>ERZ777305.3201-NODE-3201-length-11775-cov-4.545734_pt1 | contig 11775 bp, 10 predicted proteins | sample MGYA00374965_ERZ777305 | MGnify/ENA primary metagenome ERZ777305 (study PRJEB29328, sample SAMD00013331) | mouse gut metagenome | study: EMG produced TPA metagenomics assembly of the Metagenome analysis of fecal microbiota from mouse which was promoted...
TGATGTTATCCATGCTGATCTCCAAATCCTGTTTTTTCATATCAGGGATAAGTTTTTCGATGATATAGTCAATCCTGAAAATCTGTGCAAAGATTTTCGGTTCGCTCCAATTGACCGCTGCTACATCTCTGCTGTCCACATTAAGGAACTGGCTCTTGGGGTATTTGGAAAGATAGAGCATCTGTGTCCTTGTATCCTTGTTTATGTTCTTTTGCAGGAGAAAGCCAGTGCAGATCAGTTCGGCAATATCAAATTCAATATCTTTTTCATTCCTGCAAGAAAGCAGATGAAAGAGCTTCCTCACTTGCTGGCGGAGCATGTAGCCATTGCAGCAGAATATCATGTATATCAGGTCTTTGTGCTGCTGAAACAGGCTTTCTTTTTGTTCTGGTGTTAATTTATGGGTAGTGTGTCTCATATAAAAATCTCCTTTTGGCATATACGCCGATGATATATGATGGATAATGCTGTATTATCCTTTATGTATGTACGAATGTGACCTCGATCGATAGCAGTTCGCAGGTCATTGTTTTAGCTTCGATTTCCTCATTGCCATAATTATCTGTTGTGATTTCTATTGCTTCGTAGGTTTGCTGATCTGTTTTGTAAATAATGTCAGGCATGGAAAGCTGGTTATTTTTGAGAGCATCTATAAGCTCCTGATAATGGTCATGATCTTGTTTGTCCAGATACTCCTGCAATCTGCTTTCTATAAAGGGCTGCAGTTCCCTTTCGCTCATAACAGAATCCAATTCCCTTTTTGAAAGATTGTCTGCCAGATATTCAGAGACTTTGGCATTGTGTACAGAAGCATTTCCATTTGATATAAATTGTTTGATGCCACATTCCTGTCGGCAGAAGTCCTTGCCCTTTTTGTCTGTCAGCTCATAGAAAGTCTTGATTTCATTTCCATGTCTGTTGGGAACACTAACCTCTTTGATAAGCCCCGCCTGCTTATAGGATTTGATTCTGTTGTCGGTAATCTCCAGCTTGCGGAGAGTATCCCTGTTCATCGCACCTGATTTCGCAAGCAGGGAGAAACAACGTTTGTCTTTTGGATAGATGTGTGACAGTCCACCTTTTTTCTTTGCCATGTATTTTCACCTCCTTAATAAAAATCTATATAAACACTGCTTTTAGGGGGCAGTGGATGCCCCGCTGTCCGAAGGACAGCACATATAAAATAGGATTGTACAGAACACCTGTTAAATTGCCTGCTGGGGGCGAGCAAACCAAGCTCCATAGGGAGGTTGCCGACAGGCAAATGCGAAGCATTTCCTCCCTGTCCATGGAGTGAAGGCGGAGCTTTGTGGTACGAAGTGCCACATTGCGGAGGCGAGCCTCCAGCTCTTGCCTGTCGTTGGTTGTTACATTGTTAGGTAAGAGTAAACACGTTTATTACGGAGGCACTAACTTTTTCTGTACTTTATACTTTATTGTAGATTGTAGATATATCTGCTATCACGAAAATATGCACTATCTCTAAAATGGGTAATAATATCAGAACAAAAGAAAAGGGTGCCTCTTAAAAAAGAAAAAGTGAGTATTGAAGCTGAAGTGTATTGAATTACCTGTCAAAAAGAAAAGGAACTTATTTTTAACGGGCAGCAGTTAATACAGAAGCTGATCCCTGTTATTTTCCTTTTTAAGAGGCTGAATTTTTTAATACAAGATATTGGTTTCTCTAAAGATGACAACAGAAACAAAACATAAAAAATATGTTTATATATAAGGGGAAAAAGATACTTCTTTAGTGGGGAAGAATGCCGTGAGATACTGATATTTACTGACTTTGTGGCATGTTTGGTACTGGAAAGGGTTTGTCCATGGAAAAGGGCTTAATAAGGCGATCAGAAAAAACTGAATTTCAATCAAATTAAGATAGTGGTTAGGACACTATTGTTTCGGCTAGTAAAATACTTTATAATATGTGACGGAAAGTAATAGGTATAGTATGATTTGAAATCTGTAAAAGTAGGTGTTTGTTGATAGAAACTTTTTTTATTGTCCTAACCACTTTTTGTTGCTATAGATTTGTGTATTTACATTGCCAGCATAGTATTGTGTAGCAACAAATACACGGAAACATGGAACTGTGAAAAGTGAATAAAGCGTAAAAAATGTAAATTAATATTGCTCGGAACTAAAATGAAATCCATGCGATAATAAATTCAGTGAAAGAGAGATAAGATTTTAGCAGGTTTTACCTGCCTGTCACTTTCCAGACAGTAGGCTTGGGGAGGCTGGCATATAGCCAGACAAGGCATCAGGGGCCAAAATCCTTGCTGTTACTCCATTAACAGTAGGTAGATGGAGGCAGGAGTGTTATAAACAGTTCTGACAAGATGAAGGAGATAGGAACCTATATCACTATAAGGAAGTAATGTATTGTCACAGATTAACTAAAAATTTAGTCAAAGAAAAGGAGATTTTATGATGGAAGATAAAACATTAGAAAACAAATTTGCAATGCACTTGTCAGGAGTATTAAGTGGAATGAGTTATGAAAAAGGAACAAGTGTTTTGGCGGGCTTTTGTGAAAATCGAGTAGTATTTAATATTATTTATTCTCATACTTATTGTTCATTAGAGGAAAAGAGAGAAGATGGTTCTGGTTCTATTTTTTATGATATGATATTTTGGGTATCTGATCAGATAGAATCTGTGAATATATTTAGGCAATATGAAATTGGTATGTTTCATTATCAAATGCGGATTAATCCAACGGCGGATGAGCTAACTGAATTTTTAGATTCTTATGAGGAGGATTATGATGAATTGAGCGAGGAAGAAATATTGATAAAAGTAGCAGAGGAGGCAAGGAAATTAATGGAAGACCTTGATTTTGATGAAATCAGGGATTACTTTGAAAATATAAACAATGTATGGAGTGTTGAAAGCGGAGATGAATTATATTATTATGTAGACGGTAGACAATTTCCTAAGGAGTGATGGCTTCAAATTCATTTTTTTAGGATACTTAAATCTATTTCTATGGAACCTTGCTAGTAGGGGTAAAGTACGTTATAATACCCTTACAAGGTCGATTTCTCCATATCCCGAGGCACACCCGAATATCCTGCGAAGGCAATTTGGGGTAGTCCCAAAAAGAGAATAAGAAGCAATAGAACGACCTTGTAGAGAGGAAAAATCCTTTCTATGAGGTCGTTTTGTTTTTCAGGATAGGGAGAGAAAAAGCCTTGAAAATAAAGGGAATAAAGGGTTTCAGGAGTGAATACGGATTGTATCCGAGAGGCAGTTATTTCATGATTTTGCTTCCCGATTAAAATTTGGGAAAATTTTGGCGAGGATACACGAAATTGCCTTTTGAGGATAATCGGGTTTGCCCCTGAACAAGTTCTTTTCACGAGAGGAACGACCTTGAAATGGGGCAGCATCTCCATTTTAAGGTCGTTTTTATTCTTTGATGTCAAAGCGCATTAGGCGTATCTTGTTACTCTGAGATTTGTTCAGAAAATCTATGCTTTTGAATCCAACAAACAGACAAAAGCAGGAGACGGACTGAACGGAAAAGGATGATTCTCCTGCGGAAAAGGAGAACGGAATGATGGGAAAAGTGCAGATGAAAGAAGAGACCACAAGAATTTACACAGTGAAGGACATCGAGGCGCTGCCGGAAGGGAAACGGGCGGAGCTGATCGACGGACGGATGTATGAGATGGCGAGTCCGAGCCGGGTGCATCAGCGACTTCTGGGCGCACTGTACAGGCTGATAGCCAATTACATTGAAGACGGCGGCGGTTCCTGCGAGGTGTACCTTGCGCCATTTGCAGTTTACATTAATAATGATGAATATAATTATGTGGAGCCGGATATCGTGGTAATCTGCAATGAGGACAAGCTGGATGAGAAGGGGTGTCACGGCGCGCCCGACTGGGCGGTCGAGATCGTGTCGCCAGACAGCGTGAAGATGGACCGAAAGATCAAGCTTTTTAAGTATCGGACTGCGGGCGTGCGGGAATACTGGATTGTGGATCCCGGGGAAAGAACGGTCGAAGTGTATCTTTTTGCAGAGAACGAGGAAAAGAAGTATACTTTTGAGGAAATGGTGCCGGTGGGTATCTATGAGGATTTCACGATTGACTTCCGTGCATTCCTGAAATTTTTCAAGACCGCTTGACAGATCTTTTTTCCAGTGGTATTCTATAGAAAATTTAACGAGTTAAACCGTTGAAGCGGAGATAACGGTGATGATGCCTTTACAGAGAGTCTGCGTTGCTGAGAGCAGGTAAGAAACAAGTCATCAAATGGACCGCTGAGGGTGCAGTCAAATGCGCGGATGCGCAGAGTATTCTGCAACGTGTGGCATACGTCAGTTGCCGGGGATATGTCAGTATCCTGCTAAGCGCACGGGGATTCCCGTGAATCAAGGTGGCACCGCGGATTGCATCGATTCGTCCTTGACAAGACTTAGGTTTTGTCAAGGACTTTTTGCGTCTAGGGGCAGAGTCTGAAAGGAATACCTATGAAAATTATTGTTTGATAAGGTGATTGCCTTTGACAATTTCAGACAGAAAATGATTCTGATCGTAAATATGTCTCTGGATGATGTGGAGTCCGGTTATGACAGGGCGGTCAGGGAATTACGGCAGATTGCGGACTGTCTGGGGCATTAGGCAATCTGTCTTGCCTGCGGCGCCACGATCACGTATGCCAAGGAACTGATGCACGGGAAACGGATGCTGGAGAATTTCATCCTGTCAGCAGAAAAGCAGGGGGGGATGAAGGAACATTTAATTTTCCCCGGTCTGCTGGCGAATCAGGAAGCGCGGTAGTGCGACAGACGCGAAGGGGCTGGATTTCCGAGTCTGTCATATCATAAAGGAGGACAGAAATTATGATCAAGGAAGCAATCGTCAAAATCGTAAACAAGGGGGACCTCACCTACGACGAGGCATACGCGGTGATGAACGAGATTATGAGCGGGAAGACATCCCCCACCCAGAATGCGGCGTTTCTGGCGGCGCTCTCCACCAAAAGCGCGAAGGCGGAGACGACGGACGAGATCGCCGGATGCGCGGCGGCGATGCGCGACCACGCGACTAAGGTGGAGACTGATATGGATGTTTTTGAGATTGTGGGGACAGGCGGAGATAACGCCCACAGTTTCAACATTTCCACCACCTCTGCGCTTGTGTGTGCGGCGGGCGGGATGAACGTGGCAAAGCACGGCAACCGTGCGGCTTCCTCCAAGTGCGGCACGGCGGACTGTCTGGAGGCGCTGGGCGTCAACATCGAGCAGAGCCCGGAACTTTGCGTAAAGCTTTTGCGGGAGGTTGGCATGTGTTTCTTCTTTGCCCAGAAGTATCATACTTCCATGAAATATGTGGGTGCGATCCGCAAGGAGCTGGGGTTCCGCACCGTGTTCAACATTCTCGGCCCGCTGACGAATCCGGGCAGCCCGAAGCGGCAGCTTCTGGGCGTGTACGATGAGTATCTGGTGGAGCCTCTGGCGCAGGTGTTGATCAATCTCGGGCTGGAGCGCGGCATGGTGGTATATGGGAAAGACAAGCTGGACGAAATCTCCATGAGCGCGCCCACTACGGTCTGTGAATTTAAGGACGGGTGGTTCAAAACTTACACGGTATGCCCGGAGGATTTCGGTTTTGAGAGATGCGCGAAGCAGGATCTGGAAGGCGGCATGCCGGAGGAAAACGCAAAAATAACACTTGCTATATTAAACGGGGAAAAGGGACACAAAAGGAACGCCGTGCTGCTGAACGCGGGCGCCGCCCTCTATGTGGGAGGCAAGGCGGAGAGCATGGCGGACGGCGTGAAACTGGCGGCGGAGATCATTGACTCCGGGAAGGCGGCGGAGACGCTGAAGAAGCTGGTTGCACTTAGCAACGAATAGCAGTCGGGAAAGGCTGGAAAAAGACAATGGCAAATATTTTGGAACAGTTGGCGGAACACGCGGCATACCGCACGGAGCAGGCAAAGAAGAATCTGCCGCCTGCGGAAATAAAAAACCAAGCGTTATCTATGAAAAAGGGAGATTTTGCTTTTGAGAAAGCGCTGCAGAAACCGGGGGTTTCTTTTATCTGCGAATGCAAGAAAGCGTCTCCGTCAAAGGGGCTGATCGCGCCGGAGTTCCCGTATCTGGAGATCGCACGAGGGTACGAGGATGCGGGAGCGGACGCGGTCTCCGTGCTGACGGAACCGAAGTGGTTTCTGGGGAGTGACACCTATCTGCGGGAAATTGCGGCGGCTGTATCTATTCCCTGCCTGCGCAAAGACTTTACGGTGGACGAATACATGATTTACGAGGCGAAGCTGCTCGGCGCTTCGGCGGTGCTTCTGATCTGTTCCATTTTAAGCGAGGCGCAGATCAGAGAATACCTCGCCGTCTGTGATACACTCGGCTTATCCGCTCTCGTGGAGGCGCACGATGAGGCGGAGGTGGATATGGCGCTGGCGGCGGGAGCACGGATAGTCGGTGTGAACAACCGCAATCTGAAAGACTTTACGGTGGACACGGAGAACAGCCGCAGGCTGCGGGAGCGGATTCCCCAGAAGGTGCTGTTTGTCTCCGAGAGCGGCGTGAGCGGGCCGGAGGACGTGAAGAAACTCGGGCAGATTGGGGCGGATGCGGTGCTTGTGGGGGAAGCGTTGATGCGGGCGCTAGATAAAAAGCGGATGTTATTAAAACTTCGTGGATGCTGAGAGTGTGGAAATGTCATAAGTAACGCAGACGCGCTTGTGCTCCGGTCCAAACGTAATGGTACTAAGCTCGTGAGTCGCAAAGATGGAAATAAATGGGAGAAAAAAGAAATGCAACAGAAAGAGAAAAATAAAATCAAGATTAAACTGTGTGGATTGATGCGTCCCAGCGATATTGAAGCGGCGAATTTGCTTCATCCTGATTTAGTCGGCTTTGTTTTTACGAAAAATAGCAGACGTTATGTATCGCTGGAGCGTGCCAGAACGTTAAAGGAACTTTTACACCCCGATATTCTGGCGGTGGGGGTGTTTGTGGATGAGGAGCCGGAGGAAGTGGCGGCGCTACTTTCGGCGGGTGTGATCGATCTGGCGCAGCTTCATGGAAAAGAGAGCGAGGCATATATCAGCAGACTGCGTGAGCTGACAGAAAAACCGCTTATCAAAGCCTTCTCCGTGAGGGAAGAGGGGGATATTGAGAAGGCATGTGAAAGCTCTGCGGACTTTGTGCTTCTGGATGCGGGAAGCGGCGGTACGGGCACGGCTTTCGACAGGGAACTTCTGGCGGGGATGAACCGCCCCTACTTCCTTGCCGGCGGGCTTGACGCTTCCAACGTTGGGGAGGCTGTGAAACGATGGCGGCCCTATGCGGTGGATGTGAGTTCGGGGATTGAGACGGACGGGGTGAAGGATGTGGAGAAGATGCAGGCGTTTGTGGAATGCGTGAGGAGGATTGAAAACTATGACAAATCATAACGGGCGTTTTGGAATACATGGCGGGCAGTATATTCCGGAGACGCTGATGAATGCGGTGATTGAACTTGAGGCAGCTTACAACCATTTTAAAGATGACGAGGATTTTAACAGGGAGCTCACAGCGTTATTTAACGATTACGCGGGCAGACCTTCCAGACTCTACTTTGCGAAGAAGATGACGGAGGATCTGGGCGGGGCGAAAATTTATCTGAAGCGGGAGGATTTAAACCATACGGGCGCCCACAAGATCAACAACGTGCTGGGGCAGGCGCTTCTGGCAAAGAAGATGGGAAAAACCCGTCTGATCGCGGAGACGGGAGCGGGGCAGCACGGCGTTGCCTCCGCCACGGCGGCTGCGCTGATGGGGATGGAGTGCGTGGTTTTTATGGGTGAGGAGGATACCGTCAGACAGGCATTGAACGTTTATCGGATGCGGCTTCTGGGGGCGGAGGTGGTTCCCGTAAAGACGGGGACAGCCACCTTGAAGGACGCGGTGTCCGAGGCGATGCGGGAATGGACTTCGCGGATTGCGGATACCCATTACTGCCTCGGCTCGGTGATGGGTCCCCATCCGTTCCCCACAATTGTCCGGGACTTTCAGGCGGTCATTTCCCGTGAGATCAAGGCGCAGCTTCTGGAGAAAGAGGGGCGGCTGCCGGCTGCGGTGATCGCCTGTGTGGGCGGCGGGTCCAACGCCATTGGCAGCTTCTACCATTTTATAGAGGATAAGGATATGCGGCTGATCGGCTGTGAGGCGGCGGGCAGGGGCATTGATACCTTTGAGACGGCTGCCACTGTAAATACGGGGAGGCTTGGCATTTTCCACGGGATGAAGTCCTATTTCTGTCAGGACGAGTACGGGCAGATCGCGCCGGTGTACTCTATTTCCGCGGGACTTGACTATCCGGGAATCGGACCGGAGCACGCTTACCTTCACGATATCGGCAGGGCGGAGTACGTGCCGGTGACGGATGATGAGGCGGTGGAGGCTTTTGAGTATCTGGCAAGGACAGAGGGCATTATCCCTGCCATTGAATCGGCGCACGCGGTTGCCTATGCCAGAAAGATTGCGCCTGTTATGAAAAAGGAGCAGATTATTGTCATAACGATTTCCGGGAGAGGAGACAAGGACTGCGCTGCCATTGCGCGCTACAGAGGGGAGGATATCCATGAGTAAGATAGGAGAAGCTTTTGCAAGCGGAAAGGCGTTTATCGCCTTTGTGACATGTGGGGACCCGGACTTGGAGACGACCATGGCATGTGTGCGCGGGGCAGTAGAAAACGGGGCGGATCTGATCGAGCTGGGGATTCCTTTTTCGGATCCGACGGCGGAAGGTCCTGTGATTCAAGGCGCCAATCTGCGGGCGTTGACCGGCGGAGTCACAACGGACAAGATTTTTGATATGGTGAGAAGCCTGCGGCGGGACGTACAGACGCCCATGGTGTTTATGACCTACGCCAATGTGATTTTTTCTTACGGAGCGGAGCGGTTTTTTTCTGTCTGCCGGGAGATCGGGATGGACGGGGTGATCCTGCCCGATCTGCCCTATGAGGAGAAGGAAGAGTTTCTGGATATCTGCCATACTTATGGGGTGGATCTGATTTCTCTGGTTGCGCCCACTTCCGCAAATCGTATCGCCATGATCGCGAGGGAGGCGGAAGGGTTTCTCTATGTGGTGTCCAGTCTCGGCGTTACCGGCACCAGAAGCGAGATCAGGACGGATTTAAAGTCCATTGTGGAAGTGATACGGCAGAATACGGATCTTCCCTGTGCCATCGGTTTCGGCATCTCCACGCCGGAGCAGGCGGCGAAGATGGCAGGCATTTCGGATGGGGCGGTTGTGGGTTCGGCAATCGTGAAAATCATTGAAAAGTACGGCAGGGAGGCAGCGCCTCATGTGGGGGCATATGTGCGGGAGATGAAGGCGGGGATAGCGTCCTGTTAAAATAGCACCTGTAATTATACGGCTGCTGCCAACCTGTGCGTACAGCAGCCGTATTTTTGCATGATTTGCAGTTGAAGCCGGATTCCGCCTGTGCTATAATTAGTCGATTAAGGACTTAGGAACAGTTAGAAGCCGGATGAATCGATGAAGGGACAGGGTAGAAGATGAAATCATTTTTAATACTGGAAGACGGCACGGTGTTTGCGGGGACGCATATAGGGGCGCGCAGGGAGATTGTCAGCGAGATTGTTTTTAACACTTCCATGGCAGGTTATCTGGAAGTGCTGACCGATCCGTCCTACGCGGGACAGGCAGTTTGTATGACGTATCCGCTGATCGGCAATTATGGAATATGCCGGGACGATATGGAGTCGAAGAAACCTTGGTGTGATGGTTTTATTGTGCGGGAGCTATCCCGCATTCCCAGCAATTTCCGATGTGATATGACAATTCAGCAATTCTTAGAGGACAATGGTGTGCCGGGGATCGCCGGGATCGACACCAGAGCCCTTACCAGAATCCTTCGCGAGAAGGGTACCATGAACGGTATGATCACCACCGACGAAACTTACAATCTTGACGAAATCATTCCCAAATTAAAAGCGTATACGACCGGCAAAGTAGTGGAGCGGGTAAGCTGTGCGGAGAAATACATGCTCACAGGGACAAAGGAGCTTGCCCAGAATGGGCCGCTTTCCGGCAGTTCCTCTTTTCAAAAGGAAGATTTTGAGGCGGGCATCCGGGAAAAGAAGCCAAGTCTTGTGCGGGAACTGACAGGCAGGGGGCTGCGGGTAGCGCTTCTTGATCTGGGAGCCAAGGATAACATCGCAAAGTCGCTGGCGGCGAGAGGGTGCGATGTGACGGTTTATCCGGCAACGACTACCGCAGCGGAGATTCTTTCGGATCAGCCGGACGGCATCATGCTCAGCAACGGTCCGGGCGACCCGAAGGAGTGCACTATTATAATAGAAGAAATCCGCAGGCTTTACGAGTCCGATGTCCCGATTTTTGCGATCTGTCTCGGGCATCAGCTCATGGCGCTTGCCACAGGCGCGGACACTTTCAAGATGAAATACGGGCACCGTGGCGGCAATCATCCTGTGAAGGATCTGTCCACGGGCAGGGTTTATATTTCGTCCCAGAATCACGGTTATGTGGTGGATATGGATAAGCTTGATCCGAAAGTGGCTGTTCCGGCGTTTGTCAATGTAAACGACGGCACGAACGAGGGGCTTTCCTACACGGGAAAGAACATCTTTACGGTGCAGTTCCACCCGGAGGCGTGTCCCGGACCGCAGGATTCTTCGTATCTGTTTGAGCGGTTTATTTCCATGATGAAAACGAAAAGCAATAAATAACGGAGGTTATATTATGCCAAAGAATCCTAATGTAAAAAGAGTGCTTGTAATCGGTTCGGGTCCGATTGTGATCGGACAGGCGGCGGAGTTTGACTATGCGGGGACGCAGGCGTGCCGTTCCTTGAAGGAGGAGGGAATGGAGGTCATTCTGGTGAACTCCAATCCTGCCACGATTATGACGGACGGCGATATCGCGGATAAAGTCTATATCGAGCCGCTGACGACGAAGGTACTGGAGCAGATTATCATAAAGGAAAAGCCGGACTCCCTGCTCCCCAATATGGGTGGTCAGGCGGGCTTAAATCTCGGCATGGAGCTGGATGAGTCGGGATTTCTCGCGGCGCACAATGTATTGCTTCTCGGCACCACGGCAAAGACTATCCGCAAGGCGGAGGATCGTCTGGAATTTAAGGAGACCATGGAAAAGATCGGGGAGCCATGTGCGCCCTCGCTGGTGGTGGAAAATATTGAGGACGGCGTGGCTTTTGCGAAGAAAATCGGTTACCCGGTGGTGCTCCGTCCTGCCTACACGCTGGGCGGCTCCGGCGGCGGCATCGCGCATAACCAGATCGAACTGGAAGAAATTCTGGCGAACGGTCTGCGCCTTTCCCGGGTGGGACAGGTGCTGGTGGAGCGGTGCATCGCGGGCTGGAAGGAAATTGAGTATGAGGTGATGCGCGACAGCGCGGGCAACTGCATCACGGTCTGCAATATGGAAAATATCGACCCGGTGGGCGTGCATACGGGCGACAGCATCGTGGTGGCGCCCTCCCAGACGCTGGGGGACAAGGAATACCAGATGCTCAGGAGCGCCGCTTTAAACATTATTAACGAATTGGAGATCACCGGCGGCTGTAACGTGCAGTTTGCCCTGCATCCCACCAGTTTTGAATACTGCGTGATCGAGGTAAATCCCCGTGTGAGCCGTTCTTCCGCGCTGGCGAGTAAGGCGACGGGCTACCCGATCGCCAAGGTGGCGGCGAAAATTGCGCTGGGATATACGTTAGATGAGATTAAAAACGCCATCACAGGCAAGA
>ERZ777305.3202-NODE-3202-length-11768-cov-2.624947_pt1 | contig 11768 bp, 9 predicted proteins | sample MGYA00374965_ERZ777305 | MGnify/ENA primary metagenome ERZ777305 (study PRJEB29328, sample SAMD00013331) | mouse gut metagenome | study: EMG produced TPA metagenomics assembly of the Metagenome analysis of fecal microbiota from mouse which was promoted...
TTTTTGCCACAGGGAATGCAGGAAAAATGAAAGAAATCAGGGCAATTCTGTCAGACTTAAGGCTGGAAGGAAGTCCTGTTGAAATTCTTTCCATGAAGGAAGCAGAAATTTTTCCAGAGATTGAAGAAAATGGAAACAGCTTTAAGGAAAATGCTGTTATTAAGGCCAAAGCTGTTGCGGAAGCAGCATCTGATGCAGTGATTCTGGCAGATGACTCAGGACTTGAGATAGATTATTTAAATAAGGAGCCGGGAATATATTCTGCCAGATATTTGGGAGAAGACACCTCCTATCATAAGAAGAATTATAATCTGATAGAGAGACTTTCCGGTGTTCCTGATGAAAAGAGAACCGCAAGATTTGTATGCGCGATTGCATGTGTGCTTCCTGACGGAAGGGTATTTACCGAGGAAGCGGCAGTAGAAGGCAGAATCGGCTATGAAGAAAAAGGGGAAAATGGGTTTGGTTATGATCCTATCTTTATGGTGCCTGCTTATGGAAAAAGTACCGCAGAATTAACGGAAGAAGAAAAGAATGAGATAAGCCATAGAGGGAAAGCTCTTCGCGCCATGAAGAAGCGTCTGGAAGAATTGAAAGAACTAAAGAATTATTGATTATATATAGGGATGGAGATTAGGATGAAAGTACTGATTGTCAGTGACACTCATCGCAGAAATGAAAATTACATAAAAGTATTAGAAAAAGTAGCACCAGTTGATATGGTGATTCATTGCGGTGATATTGAGGGCAGTGAATATCTGATCGCTAAAAGCGCGGGTTGTCCAGTTCAGATGGTAACAGGAAACAATGATTTTTTTTCAGATCTGCCAAGGGAGAAAGAGTTTCAAGTGGGAAAATACAAGGTATGGCTCACACATGGACATAATTACTGTGTTTCCATGAACAATGAAACAATTAAAAGGGAAGCCAGAATACGTGGAATTGATATTGTCATGTACGGACATACCCATAAGCCGGTTGTGGATATAGATGAGGATGTGATTGCAGTCAATCCCGGAAGTCTGGCATATCCAAGGCAGGAAGGACGAAGGCCTTCTTTTCTGATTATGGATCTGGATAAGGATGGAAATGCACATTTTACAATTAACTATCTATAAGGTAAATGTGATCGCAAAAATCCGCTAATCTTTGTGCATTGCTGGTAAATATAAGCACAATAACCCCCTGGCCGGACAGCTTGGACAAAAAAAGCCCCAATTCTCTCTTTTTAACAGCATCATGATAAAGAAATGGCTCATCCAGAAGGAGTACTTTTAACCTGTTATGCAATAACTTGGTTATCAGTAATTTCTGTTGATGCTCAGGAGAAAGCTCCCGCATTTTCATATTAAGGTATTTTTCAGAAATTCCAGCGCAGTGCAGAACCTGACGTGCCGAATAATTTCTCAATCTTTCATTGATAAAATTCAAAGTACTGATTCGGTTTAGGTACATCATGCAGATGTTATCTTTTATGGTCATATCCGGAAATAAAGCTGTGGATTCCCAATTGTGAGGCAGCATCCAGATTCCTTCCTTTAATGCATGATGCATACTTTTCAGCCTGAGAGATTTCTGATGTAATAAGATTTTTCCGGTAAGAAGTCTGGTCTGTCCTGTGAGAGTGGACATAAGGCCGGACAGTTCATGATATTTTGCCCCTGAAAAACCTATAATTTCACCCTTCCGCGCGCAAAAACTCACAGGAGTTTTTAAAACAGCGCTTGTAATTTGATCTGCCTGAAAGATAGGTTCCGTATTTTGATGTTTGAGAGAAAAATTGTCTGGAACAGAGTCTTCTTTGCCGGCCAGCCCCTGCATCAGTTTTTCGGAAATCTCTTCTCTATAAAAGCTTCCCATATTTTTCCCGTTTTTCATAATCATGATTCTGTCGCTTTTATGGATCAGCATGGGATGATAACTGTCAATTAATATCATGCTGATGCCCTTTTTCTTTAACTTGTAAAAAAGGGAAAACAAAAGCCCGCATTCCTCGTTCTCATAAAAACTGAAAACGTGGTCTGCAAGAATCACTTTAGCGCCGTGTACATAAGCAGAAAGAAAACCTATTATGTGTTTTTCAAATAGGGATAGATTTTTAACAAAATCGAAGGGATCAATGGTTATTTCAAATTCTGTAAACAGATCACAAACAAATGAAACAGCCTGTTCTTTTTTGTAAAACAATCCCTTGGTCAGATTTGAAGCGATACAGATATTTTCTGCTGCACTTAACCCTGTGATGAGGCAGGGATGTTTTTCAATAGTGAAAATTTTATTTTCCTGAGCGCTTTTTCTTGAAGTTATTTTTATTTCTTTTTCATAGAAAAAGATTTTTCCTGAATCGGCTCTTGTGAGGCTGGAGAAAATCATCGGCAGAATTTCTTCTCCTGAGTGATAAGGGGCGATCAGACTTAAAATTTCATTTTCAAATAAATCAATGGAAAGATTGTCAAGTATGGTACAATCATTTATTTTTTTTGTCAGCTTGTAGGTTCTTAAAATTTGGTTGGGCATGGAGTTATTCCTTTAAAAGGGGAAGGCTGATTTCAACAGTGGTTCCCACATTTGGGGTGCTGGATACAAAAAGGCCGTATTGTACGCCATAAGTAAGCTTGATGCGCAGGTTTACATTGATCAGGGCAATGCCTGTTTTTTCAACAGTTGATATTTGACTGTCTTCAGCAGCAGAATTTTCAAGTTTATGATTTAACTGTTCAAGCAGATCGGCAGACATGCCGATGCCGTTGTCCGAAATTCTGATTAAGAGCCTGTTTTGTGTTGGAACCGCCTTGATGGTAATAAGGCCGCCTTCATCCATTGTGTTTAGTCCATGCTGGATGGCATTTTCCACGATGGGCTGTATGGTAAGTTTGGGAAGACGGTAATTCATTAAGGCTTCGTCCGATTTATCAAGTTTATACCGGAGTGTAAATTTGTCTGAGAACCGGAATTTCTGGATTAAAATATAATTTTCCAGATTGCGCAGCTCCTGCTCAAAGGTTACGTTTTTATTGTCCTGACTGATACTGTACCGGAACATTAAGGCCAGGGCTTCTGTCATACTGGCAATATCATTTTCATCTTTTATCAGTGCAAGTCCACGTATTTCTTCCAGTGTATTGTAGAGAAAATGGGGATTAATCTGTGTCTGCAGAGCGTCAATCTGGGCTTGTATATATAAAAGCTGCCTGGAATATTTATTAATAATGGCAAGTTCCAATTCTTTTGCAAGTCCCAAAGCCTGATGATCCGGACAATCTTCCGTATGTTCTTTGATCTGGTATTCTTTTAAAAGCAGGGAAAGCTCATTTTCCAGAGTCTGCATGGGAAGTATGACCTGCTTCTTAATCAGCAGAATGTTACAGGCAAGCAGAATACAGCAAAGTATAAGTAAAAAAGAAATCCAGGTCATTTTATGATCCTTCATCAATAGATAAAGGGATGCAGCAGCGAGAATAGATAGGATCAGGAATAAAGATCGTCTTCTATGATTTAAGTGAGTCAGTAATTTGTTTTCCGGACTGTTCATATGTGGAACCCTCATGAATGGTATTTTCGGTATTCTGTAGGTTTAATGCCTACATGTTTTAAAAACAGCTTGCTGAAATATCGTGTGTCCTTATATCCTACGGCACTTGCAATTTCCCCGATAAACATAGGAGTATCGGCAAGCAGTTCCTTTGCTTTTTTTAATCTTACTTCAATAATATAATCTGTAATGCTTACTCCTGTTTCCTGCTTAAACATAGAGCTTAAATAAATAGGATTAAGATAAACCAATCTGGACAGGGAATTTAAGTTAACATCCTGATTGTAATTTTCTTCTATATAAGTTTTGACCTGACGAATGGGCTTTTTTTCCGTTTCCTGTTTGAAAAGAATCCAGCATTCCAGAACATCTTCCAAATAGGATTTCATGATACTGCCCATCATATGCTTATGAATACTGTTTTTAAGCTTTTCGGCTGTTTCCATGCCGGCCTTTTTTGGCGTGTGGCTTTCACTGACAAGTTCCTCAATTTTTTTCAGGGTATAAAAGGACAGACATAAGGAATTGTAATTGGTAAGCTCCGGCAGAGTCAGCAGGTCATATATAAATGCAATGAAAATATTTTTTTCAAGAGCATCTGCTAAAAGTTTGATTTGTCCGTCAATTTGCTTATATAATTTTTTGTCCGGCTCAGAAGATTCTGTTAAGGAAACTGACCTGTATATAATAAATTCATTTTGAACAAAATCCATGCGGTGATCTAAAATTTTGTTTACCCTTTCCAGACATTGACTAATTTGATACAGGCTTCCGTAAAATGTGTCCATAACCACAGAAAGGCTGATAATCTCATGTTTTTGAAGGTTCATGGAGACAATGGGTGTGATTGCTTTTTTTATCTTTTCTGTAAATTCATTTTCAGGCTCTCCGGTACTTACTAAAATGTAAATTCGCGAATCCATGATAATTGCTTCTGACTCAAAGGAAAGTTCATGGATTGTATTAAGCATGGAGATGCGGATATTGTCAAGAATGCGGCTGCTAAGAGAAGTATCCGTACAGATTTCCTGCTTAAAATCAGCCTTTACCGCAAGAAGGGAAAAGAAACTGCCGGAAAAATTAAAATGGTATTCCCTGTTAATTTCCGGAAGGGACTTTTCCGGAAGCGCAGCAGGAAGCTCCAAAAGCTTTCTCATAAATAGTTCCCGGCATTTGGAAATACTAATATGCTCCTTGCTTTTGCTTTCCAGGGCAGCTTTCTTTTTATTTACAATTCTTTGTAAGGTTGCATTCAGCTCTTTCTTCTGAATGGGCTTTAAAAGATAATCTTCCACATCATATTTCAGCATATTTCTGGCATACTCAAATTCCCGGCATCCGCTTATGGCGATAATAGAGATATCTACATCCTGCGAACGGATTGTTTCAATCAATGAGAGGCCGTCTTTCTGAGGCATTTTAATATCGGTTATTACAATGTCAGGTGCCTGCTCTTTAATAAGCTGAACTGCCTGCGTGTAATTGTAAGCTTCACCGGCAAAGTCGAGTCCTAGGAAAGGCCAGTCGATCAGACGTTTCACAAGCTGGCATATAATTTTTTCATCATCAACAATCAACACTTTAAACATGTACAATACCCCGACATTTTTTTGGCGAAAAACAGAACTAAAACTGCAATGGATTTATTACCTATTGTACCACATTTCTATTGTATCACAATTGAAATGTACTTCCAAATAAAGGAAGTGGTATAAAATTAAGATTTAGTGCTGTTAAAATAAGATGTTTATTTGTTCATGTTGTTATTGTCATACTTAATATTATTTCAGTCTCATTGTACAAAGGATGGGGTGTTTATATAATTGATTAAAATGATACAAGGATTGGAGGGGATAATGTGGAACAGGAAATTCTGATGGAGATGAAACATATTGTCGTTAAGTTTCCGGGTGTGATTGCGCTGAATGATGTATCCATAAGCATAGGTAAGGCTTCTGTTCATGCAGTTATGGGGGAAAATGGAGCTGGAAAATCAACACTTATGAAGGTTCTTATTGGGGATAGAACGCCTGACTGTGGAGAGATTTTTTTTGAAGGAAAGCCAATTGAAAAAATTGCAAGTACAGGAAAGCACAAGGATATTTCCATGATTTATCAGGAACTGAATCCCATAAAAGACATGACCATTGCAGAAAACATTTTTATGGGACGCTTTCCGGAAAAAGCAAAAGGAATTGTGGATCTGCCAAAAACCTATGAATTATGTCAGAAGATTTTTGATGAATGGGATCTGCCTTATGATCCAAGACAGAAAATGAATACGCTTTCTATTGCAAATATTCAAATGATAGAGATTATTAAGGCCATTTCCAAAGAATCCAAGCTGATTATTATGGATGAGCCAACTTCAGCAATTACGCCCAAAGAGGTGGAAAAGCTGTTTTCCTTTATAAAGGAACTGAAAGAAAATGGAATATCAATTATATACATTTCTCACAAATTAGATGAGATCTATCAGATTGCCGATCATGTGACGATTCTTCGTGATGGGGAAAAAAAGAAAGAATGTCCTATTGAAGAAATTACAAGGGAAGAAATGATCTCCTGTATGGTAGGGAGGGACATAAAAAATGTGTATTATAAAAAAGAGGTGGATATAGGGGAAGAAATACTTGAAGTAAAAGGGCTTGGAAGAAAAAAAGTATTTTCTGAAGTTTCCTTTTCCCTGAGAAAAGGAGAAGTGCTTGGATTTTCAGGAGTGATGGGGGCAGGCCGCACAGAGATAATGAGATGCATTTTTGGTTTGGATCAGGCCACAGAGGGGAGCATATTTGTGGAAGGAAAAAAACTAAATGTGAAAAAACCTATGGATGCCATAAATGCAGGAATTGCCATGCTGACAGAAGACCGGAAGGGAGATGGACTGGTATTGTGCAGATCTATCAAAGAAAATATTGCCCTGGCTTCTTTGAACAAAATGTCCCGATATGGACTTTTGGATAAAAAGGCAGAAGATGAAAAAGTGAATGTGGCAGTGAAAGAGCTGATGATTAAGGCACATAATACTTTGGTAGCTGCAAACAATTTAAGCGGAGGCAATCAGCAAAAGGTGGTTTTTGCAAAGTGGCTGTTAAAGGATCCTAAAATTCTTATTTTGGATGAGCCAACCCGGGGAATAGATGTGGGGGCTAAAACGGAAATATATCATATTATCAGCAGACTGGCTGAAAAAGGCGTGGCAGTGATTTTCATTTCTTCCGAACTTCCGGAGCTGCTTGGAGTATCAGACCGGGTGGCTGTTGTGGCATCAGGCAGACTTGTTGATATTTTAGATAGAAAGGATGCAACCCAGGAACGTATTATGGAGCTTGCAGCGAAGGGTGAAAGTTGAAAGAAAAGCACTTCCAACCTCCCTGATTTAAGTATCCGCCAGAGCGGACAGAAAGGACCAAGAAAATGAAAGATAAAAAAAATAATAAAAGTTATGTTAAATTTGTGGATTTGTATAGTAAATATGGAGTTTTATTGATTTTAGTCATCGTATTCCTGATCTGCAGTTTTTCATCGCCGGCATTTTTACAGTGGGGAAATATTTTAAGTACATTAAATCAGGCGGCTATCACTATGGTATTGACCTGTGGAATGACAATGCTTCTTATTTCAGGACATGCAGACCTTTCAGCAGGTTCTATCGTTGCACTGACATCAATTGTGTGTGCGCTTACAATGAAAATGACAGGCTCTCCGGTTCTTGCCATTGGCGCCAGTATTTTGGCAGGAGTGATCTGTGGTCTTTTAAACGGAATTGGTGTATGTGTTCTTAAAATTTCATTTTTTATCATTACCCTTGCAACCACAATGATTCTGCGTGGAATGGCATATATTTTGACGGATGGAGCACCAATTTACGGGATGGGAAAGATCATGAATTTAGGTCAGGGAAGTCTGCTGGGGATTCCGAATCTTATATGGATTGCAGTAATGGTAATTATTGTAACATTTATTATACTAAATAAAACAGTTTACGGACGCTATTTATACGCAATTGGAGGAAGTCCGGATGCAGCAGTGGCATCAGGAATTAATGTAAAAAAAGATATTATGGCAGCATTTATTATTATGGGCGTGATCGCTTCCGTAAGCGGGATAATGCTGGCCGGCAGAACAAATGGCGGATATCCAAGTGCAGCAGAAGGATATGAATTTGATGCCATTATTGCCGCAGTCTTAGGCGGGACAAGCTTTAATGGCGGTGTAGGCGGTGTAATTGGCAGTATTTTTGGAGCCATTATTATTGCATTGATTAACAATGGAATGAATCTGGTGGGAATTAGTGCCTACTATCAGGATATTGTTAAGGGTATTATTATCGTTGCGGCAGTATTTATAGATTTAAAAACCCGCAGTCTTGTAATGAAGCATTAGGCTTTAAAATCAGCCTGATCAAAAATAAATATGAAAGGAGGAAATGGAAAAATGAGTTTTGAAATTTTAAAACAAAATCCCTTTTTTCTGGATGAGGATGCAATAGCATGGGTAAAATCTACGTTTGATGCAATGACTTTGGAAGAAAAAATAGGGCAGATTATTTTGGATGGCTCAACAGAGCTGGTAAATGAAAAACGTCCGTTGGAACTTTCAGGGTTTCACAGGATGGTAACCCACTCACCGGAGCAATTGGTTGCATCGGCAGGACAAATGCAGAAAAATGCTAAAATACCAGTGCTTTTGTCGGCGGATATGGATCATTTGTCCTATTCCAATAACTCACAGGGAACACCTTTTACCAATCAGATGGGAGTAGCAGCGTGCGATGATCCGGCAATAGCGGAAAAAATGGGTATTGTTGCGGCCAGAGAGTGCAAGGCGCTTGGATTTAACTGGTCATTTACACCGGTAGTTGATATTAACTACAACTTTAAAAGTCCCATTGTAAATATTCGTTCCTTTGGAAGTGATCCGGACAAAGTGCTGCGTATGGCAAGCGCCTATGTGAAGGGAATGCAGAAAGAAGGGGTGGCAGCATGCTTAAAGCATTGGCCCGGAGATGGAATGGACGACCGGGATCAACACAATATTACTTCTATTAATTCAATGGATATGAAAAGCTGGCGGAATAGCTATGGAAAGGTTTATAAACAACTGATAGAAGAAGGGGTTATGAGCATTATGAGCGCACATATTTCCCTGCCGGCTTATTACCGGGAAAAGGATCCTGATTTCCCATTTGAAAAAATACTTCCGGGCAGTCTGTCAAAGGAACTGAATCAGGAGCTGCTTCGCGGGGAATTAGGATTTAATGGTTTGATTATCACGGATGCGTCTATCATGGGGGGCTACAATGCAAACGGAAGCCGGAGGGAACTTTTACCCATGTCCATAGAAAGCGGCTGTGACATGCTGATGTTTGTTAAGAATTATGAGGAAGACATTGCAGCTTTAAAAGATGGAATCAGGGAAGGAAAGCTTTCGGAAAAAAGGCTTGATGAAGCAGTAATAAGAGTGCTGGGGTTAAAAGCAGCCCTCCACCTGCATCAGCGCAGGCAAAGAAATGAGGAGGCTCCTACGGAAACGGAACAGGCTTATTTGGGATGCAGCGAGCATCAGCGCTGGCTTTTAGAGACAGTGGAGAAATCAATTACCCTTGTGAAAGATGCGCAGAAATTACTTCCCCTTTCGCCGGACAAATATAAAAGAATATTACTGATTCAGGGAAAAGCCAATGGACAGTTTGGAGATGAGAAGGAACTGGGATTTGAAAAACACTTAAGGGACCAGGGATTTTCCGTGGAAGTATATGATCATAAGCTTCATACCGCGGCTGAATTCGATCTGGTTATTTTTGCAGCAGCCAGGGAGTGCATGATGGTCAGGGATAATACCCGGATTGATATGATCGATCTGATGGGAGACATTATGTGTGCAATGGACCGGTATTTTGGTGAAATTCCATCGCTGTTTGTGTCCTTTGGCTCTCCCTATCATTTGTATGATTTTCCACACTGCAAAACATACATTAATGCTTATTCAAGTGTGGAGCCGGTGAAAAAGGCAGTTGCCGAAATGCTGGCTGGAAAGAAAACGTTTCAGGGGAAAAATCCTGTTGATCCGTTTTGCGGACTGGAAAGTACCAGATTTTAATAAGGAGGACAGCAGTGGCTAATATTGACTTGAAATTTTATTCTTATTATCTGGGAATGGAATCATCCGCGCAGGTGATCCTGCCGGATGAGCGTCCGTATATGGTGCAGGATCACGGAGATAAAAAATACCCTGTTCTTTATTTATTACATGGACAATTTGATGATGACACTGCGTACATAAGGAAAAGCCTTATTGAAACTTATGTACAAAATAAAGATTTAATCGTTGTAATGCCTAATGTACACAGAAGCTTTTATACAAACTGTAAGGAAGGCCATGAATATTACAATTTTATAGAAAAGGAACTGCCTGTTATTATTGGTAATTTTTTTCATGCATCACGTAAGAGAGAAGATCAGTTTATTGCCGGTCTTTCTATGGGGGGATATGGAGCACTGAAAATAGCGTTGAATGCGCCGGAAAAATATGCCGCATGTGCAAGCATGTCAGGTGCCATTGATCCCATTGAAGCAAATACCAACAAAGAGGCAGAAGCCTATCCGGTGCCGGATATGGCAGAAAATATATTCCGTGTGTTTGGTTCAAGGGAAGAGTTTAAAAACAGCGAAAATGACCTATGTTTTCAACTGCGGGAGCTGGACAAAAAGGAAGGCTCCAAACCCAGGTTTTTTATTAGCTGTGGAGATAAAGATTTTCTGCTTCAGCAAAATAAAGAGTTTGTCAGAATATTCAAAGAAGAATTGAAAACGATGGACTGTGTTTTTAAGCAGATGCCTGGAAGCCATAATTGGGAATATTGGAATAAAGCATTATTAGATGTACTTGATTTTTTTAATTTTTAAAAAATAAATAAAATAAGTAGAAAGGATGGAAAGAAAATGAAAAAGTTTTTATCGTTACTTATGGTACTGACCATGACTGTCATGCTGGCAGACAACGGAAAATGCTGCAAATGAGACAGCTGCAAATGAAGATACAGAAAATGAAGATGCAGCAGAAAGCCCATCAGGTGAAGCAGCAGAGGCAAAAACGTTTACTATTGGATATTCTGCACTTACTCTTGGAGACAGCTACTGTAAAGCGCTTGCTGATGCTATTGAAAAATATGCAAAAGAGATGGGTATGGAGTGCACGGTGCTTGACGGACAGGTAGATGCAACCAAGCAAATGGAAACCATTGATACCTTTTATAATAAGAAGGTAGATCTTGTGATCGTTCAGCCTATCCCGGGAGTGGAATCCTCTTTAGTTAAATTTAATGAAAGTGGAACGCCGGTTCTCTTTGTGAATAGTTATCCCACAATCACGGAAGAATTTGAACTTAGCTATTCCTATGTGGGAAGCAGGGAAACGGAAGCTGGTGAGGAACAAGCAAAGTATTTGGCAGAAGTTCTTCCAGAAAATGCAACAGTATGTGTTGTTTTAAATGCCCTTGGATTTACCAATACCGAAAGCAGACGTAACGGATTTGTAGATAAGATGAATGAAATTAGACCGGATGTGCAGATTATTGCCGAACAGACAGGGGATTCAGACACCAATAAGACTATGTCAGTAATAGAAGACTGGCTACAGCTTTACGGGAAAGATGGAATCAACGCCATTGTTTCCGGCTGCAACGCATCTACTATCGGAATTGTTGAAGTATTAAAATCTCATGATCTTTGTGGAAAAATACTGGTGGCAGGTATTGACTGCTTAAGTCCTTATGGTCCTGATAATCTGACTGCCGGAAATGTGGCTGTAGATATTTTCCAGAATCCCGATGAACAGGCCAGAATCGCAATAGAAACAGCCCTTAAGCTATTAGAGGGAGAAACAGTAGAAGAGGAAACCTGGGTAAAGTGGGAGCCGGTTACTGCTGAAAACGCAAAGGACTATTATGACAGATATTAATCTGACAGTGAAAAGGTATGCACAATAGGCATGAAAAGACGGACATGGATTTATGTGTCCGTCTAATCTGCCGTCTATTTAAGGAACAATATAAAAATATCTCCACTCATATGATTATGAGAGGAGATATTTTTGATGAGCCACCGGGGACTCGAACCCCGGACAACTTGATTAAAAGTCAAGTGCTCTACCACCTGAGCTAGTGGCCCATATATGTAGCTGGGCTAGCTGGATTCGAACCAGCGAATGCAGGAGTCAAAGTCCTGTGCCTTAC
>ERZ777305.3205-NODE-3205-length-11766-cov-6.942191_pt1 | contig 11766 bp, 4 predicted proteins | sample MGYA00374965_ERZ777305 | MGnify/ENA primary metagenome ERZ777305 (study PRJEB29328, sample SAMD00013331) | mouse gut metagenome | study: EMG produced TPA metagenomics assembly of the Metagenome analysis of fecal microbiota from mouse which was promoted...
CCCTTGAATGTGCTCTTTGCCTACTTTCTACCACATAGTAGAAAGTAGGGGCCCCGCGGCCCGAGCGGAGCAAAGAAAAGAGATTGATATAGAACTTAAAGACAGATAGCCGAATAACGTTAGCGGGCTTTCTTAAGGTAAATTAATCGGGCATTGTCCGCGCGCCTTTGGGAAATCTTGTCAAAACGCACAGGTGCATTTTGCCGATTCCCCTCTTAAGGCACCGTTTATTCCGAGAGGCAACGCAGCTGACGACCGTGGGCACGGTAGTCCGTGTCGCTGGGACCGAGATCCTGCGTGTGGAACCACAAGAACCGCCCGTAGATACCGCTCACCGCAGACGACCAGCTATAGCCGTAGCTGCCGACGCCGCCCGGTGCGCCCGAGGTGTAGCCGCGGTAGCCCGGGGCGGGGTACCAGGCAAGCGGGGTTCCCGTACCCGAGGTGCTTACCTTGTACAACCGACCGTTGGTCGCCTTGTAATCTCCTGAACCATACTTTTCACCGGCTACGCCGTCCGAATAGTACGGGAAAGTCCCGTTCAGCGGCACATTGGCGTCCCGCGTAAAGTCAGACCAAGTGCCGTTCCGTCCTCTGTCCGCGCGCTGGCGGAAATCTTGTTAGAACCATTCATCATTGTTCTAACGATTTCCTTCTTCAGCTGTCGCGCGCGGTTGAGCTTTGTTCGCGCGCCGGGGCGGCGGCACGCGGTTTTAGTACTTTTTGAGTCGCCCGCTGGAATTTCATCTCGGTTTTGCTCCCTGAAAAACGAATGAAATTCCTCTTTAAGCGGGGCGGGCGACCGTTGAGCTTCGACTGCCCTTGGGCCGCGCGGGCCCCACTTGGTAAGGCGAAAAGAACCCTAACAAAACACCCTGTGGGTGCGTGGACGGGCGAAACTTACGTTTCGCTAAGGCAGTCTCTGCCCCGTTTATTCCGAGAGGCAACGCAACTGAAGACCGGGGGCCCGGTCCGGCGTGCTGCTGGGGTAGAGTGCCGTCGCGCTGAAGTACAAGTACATCCCACGGTAGTGGTCGCCCGAATCGTAGGACGTGGACGACCAACTGTACCCGTTGCGGCCGACGCTCATCAGATCGCCATCCGCGCGATCGCGGAAGCCCGGGGCGGGGTTGCTTTGTCCGCGCGCCTTGGGAAAATCTTATCAAAATGTGCCAGTACATTTTGACGATTTCCCTTTTAAGGCGTGGCGCGCGGTTGGCTTGAGGGTACTGCCCTTACGCCCGGCGGGACGGAGCGAAACTACGTTTCGCTAATACAGTCTCGGAAAATTTGGGGGTAGAGGCTGCCTTTGTTAGGGTAGACCCGGCTATTTCGGAGTGCCCGTCTGCACCGTTTATTCCGAGAGGCAACGCAACTGAAGACCGTGGGCACGGTAGCTCGCGTAACTGGGGCGAAGGCGCTGTGTGTAGAAGTACAAGACTATGCCGAGTGTATTGCTGACTGTCGATGAATAGCTGTACCCGTCGTATCCGACGCTCATCAGACTGCCTAATCGCCCATTGTTTCCTGCGTCGCGGTAGCCCGGGGCGGGTGAGCGCTCGATGGCTGCTCCGGCGGCAAGGGCTTCTGTCCGCACGCATGAGGTGTCGCTGCCGCCGAATGGAACAAAAATCTAATGCAACAAAAAAGGATGACCGCATGCACGCTGTCATCCTTCTAAGTTTGCTCGCCTCGACAATCCCTCCGCACGGGCTGAGCCACAAGCCAGGCTCGAACTGGCGACCTTTTCGTTACGAATGAAATGCTCTACCGACTGAGCTATTGTGGCCTTTCCGGGTGCAAAGATAAGAAACTTTCCTGAAGAAAAAAATGAAACCGTGCGGCTCGCCCCGAAAAAACGAGGCCGCACGGTTCGAGTGGCTTATTTCGCCTCTGCGAGCTCTTCGTCTACCGCTTCAGGGGCGGTCATCTCGGGACGTTCGAAACCGTCGGAGGTCGCTTTTTCGGACATCCGCTTGATGCGGTTGTCCAGGTCGGGGTGGGTCGAAAAGAGCTGCTGAACTTTGCTGGTCTTGTCGGCGCCCATCTCTTCCTGCATCTTTTTCAGCTTTTCGAACGAGAGGGCCATGGCCCACGGGTTTTCGCCGTGCTGTTTCAGAAAGTTGTAGCCGTATTCGTCGGCGGCGTATTCCTGTTTCTGAGAGAATTTGGACTGGGTTACCGCTTCGCCGAGGTCGCCGAGCTGGGAGTCGGAGAGCTTGGCGGCTGTTCCTCCCGCCGAGCTGATCCCGTCGCGCAGGGCGGAGGCCATCAGGGCGGTGCGGAATGCGTTCTTGCTGTCTTTGTTCATCACGTGGCCGATTTCGTGGCCGATGACGCCGAGGATCTCTTCGTCGGTCATGATCTGCATCAGTCCGGCGAAGACGCGGATGCTGCCGTCGGCGCAGGCGAAGGCGTTCACGTCGACAACCCGGTAGGCTTTGATGTTCAGCCCGTCGACGTTGATCTTTTCGGTGATCTTGGCCAGCCGGACGGCGAACGGGTCGTCTCCCTCGCAAATCGGATTGTGGGCGTCTAACCAGTCGATGTACTCTTTGACGTAGCTTTCCACCTGGGCGTCGGTCAGGGTGGCGGCTTGAACGGCTTTCACTCCGGCGCCGATGGCTTTATTGAGTTTGAACTGGGCCCGGGCGGTGCCGGCGGCGGCCAGTACAAGAACGGAAAGAAGGGTTGCGATTCTTTTCATGACGGTTGGTTGGTATTTTAAAATCGCACAAAATTAACGGGTCTGTCTTGATTTTACAACGCTTTTTATCGGGTTCGGCCGGCCGTGGAGGCTATTCCGACCGCAGGGAGCGCACGGGATTGGCGCGTGCCGCTTTCCAGCTCTGGATGCCGACGGTCAGCGTCACGACGAACAGCACCACTGCGCCGCCGATGAGGAAGTAACCGGGGTGGAGCGTAATCCGGTAGGGGTAGTTGCTCAGCCAGTCGCGCATGAGGTACCACGCCAGCGGAACGGCCACGACGAAGGCGATGCCGACGTAGATCAGGTAGCTGCGGATGAGCATGAATACGACCTCCAGGATCGTGGCGCCCTGTACTTTCCGGATGCCGATCTCTTTACGTCGCCGGGCGTTCGAGAAGACGATGAGGCCGAAGAGACCGAAGCAGGAGATCAGGATGGCCAGTACCGAGAAGAGGGTGAAAAGTACCAGAAAACGGGCTTCTGAGGAGTAGATCTGGGCCAGCATTTCGTCCAGCAGGTGGATGTACAGCGGGTCTTCGGCGTTGAATTTCCGGTAGATGGCTTCGATTTCGTTGAAAACGTGCCGGATGTCGCGTATCGAAGAGGCTTCGACGCGTACGTTGATGAGGCCTCCTTCGATCGGCTGGATATGGATGGCGAGGGGTTCGATCCCCTGTTTGAGCGGCTTGAAGTGGAAGTTGCGGCAGACGCCGTCTACTTTCGTGGTCGGGATGCTCGGGTCGTCGCCCGACTCTTCCTGAATGCGGAGCTGTTCGTAGTCGTCGACCTGGAAAGCGTTCATGGCCGATTCGTTCAGCACGATCCCCTCCACGCCGTCACGGAACTGAGGATTGCCCTGCACCATGTCGATGCCGAAGGTGGTGAAAAAGGCGCTGTCGACGGTCAGAAATTTACTCCATATCTTTTTCTTCTCTTCCTGATAACGGGCTTCGAGCGGGCCGCCGGAGTCGTAGTTCCCGACGACTCCGCCGGTCAGGCTGATGCTCTGCACGAACGGCAGCTGGCGCAGTTCGGAGAAGAAGGCCTGCCGGTGTTCGTAGATGCTCATGTCCATATTGATGAAGACGATCTGCTCTTTGTCGAAGCCGAGGTCTTTGGTCTGGAGGTGGCGCAGCTGGCCGTAGATCACCAGGGTGGAGATAATGACGCCGATCGAGGCGATGAGCTGGACGACGATCAGGGTCTTCCGGAAGACCAGCATGCCGTTGCCGCGCCCGGCGCGGTGGGTGTAGAGGGCGTCGATCGGGTCGAGCGAGCTGAGGTAGAAGGCCGGATAGCTCCCGGCGATAACGCCTACGACGAGTGTCAGTCCGGCCAGTATCCCCCACTGCCACCACTGGTTCATCAGGATGAGGGGATAGGGGAAACCGACAAGGCTGTTGAAGAAGGGCAGCAGCAGGTCGACCAGCACCACGGCGATGACCAGTGCGACGAAGGTCATGGCGATCGATTCGCCGAGCGAGCGTAGGATCAGGTGGCTGCGTGTCGCGCCGTTCACTTTGCGCAGGCCGATCTCTTTGGCGCGCAGGGTGCCCTGGGCGGTCGAGAGGTTGAAGAAGTTGACGATTCCGAGCAGCAGGATGATGATGCCGACCCAGATCATCGCCACGACTTGTTTGTGGTTACCGCCTTTGAATGCGGTGAAGAGGTCGGCGTAGTTGAAGTAGACGTCCGAAAGGGGGTAGCAGACGACGCGTTCGACTTCGTATCCCAGGTTGCCGTTCGCTTCGACGACCTGCTGCATCTTGGCGTTGACGGCCGCGATATCCGCCCCGGGACGCACTTTGCCGAAGATCTCGTATTGCCAACGGTCCCAAGACTCTCCTAACGTCGTGCCGTTATAGAGGACTTGCTTCGGGTTCAGGGGCAGCACGAGGGAGTACCGGATCGAGGAGTTGATCGGCACATCCTCCGTCACGGCGGTCACCACCCAGTCCGGCCGGTTCTGGATGACGACATTCTGGCCGATCGGATCCTCGTTGCCGAAGAGGGCTTTGGCCATCGATTCGGTCAGGACGACCGAGTTGGCGTCCGGCAGGGGGTTCTCGCGGTCGCCCCGGATGACGCGGAACGAGAAGACGCGGAAAAAGGCCGGATCGACTTGCAGGCTGCCGTCGTTGGTGAAGATGCCTTCGGTGGCTTCGGGCCGCCGGACCTCCAGATAGGGGCCCCGGCCGACGTTGCCGATGGCTTCGAAGTCGGGCACGCCGGCTTCGATCACCGGGGCTAGCGGGTAGGGACAGCCCCAGCCGCTGATTTTGTAGATCCGGTCGGCGTCCTGGTGGAACATGTTCATGGTCAGTTCGCGGGTGGCGTACATGCCGATGAACAGAACGGTGGTCAGGGCGAAGGCGAAGCCCACGATGTTCAGCCAGATGTAAAGCCGGTGGCGGCGGGGGAGTAGGGCGTTCAAGCGCATGGTATGGATCAAAAAAAGTGTTATGTCCGATATCTTCGAAAAGACACACAAACATAACACTTTTTCACGATTCGACCGATAATTGTCGAGGCCCGCTCTTCGGCAGGGGCGGTCAATCGACCGTCGCGACTGCCGAAGCGGTGTTCCCGGCTACCCGGCCGTCGTACATCGCTTCGCAGCGGATCGCCGGCAGGGTGTAGCGCCCTCGGTAGGTGGCGTTCAGGCGGGTGCGGACGGTCACGGAGGCGCCGCCGGCCAGCGAGGGCAGGTAGCTGTCGACCCGGTCGTCGCGCAGGTCGCGGTAGGTCACGCCGGCTGGCAGAGCGCTGCCGTCGGGACGGATCTCCCAGCCGGAGGCGACGGGTTCGCTCAGCATCAGGTGATCGACGGTCTCGGCGGTCAGGTTGCGGACGGTGACTTCTGCGACGAAGTCGGTGCCTTGCTTCAGGGTGGTCGCGTCGATCGGATTCCCTTTGCCGTCGGTGTAGCGGACGGTCACTTCGAGGCCGTTAGAAGCTGCTGCCACGTCGCGACCGGACGAAATCCCGGAGGCGGTGGCGCGGATGTAGAGCGTCCCTTTCGTCCGGTTGGTGACGGTGAGCTGGCCGGAGGCGGGGTCGGTCCATTCGCCGCTCCAGAACATCTTTTTCGAGTCGGAATCGACGCGGCCGCTGTGTCCGCCGGCGCTCCATTCGAAGTTCAGGGCCGACACCCGGCCGTTCCGGGCGGCGTATTCGCCCATGGCGAGCAGGCTCCAGGCGGTGGTCTGGGTGCTCATCCAGTCGTCGGAGGCGAGGGCGCGCGAAACGATTTGTGCCGTCTGGGCCGCTTCGGCGTGCATGCCCAGCAGGGTCTCGGCGAGCAGCTCGACGGCCCGGGCGCGGGCGGAGGATCCGTAGGTGAGGCGTTGCTGGGCAGATTGCGCCTCGGCGGAGGCGGCTGCGGCTGTGCGCGCTTCGGCGGCGACGGTGCGGCCGAGGTCGATGCGTCCCGTGGCGCCGTAGGCGGCGGCCAGCATCCAGCGGGCTTCAGGGGTCAGGTTGCCGTTCTGCCGCAGGCGGTTCATGGCGCCGGTCTCGGGCGAGCCGGAGAGGGCCAGCGCATAGAGCTGGTAGGCCTGGATCAGGTTGGCGCCGGGGTTCTGGGCGGAGTTCCACCGCACGGCGCTGCTCTTGACGGCGGCTTTGAGCCGGTCGTAGACGCCGGCGGGCATCGTATACCCCTTATGGCCGGCGACGGTCATGAAGTGCAGGGCGTAGGCGGAGCCCCAGGCGTCGGGCGATGCGGAGCCGGGCCAGTAGCCCATCGAACCGTCCGGAGTGGCGTAGGGTTTGTAGCGTTCCAACACGCTCTCGACTTTCGTCCGGGCGACGGTGCGCTCTTTCTCGGACAGGTCGGCCAGACCGGGCAGGTAGAGCAGCGGGAAGGCGCCGGAGGTGATCTGTTCGATGCAGCCGTAGGGGTAGGTGGAGAGGTATTCCATCCGCTGGGCGGCGTTGAGGGGCTGGACGGCCGAGACTTCGAGCATCAGGCGTTGCGTCCCCGGCATACCCGGCAGGGCGGCTGTCCCGCTCCAGCTCTTGCCGGCTTCGACGGTGTAGCTCCGGCCCGAGGAGACGGGCAGCGAGAGGGTGCGCACGGGGATGTCCATCCCGTAACGGCTCTGCCGGCCTCCGCCGCTGGCGGTGATCGCGATATGGCCGCCGGAGGTGCCGGTCGGAACGGCTTCGTTCACCCGCAGCCGGAAGAGGACGATCTTCTCGCCTTTGGCGCTCAGGGAGACGCTTTGTCGGGCCTCTCCCACGACGGTGAAGAGCGTTTTGTCGGCGGTCAGGGTGGCGGAGGCTTTCCCGATGCCGTCGCGGGTGGCGATCAGGGTGGCGGCCACGACGAACTCATCGCCCGGGGCGACGCTCCGCGGGGCGGTGCCGAGCACCATCAGCGGGGCGCGCACGGCTACCGACCGCTCGGCCGAACCCCAGGCGCCGTTGCCGTCGTCGGCATCCTGAGCGACGGCGACGGCCATCACCCGCACGCGGCCCATATAGGCCGGAAGCCGGATCTGATGGGTCGCCTGCCTGCCGGCTTTCAGTTCGAAGGTGCCCAGGTATCGCACGACGGGCGGGAAGCGGTTCACGGAGGCTTTCGGCGCGGAGGTCAGGGCGTCGTCGCCGCCGATGGCGAACATCTGTTCGATCCGTCCGCCGTAGGCGCCCAGCACGTCGTTATAAATATCCCAGGTCGATACCCCCAGGGCGACCCGGGCGTTGAATGCCTGCCACGGATCGGGGGTGCGGAACCGGGTCAGGTCGAGCAGCCCTTCGTCCACGACGGCCAGGGTGTAGGCGCAGGCGCGGCCCTGTTTTTCGGATACGGTGACGGTCATCTCTGACTCGGGGAGCACTTCGTCGGGGGCGCTGATGACGGGTTCGAGCCGGCTGGCGGCAGAGGCGGCCGACAGGGGGACGATGCCGTAGAGCCGGACGGGCAGGTCGTTCCCGACGCTGCCGTAGGGTTGCAGGAGGGTGACGTTCAGGTAGACGTTGGGCTGCATCTCGGGGGTCACTTCGAAGGTGAATTTCTCCTGCTTCCGGGTGCACTCGACGGGGAAGACTTGCAAAACGCGGGAGCCGTTCTCGACCGAGATGATGGCGCGCGACCCTTCGGTGGCCGGGAAGCTGACGGTGGCGCGATCGCCTACCCGGTAGGACTTCTTGTCGAGCGAGACGGCCAGCCGCATGGCGCCTTCGCCGTCGGTGCGGCGGTTGCCGTAGTCGGGCCAGTCGACGTAGAGCAGTGTCGCGGCTTCGTGGCCGCTCCGCAGGTCGCGGGCGGTCAGGTAGTAGGTGCCCCAGGAGTCTTTCGGGAAGGTGAGCTCGAAGGTGCCTTTCCCGCTGCGGGAGGTCTCGACGGTCTCGCGCCGGACGGGGCTCAGGCTGCGGTCGGAGACGTGGCGGGCCAGCTGATCCTGTTCGGAGCTCCACCACCAGTGCCATTCGACTTTGTAGAGGCATACTTCGATGCGCCGGTCGCCGGCGGGATGCCCGTCGGGATGGACGGTGGCGAGGTCGAAGGTGTAGTCCCGGTCGGTGTCGAGCCGGTCGTCGGCGCCTTTCGGCGGCCGGATCCCGACGTAGGTGTCGAAGGGGGAGTAGAGCATCGTCGTCCCGTCGATGCTCGCTTCGCCGGAGGGCTCGAACAGCCGGGTGGTGAAGTGGGCCTGCAGCAGGCCGCCGGCCTTCTCGCCGCCGTTCAGCACGGCGGTGATGCGGGCGTCTCCGGCGGCGTCGGTGGTGCCGGTGATCTCGGGGGCGTTCTCGGGACGGAACGAACGGTAGGGGTTGTCGAAAATGTAGCCTTTATAGTCCGGAAAACCGTTGCGGAGGGCGGTGAATTCGGTCTCGATGACGTAGCGCAGGTTGCCGGCCTGTGCGCCGGTGAGCCATTCGCCGTGGAGGGTGGCGTTCATGGGTTGGCCGCGCTGGATATATTTTTTCGGAAAGCGGAGGTCGATCCGGAGGCGGTTGGGTTTCACGGCTTCGATCCGCAGCCGCTTGCTGAAGCGGGCGCCGCCGACGCTCACGGCGGCCGACCAGACGCCGGTCGGGGCGTTCGGGGCGGTGGAGAGCACGAAGCTGTAGATGCCGCCTGTGGCCTGGGTGGCGACGCGTTTCTGGTAGAGCTGGCCCAGCGGGGAGCGCAGCTCGACGGTCACGGGATGTCCTTTGGGCAGCCGTGCGCCGGCGGTGGTGAAGTTCATGTAGATGGTGTCGCCGGGTCGCCAGACGCCGCGCTCGGTCCAGACGAAGCCTTTCAGCCCTTCCTGCACCTGTTCGCCGGAGACGTCGAAGGTCGAGGTCGAGAGTTCGGAGCCGGCGTTGACTTTCAGGTAGGTGCGTTGCTTGTCTTTCGAGATGACGGCGTAGTAGGGACGGCCGTTCTCGTAGCGGATCTGGGCGTGGCCGTCGCTGTCGGTGGTGCCGCTGCCGACGGGCTGGTTCTGGAAGTTGCGCAGTTCGATGCGGGCCTCTTTCACCGGTTCGGCGGTGGCGATGCTGTGCACTAAAAAGAGCATCTGCGGCTCGTCGGAGGCTTTGGCGATCGCGCCGAGGTCGGTCACGGAGAGGTTCCGCTGGGCGGTGCGGTTGAAGTAGTAGCTCGGAGAGCAGGGGTTGTTCCGCTCTTTCCATTCGTAGAGGTTCCAGTCGTAGTCGTCGCCGCTCCAGTAGTAGCCTCCCTGGTCGAACCGCTTTTTCATGGCGGTCAGCCGGGCTTCGTCGGCGAGGCGGGCGGTTTGCGGGGTCAGCCGCTCTTCGGGAGGTATGCAGGAGAGGGCGGCCATCGAGCGGTCGAAGGAGAGCGAGATGCGGTACAGGGCGCCGGGTTCGGGCTGGATCAGGTCGTCGAAGTCGAGCGAGTAGGTGGCCCAACGGTGCGATTCCTGACTGCCGTTCCGATCCAGAAAGAGGGTGCGCGAAGCCACCGGACGGGCGGTTCGCATGATGCTTCCGCCTTCGTTGTCGGAGAGGTCGTTTTCCTGGAGAAATTGCCCCATGGAGCTTTCGAGGATGCGGAAGATGTCGACCCGCACGGCGCGCAGGCCGACGGCCTGGAACGGTATGCCGCGTCCGGGCCGGTCGGTGGAGTTGCCGACGATCGCTTCGGAGGGGGGCAGCACGGTGCCGCGGCCGATGAAACGGACGGCGGGGTCGTGGCTCTCCAGTTCGACGGTGCGCCGGATCTCGCTGCCGAAGCGCTTGCCGTCGGCGGATTGCAAGGCGGGGTCGATGCACAGGGTGACTGCGGTGAGGTCGCTGCCGTGAGACGAGGGGAAAAGCAGGACTTTGTTCCCCTCTATGCGCCGTACGCAGGCGAGGCCGTCGAGCCAAACGAGGCCGTCGAGGTCTTGTTTCGGGTCGAGCTGTTGCGAGAAGCGTACTTCGATGTATTTTTCGGGGTGGGTCACGTATGCCACGGAGTGGAGCTCGAAGCTGCCGGAGGAGGGGATGGGTACGGAGAGTAACTCTTCTTTGTTGTATCCGGCTTTGGGGTCTCGGACGGTCAGGGTGAGGGCGGAGGAGATGAGACGGGGCTGGATGCCTGAGACGACGAAGCGGTGTTCGCGGCCGTCGGCGTTGTGCATCCAGTGGACGGTGCCGTGGCTGAGGCCGTCCCATGCGCTCATCCGGGTGATGCGGGCGGAGTCTTCGCAGTCGGCGGTGAAGAGGCTCCCTTCGATGGTATAGGTGTGGTCGTCTTCGACGATGAAGCTGCCGAGCTCGGCGGCGGCTGCGGCGGGCAGGGTGCGGAACGGGAATTCGAAATTCCCGGCGTCGGGTCGGCCGGGCAGCAGCCCTTTGAGGTCGAGCCGCACGGTGTAGGTCTCGCCGCGGCCGAATTCGGATTCGGGGGTGAAACGCAGTGTCCGGGGGTCGTCGGCGGCAATCTCCCAGCGGCCTTTGACTTTGGGCGAAAGGTCGATGTATTTTCCGAGTCGGGCTTCCCGCGAGACGGGTTCGACGAGGGTCACGGAGATGGCGTCCTGCCGCCCGACGGTGCCGGTGGTGAAGCTCTCGACGGCGGGGTTGTAGGCGATCTCGACGGGCGTAGTCCGGATGCTCTTTTCGAGGGCGACTTGCTTGCCGCCGCATGAGGAGAGGAGAAGGGCGATTCCGGCGGTGGTGCCGCAGAGTGTGAGGAGATGACGAATCGAATGCATATCGTAGGGTGTTTCTTGTCTGTGGTATTCGGTGCCTGTCCGGCGCCTGGCGTGTAGTGTGCGAGCAACGGGTCGGGCTGACACGGCTATTTGCCCACCGCGGGGCCGCGCGGACAAAGGGAGTTGGGTTGAGGCTGCCGCAGCGATGCGCAAGCATCGCTCCGTCCCGCCGGGGTCACCCGGACGCCGCCCGCGTAGGGCAGTTTCGTCCGGCTCGAAGCTCGACCGTCGCCCGCCCCGCTTAAAGAGGAATTTCACTCGTTTTGCGGTGAGCAAAATCGAGATGAAATTCCAGCGGGCGTAGGGTCGAGGCGGCCTATTTCGGAGTGTCCGGAGTCATCCGTTTATTCCGAGAGGCAACGCAACTGAAAACCGCGGGCGCGGCCGTCCGAGGTACTGGGATTGAGCGCCGTCGTGCTGACACCCAAGTACATGCCATTAGTACCGTTGGCCGTATAAGTCCAACTGAATCCGGCGTTGCCGATGTCCCTTGCTACGCCCTCCCAGCCCGTACGACCGTAGTCGCGGTAGCCCGGGGCGGGGTTTCCACCACCAGCCCGGGTTCGAAGTTCTCAATCAGTCGAGTCTTCCGTTTATTCCGAGAGGCAACGCAACTGAAGACCATAGGCGCGGCTGTTCGCGCTGCTGGGATAGAGGTGCGTCACGCTGAAATTCAAGTACATCCCGTTGCTGCTGCTCACCGACGATGAGTAGCTGAACCCGTTGCGGCCGACGCCCACCGGATCGCCCGAGCCTGCGTCGCGGTGGCCCGGGGCGGGGATTATGCGGGTCGGAGCCAGCGTGGCCAACAACGAGCACCGCGAAGTTGCAGGCCTACGCCGGGGGTGGCTCCGGCCCGCGCGGCTCTGCGAGCCGCAGGGTTTCGGTCTTATTTTT
>ERZ777305.3212-NODE-3212-length-11742-cov-2.795670_pt1 | contig 11742 bp, 9 predicted proteins | sample MGYA00374965_ERZ777305 | MGnify/ENA primary metagenome ERZ777305 (study PRJEB29328, sample SAMD00013331) | mouse gut metagenome | study: EMG produced TPA metagenomics assembly of the Metagenome analysis of fecal microbiota from mouse which was promoted...
ATTCCCATCTATGAAATCACCTTCGAAAGTGAACGGCTATGCTCCGGAATATGTAATTTGAGAATTAATTCCACAAATTATAAATAAATTTGTATTTTCAGCCATTTTCATATATCTTTGTGAAACAAAATCAAAGCAAATCACAATAAGGATTATTCCGTTGTGAAAACATCTGGAGAGGGATGACCTTGCGGTTGTCTCTCTCGTCTTTTACATCCGCTGTTAAGAATTTCTTGTTTGTAAAGTTAAACGTTTTCTTGGCACAACCCTGTTTCACAGATGCAAGATAGCAAACCTATGATGAGTGGAGCAAATTCCATAAATAAAAGGACGGCCGAAGCAAGGAGGGGTATAAGCATATTTTGAAGTCATTACAGAAGAAACGCATAGGAGTGTGCGACTCATTTGCGGAATATATAAAGCTTGCATATGGAAGTAATGCGCTCAAGTACAATGGCAATCTTAAACTGGCCGCCGACATCCGTGATGCCGGTAACATACTTTGCTTTCTAAACACAGATGGGATTGTTTCCATCTTGTCGGGATGGGATAACTGCGTGAAAATCAAGATAATCTTCGGTTGATGCGGTTTATTATTGGGGCATAGGTTGGTCGGGCCGGGCGTCTATTGTTTGGATGATTTCGGGATGGATGGGGTGGGGAGGGTGTGCTCTTTTTCGATGTTATGTGTTATATTTGTGGGGACGGTTACGGATGCTGACGACAGTGTTATGGCTGATGTGATGACCAAGGAGCAGCGGTCGCGCTGCATGAGCCGCATCAAGGGCAAGGATACCAAGCCTGAGATGATAGTGAGGCGGTGGCTGTGGTCGCGAGGCTACCGCTACCGCAAGCATGTCAAGCGTCTGCCGGGGACTCCCGATATAGTGTTGCGTAAATACGGAATCGTCATATTCATACACGGCTGTTTCTGGCATGGCCATGAGGAACACATGCACCTGCCCAAGTCCAATGCCGATTTCTGGACGGCGAAGATACGGCGCAACAAGGAGCGTGACGAAGCCCAGAAAGACCGTCTCCGCGCTATGGGGTGGAACGTACTGACTGTATGGGAGTGCCAGCTCAAGCCGGCAGTCAGAGCCCGCACTCTCGCCTCCATCGAATATTTCATCAACCATTCCTACCTGATGAAGCAGCAAGCCACAGGCTACGGCGACACCGCAACCGAAACGACTCCGATGGCTGCCGAGTCAGAGGCCGCCTACGGGTCAGAAAGATAGTCACATCGATTTTATCATGGATTCGATGAATGCGATTTCTTTCTCAGAGAGATTGTATTTGGCATATAGTTGTGCATCTATCTCGGGAATGCTTTTGCTCCAGTCGATATCGCTGTCCACGGTAAAGTCTTGCATCGGAACATTTGCCCATGTGTCTTTGGGATTGTGCTGGGTGGCCTTGAGTGTCCCTAACATACATCTGGCAAATTTTGACTTGACGTAATTCAAACACGCGGATGCCTCCTCGGCATTGGCAAATTTGCCGATGCTGAGGAAGGTGTCCGTGTGACCGATTACCGGCACGCCGATTACCGGCGTGCTGAGCACCTCGCCGATGGCTCCTGTGCCGTTGGCTTCGGGAACAAAGATATTATAGTAATCAAGATAATCACAGGACTGTAGATATTGGGCATTAATCCATCTTGTTTGGCGACTTCCTTTGATTCGTCCCATTATCTGCACTCCTTTACCTCCACATTCCTGTTCGGTTTTAACGAATATTTCGGGAAGATTCTCAAACGCATTTGAGGTTATTTTAGCCGCTGTCCCTCGACCTTGTATTTGCATGATTTTCGGGAATTCTCTCAGTGCGTAATCAGAAAAACGATATATTCCTTGCGAAGATACCATTTCTGAAAATTCAGCTTCAATGAAATTTGGGTGTTTTTGTACCTTGTTCAGAATAGAGACTAGTTCGGGAAACTCAGAGAAAAATTCGATGGGGCCAAAGTCTTTATCAGTATCCCGATACCCAATAGCTACACCGCCCTTGATGTCAACGGTTGGGAATACTTCATTGGATTTCTGGAAATAATCTACAACTCTGAAATGAGAATCAGATAGTATTCCATCCATCCACTCGGATGGTGTTTGTCCCACTCTAAAAAGAAAGCGTCCAGGAGTGATAAGGGTGACTTTTGAGGAAAGTTTAAAGGCCGCATTGTAAAAAAGGTGGTAGATTGGGGCCTTACGAGTGCTTTCTCCCTCCTCTTGATAAGGAGGATTGCCTACTATTGCTGCTATTTTCACGTCTTTTCCTACTAAGTCGTGAACTTTTTTGATGAAAAGTTCGGGTTGGTTTTTGATTTTGTTGATTAAGTCATCTGGTGCCCACATATTGGTTTGCCCGTTGCGGAAACCAAGTAGGGTGCGGCGCGTAATGTGTTTAGCCATCAGAGTTTTGCAGATGACAAATATGTTTTCTGCCACAGCTTTATCCCAGATTCCCTGATGTTCTTCAAGCGTTTCCGGGGAGAACATGCCATTACGGAGCCGCGAGCGGTAGATGTTATAGGCGAGGTAGAGGGGATACAGACCCGACTTTGAATTTATTTCAAGGAGATGGCTATCGGTAGTGAACACGTCAGCGGTCACATCGCCACGGTCAACGAAGCGCGGTTCTTCGATGGTCTCGGAGAAGTCCTCGTTGAAGAATGTATAGCCGCCCAGTGTGTCGCTCATGTGCATATTCACTACGCGCCACGGAGTCAGGACAGTTTCCTTATCAGGATTGCGGAACGTGGCGAAGATGGCGGCGAGGCGCTCTATGCGCTCCTCTATAGAGAGACGGTCGGCAGCACGAGCCATAGCGCGGATGCGCTTGGCTGCGGCTGTGAATATGTCGGGGTCATAGTATTTCTTGAAGGCGTTGAAACGTTGTTGGGTTACGCCTTTCGGCATAAATTCTTCCCACGACTGAGCATCGACAAGCTGAGTAAAATTGTCGATAGTCAATTCTTCATCTTCATTCTCAACTTTAGCGCCGTAAATCATCAAAGGCATACGGATGGAGATCCCTCGTAGAATTGAGATTGCGTCCTCCTTGACTTTTTTCTTTTTCTTTAATTCTTCGAGGCGAGCCTTTTCTTCTTCCGTCAGTTCGCGTTTCTTTTTCTTTTCGAGTTTTTCCTTTTCCTCGTATTCCTCATTGGTGAGCCCCTGATCGTTGACGGTAATGTCATTGGTCTTTCCCATTGCTTTAGTCTGACCAATGATGCCTTTAAGCTCGTCGAACTCCTTTATGTCAACGTCAGAGAGACGCATCAGCTCGTCGTTATAGAGGTATCCGTCCTCAAAACCATGCTGAACAACTCGCTCAACGTAAACACGTTTGAGCTGCTGAAGCATATGTTCGGTGTTTAGTTGCTTCATCTGACTACCCTCAATCGAGATGATTGGGCAGTAATTCAGAAACTCGCCGAGTTGCTGACGGTCGGAGCCGGATTGCTTGCCCGCTTTGGTCGAAATCTTCGCGGTTTCGGCAAGCACTTTGAGAGTGCGATCGGGCGCGAAATCGAAAACATAACAGTCCTCCTTGACGCGTCCATTGATAGTGGCCGGAGTCTGTACCCGGAAGATAGTCTGCATATATGCCGAAGCGGCTGTGTTGAAGCTGCCCGACAGCATAAACACGCCGGTCCACGGCTTGACGCTCACGCCGGTAGTAAGACGACCGCAGGAGAGCGTGATGGTGCGTGTCTGGTCGGGATCTTTGCCTATGGCTTTCTCTACCTTGCGCAGAGCTTCGTCGTTGGCTTCTTCCTCGTCGCCTTCTCCAGCAACGTTGACAATCTCAAACATACCGAAAACAGGATGATTCCTGAGCATTGCCGAAAGAGCCTTTGCCGATTTTACGCCCGGCACCATCCAAAGTGTGTGACGGAAGATGTCGCGGTAGCGTTTGTTGGCAAATGGGTACATACTTTTCTCATCGGTCTTCGTGAGAAGATTGAGGAAATTTTCAACGTGGTTCTTGTGAACAAACTCGCCGGCATCGTTGGTGCGGAAAAACTCTCGGAAGTTAAACGCTATATCTTCGTCGGCAAACTCGTTCATCAGTCTGCCGAGGTCGTAAGTGTAAATATTCAATCGCGGAAGGCCAGCGTAGGGATTATGGTCGCCAGGGTGGTCTATATCCCACTGCGCTTTTGCGCGTTGCTCCATAACATAATCCCACGTGTAGATTTCCTCCTCTTTGTAGCCGTCGAGAAGATTAAAGGGTGTGCCTGAGAGATTAAGTACTTTCGTTTTCTCCTTGATCAGCTCTTTCATCACGGCACGCCCGAGTTCCGTCTGGGTGCCCTCATGTGCTTCATCAACAATGATTAAATCCCACGGAGCAGAGAACACATCGTTGTTTTTGTCAAAGTTGCCCCCTACAAGTTCCGACCCACGAAGGTCTTGCATAGAGGCGAAATAGATATAATTGGCTTCGCCATGACGCGCACGTCGTTCAAGCGAAAGGAAGCTGTCTCCTTTATTCTTCGAGCCATAAGACCACAACGGCGAGTCGTAGAAGATTTTTCCGAAATCCTCAAACCAACCTGCATCGACCACAGGGCGGTGAGTAAGGATAAGGACGCGGCGGAAGTCACCATGCTCCTTGACAACCTGCAATGCGGAAAGAGTCTTGCCGAAACGCATTTTGGCGTTCCATAACATTTGATTCCCTTTCTTGAATTGTTTGAGGGTCTTGTCTATTGCCTCACGCTGTTCCGGGCGGAACACAATAGGCGATTGTCCTGTGGAAATCTCGTAACCTTGCAGAGCCTTACGCCCCTCCTTGACAGCGGAGATGGCTTTCTTAGCGGTTTCGAGGTCGCAACAAAACCATTCGTTAGCTCCGCTGACATGCTGAAATTCTTTGCGTTTAACCCCACTTCTGAGTAAAACGTCATGTACCTCTTTGTCATTGACGGCACCGAGTTTGCCGTTGCGTACAAAGATAGCAATCTCAGTATGGAGAAGTTCATAGCTGATTCCTGCGGTCTTGGTGTATTGGTCAATACGCGCACGAGCAGCCTTGTTAAGTGCACTGCTGTTAGGCGGTAATGTAATATTGCCATCCTCAAATGTGGCTTCGCCAATTTTGACGCAATCTGCGTGGGCCGCATCCGGTATGCGGAACACGTAAATCAACTTCGCCTTGAGGTTAGAGAAATATTCCATGCCGATTAGTTTATAAGGTCGATGAATCGGATTTTTTGTTTAGCTTTCGGTGCGCTCCAGTCTTTGATTAGGGCGTAGGTGCCGTTATGTTTCTTTATATCTCCAGACTTACAACCCTCGCAATGACTAATGGTTTCGGTCTCGCCGAAAAGGTCGTAAACCACAGTGCGACGCTCGCCACACGAATTGGGAATAACACCTTTGAGGCCGTCCATCTGCCAAATATTCCAAGAGATAATGTAGGCGATATACAGCAGAGATTTCAGTTGTGGATCTTTACCGAACTTTGCACGGTAATAGTCGACAAATGTATAGAGTAGAGCTTCGCGTGCAAGAACGAGGTTATCGCCCTGCCACTCGAAACCATAAATGCTCGTATAGGCGGCTTGTGCCGCTTTGAGCCATTCGCCGCTTGTCTTGGTGTTTTCACCGATGACGCGGAGTTTACGGTCAAGAAGTCCGATGCGACGTTCTACCGGAATAGGCTCACCTGTTACGGTGTCGTACCGGCTTACAAGGTAAGGAGCCTCACCGCAAGTAATTTCGAGGCGGTTTTCATTGACATAGTCGCGCCAAGTCTTACCTTCTGGGAAAACGACTGGCTCTGTATTGACAATCCAAGAATGGGTGCCATCGGGTTTGTCAACCTCCGTATTGAAAACGCCCTCGCGACCGAACCATGCATTATCGACAAGATTATTCTGTTTGTTGCATATCCATGAAGGAGTGAACACCTCCGCCATCTCACGGCTTCGCTGTTGCTGTTGCTCGCGAGACTTGACGGCTCGCGGCACAATTATGTTGCCATTCTGGCCAGTGATGGATTCAATCTTGATTTGGTCGGCATACTGATAGCCTTCTCCGCGCTCAGCGTAATTGTCGGTGGCCCAGAAAATGTTAACTTGACGTTCATCCGTGCTCAAAGTATGGTCTTTGAGCAGAGCGTTAAGCAATTCGGGTGAAAGCTCGAATATTTCATTTTCTTTTATGTCTGTTAGTGAGGCTGCCATTGTAAAAATACAAGGTCACGATGTGAGTATGTACGATGTCGTGTTAGTGTTTTGTTTGTTATGTTTTTGGATAGTTGTGGACATTTTGCAAATAGGGAGTTTGTATTGCAAAGTTAGGACTTTTCGGGATATATGGGATATGAGGATGGTGAAATATGTAAAAGCGAAAGAAAGCGAAAGAAAGCGAAAGAAAGCGGAAATACTTTCGCTTTTCGTGGTTTATGTTTCTGATTTATAGGCTGCTGCGATATTGGGTATGGTGGATGGAGATGCCGTGGTATGTCCTATGGGGTTGAGATGGGGTCAGGGGCGGGTGAGTTCGTAGAAGGCGATGGCTGAGGCGGCGGCTACGTTGAGGGAGTCTACGCCGTGGGACATGGGGATTTTGGCTACGAAGTCGGAGTTGGCGATTACGCGGTCGGCGAGGCCGTCGCCTTCGGTGCCGAGGATGATGGCGAGGCGCGGCTGCTGTTTCAGCTCTTTTGCGTCGAGGGTGACGGAGTCGCTACGCAGGGCCATTGAGACTGTTTTGTAGCCGAGGGTGTGTAGAGTGTCGTTGACGTCGCCGTCAATCCAGGCCCAGGGTACCAGGAAAACGGAGCCCATGGATACGCGGATGGCGCGGCGGTTGTAGGGGTCGCACGATGAGCGTGTCAGCAATACGGCATCCATGCCGAGGGCGGCTGCGGAGCGGAATATTGCTCCGATGTTGGTGGTGTCAACCACTCCGTCGATGACGGCGATGCGTCCTGACGAGACGGGGCAGACGGCTTGTGCCGGAGGCTCGCATGGGCGGCGCATGGCACACAGCACTCCGCGTGTCAGGCGGTAGCCGGTGAGGCTCTGTATATATGGGCATTTCGGCAGGGCACTGCGCTATGACCGCTGCCGCGTCGCCTGTGATATGCTTCTCCTCGCAGAGTAGCGCCACGGGGACGAGGCCGCGAGAGAGCGCGGTGAGAATCACTTTGGGACTCTCAACGATGATGAGGGCATCCTCGGGGTGAAGACGGTTGCGCAGCTGGGTGTCGGTCAGGCTTGCAAACATGGCAAGCCCGGGTGCGGTGATGTCGGAGACGTAGCAGAGGTTCATAGGTTTATAGGTCTTACAGAATCAGGCAAGCGTCACCGTAGGACAGGAAACGGTAGTCGCCTGCGAGGGCGTAGTCATACATATTGCGCCAGTCGCCATCGGTGAATGCCGATACGAGCAGCAGCAGGGTGGAGCGTGGCTGATGGAAATTGGTAACCATCCCCTTGACGATGCCCGGTGTATATCCCGGGGCGATGATGAGGCGAGTGGATGCCACGATGGATGTCTCCCCGGTGGCATCAAGATGGCGAAGCAGAGCCTCCATGGATTCCTTGGCCGAGAGATGTGGATGAGAGGGATCATAGGGGTACCACTGCGGTACTTCGTCGCCACTGACACCCGTATGTTTCATGCAGCCGAGGTGGTAGAGGCTCTCAAGAGTACGCACTGATGTGGTTCCTACGGCTATCACACGGCTATCGCCGCGTGCTAAGGCTTCAATGACGGAGCGGTCTACTGCAAAAAACTCATTGTGCATCGGGTGCTCGCCGATAGTGTCGGACTTGACCGGCTGGAATGTCCCGGCTCCCACATGCAGTGTGACCTCATGGCGTGGTATGCCGCGGCGGTCAATCCCTGCAAGCACTTCGTCGGTGAAATGCAGTCCGGCTGTCGGGGCTGCCACGGAGCCGTCAATGTGGCCGTAGACCGTCTGGTAGTCCGAACTGTCGCTCTCCTCTGTGCCACGGTTGAGATACGGAGGGATGGGTATCTCGCCGGCTGCGCTGATGATGGAGGCGAATGTGGCCGCCGGGTCATCCCAGCTGAAACGGATTACCGACGAGTTGCCCACGCGGTCTATCCTTTCGGCGCAGAGTATGACATGTCGGCCGTCAATCTCCAGCGGAAGTGACAGCGGCCCTGATTTCCACTTTTTGCTATTGCCCACGAGGCATAGCCACTCGCAGCTGCCGGTGGATGCGAAGTTCACTGCATAGTCACGCGGACTGTGAGGCTCAAGGCAGAATATCTCTATCAGTGCTCCCTGCGTGTTGCCATCGTTGGGTGAGGACTGTTTGCGGAAGCGCAGACGGGCATTTATGACACGTGTGGCATTGTAAACCAGCATCGCGTCATCGGGCAGCAGAGAGGGGAGCTCGGCGAAAATATGTGTCGACAGCGAGCCGTCACTGTCACGCATCAGCAGCAGACACTGCTCGCGCCGGGCCAGAGGGTGTTTGGCGATACGTTCGTCGGGTAGTTCGTAGTCAAATTGGGCTATGTCTATATCTTTGACGGTCATTGTTGTGTGGTAATCGTGTATGGGCGGATGCACCAGAGTGCATCCCTGCGTTTTAGTCGTGCTGTTTTATTAGCCTGAGGGCCTGTTGGAGGAGCGGCATGGAAGGGGTGAGATAGTGGACTTCGGGGCGGCGTTTTAGCCAGGTGAGCTGTTTTTTTGCATACACACGGGTGTTTTTGGCTATGCGTGCTATGGCTGTGTCGCGGTCCATCGTGCCGTCCATCATGGCAAATAACTCCTTGTAGCCCACAGTGTTGAGCGAGTTGAGATGGCGTAGAGGGTAGAGAGAGGCGGCTTCGGCCTCCATCCCCTCGGCTATCATGCGGTCAACGCGGCGGTTTATGCGGTCAAACAGCTCGTCCCTGGGATAATCTATCGCCATGGTGACAGTGCGCCACGGGCGATGCTTGGGCTGCCCTGTGCGCAGACGTGATGCCGGGATGCCGCTTTGCAGAGTTATTTCAATGGCATGGATGACGCGGCGCGGATTTTGCAGGTCTACGGTCTCCGCACCTTCGGGGTCAAGTTCACGGAGCCATCGGACCATATGGGGCAGTCCATGGCTGTCATATTCGGCCAATACCCTCCGGCGTGTCTCGTCAGATATGGTAGGGATGTCGTCGATGCCGCGAGTCACCGCATCAATATACATCATCGACCCTCCGCACATCACCACGTAATCACTCCGCAGCCACAGCTCTGGCAGCAGAGCCATGACGTCAGCCTCGTATTCGGCCGCGCTGTAATAAGCATCCAGCGGCAACGTGGCTACGAAATGATGAGGCGCTGCGGCCAGTTCGTCAGCCGTCGGAGTGGCTGTGCCTATGGGCATGCCCATATAGATTTGCCGTGAGTCGGCTGAGATTATCTCGCAGCCGAGCTCACGGGCTATATCTATGGCAAGCGCGGTCTTGCCCGAGGCAGTCGGGCCGGTGACCACGATTAGTGTCTTGGATGGAGTGTCGGGCTGATGGGTCAAGGTATGTATTTTCTCTTACTTACCGTCGGACACGAGCCGGGCTATCTCCACGATTACGTCACGCGCCTTCTCCATTGACGGGATGGGCACGAACTCATAGCGGCCATGGAAGTTGAGGCCTCCGGCAAATATGTTGGGGCAGGGCAGTCCTTTGAACGAGAGTTGTGCGCCGTCAGTGCCGCCACGGATGGGCACGACATGGGGTGTGATGTCAAGGTTTTTCATAGCCTGGACAGCCACGTCGATGATGTGCATGACAGGCTCGATTTTCTCGCGCATGTTGTAGTACTGGTCCTTGATTTCTATGGATGCACAGCCGGGAAACTCGTTGTTGATTTTGCGGGTCAGGTGCTCCAGCTCCTTTTTGCGGCGTTCGAAGCGGTCACGGTCATGGTCACGTATTATATAGGTGAGGACCGTCTTCTCAACATTGCCCTCCATCGATGTCAGGTGATAGAAGCCCTCGTAGCCCTCGGTATGCTCTGGAGTTTCCCAGCGAGGGAGCATGATGACAAACTGGTTGGCCACGCGCATGGAGTTGAGCATCTTGTGGCGCGCATATCCGGGGTGTACGTTGCGGCCGGTAAAGGTCACCTTAGCCACGGCAGCATTGAAATTCTCAAATTCCAGTTCGCCTATTTCGCCTCCGTCCATCGTGTATGCCCAGTCGGCACCAAACAGGTCAACGTCAAACTTGTGTGCCCCCTGTCCTATCTCTTCATCGGGATTGAATGCTATGCGGATTTTTCCGTGCTTGATTTCGGGGTGGTCCTGGAGACAGGCGATGGCAGATACTATTTCCGCTATGCCGGCCTTGTCGTCAGCACCGAGCAGGGTGGTGCCGTCGGTGACTATAAGATCCTGACCCACATAGTGGAGCAGTTCGGGAAATTCCGAAGGCTTCAGAGTGATGTCTTCCTTGTCGTTGAGCACGATGTCGCCACCGTCATAGTGGCTTACGATGCGCGGATGCACGTGGCGTCCGCTCATGTCGGGCGACGTGTCGAGGTGGGCTATGAAACCTATGACGGGTATGTCCTTGCTGTCGGTATTGGCCGGGAGGGTCGCCATCAGGTATCCGTTGTCATCAAGAGTGATGTCCTCGAGTCCCATCCGGCTCAGTTCCTTCTCGAGCTCGCGGGCGAATATCATCTGGCCCGGAGTTGACGGCCACATGTTGGTAAGCTCGTCGCTCTGGGTGTCAAATGATACATAGTGTAGAAATCGGTCTACTAAGTTCATGTGTATTGTGAATTTAAGATTATGTTATAAGGGTCAGATATAGACTGTTGCAAACTTGTCAAATTGTAGGGATGCACCCTGGTGCATCCGATATACAACATAATCTGGTTTTCAGTGTGTCGGCGGATGCACCAGGGTGCATCCCTACAATTTGGCGGTGCTGAATGCAAGTTTTGCAACAGCATCTGTCTGATGGTTATTCTCCGCTGAGGGCTTTATGGGCGGCGAGGGCGGCGCGTCGGCCGTCGCCCATGGCGAGGATTACGGTGGCACCGCCACGCACGATGTCGCCACCGGCATAGAGTGTGGGGATGCTTGACTGCATGGTCTCGTCGTTGACCACGATGGTGCCGCGGCGTGATACGTCAAGGCCGCTGACAGCGTTGGGTATCAGCGGATTGGGAGATACACCCACACTGACTATCACCTCGTCGACATCAACCTCGAGGATGTCGCCGGGCACAGGGACAGGAGAGCGGCGTCCTGATTCATCAGGCTCGCCGAGCTGCATGTGTTGCAGGCGTACCTTCTTGACGTGTCCCTTGTCGTCGCCGATATATTCTATGGGGTTGTAGAGGGTCATAAATTCCACCCCTTCCTGCTGGGCGTGGTGTACCTCCTCCACACGTGCCGGCATCTCCTCAAGGCTGCGGCGGTAGATAATCATGGCGCGAGAGGCTCCGTGGCGGCGTGCCGTGCGCACAGAGTCCATGGCGGTGTTGCCTCCGCCGATGACGGCCACGCTCTTTCCCTCCAGTACCGGGTGTCGCAGCCGGGCTGACCGGCGCCCATGAGATTGATACGGGTGAGATACTCGTTGCTTGACATTATGCCGATGAGGTTTTCACCGGGGATGCCCATGAATCGAGGCAGACCGGCACCCGATGCCACAAACACCGCTTTGTAGCCGTCGGCCTCAAGCTGCTCCATGGAGAGTGTCTTGCCGATGATGCAGTCCTTGACGAATTCCACTCCCTGCGAACGCA
>ERZ777305.3216-NODE-3216-length-11735-cov-2.949401_pt1 | contig 11735 bp, 8 predicted proteins | sample MGYA00374965_ERZ777305 | MGnify/ENA primary metagenome ERZ777305 (study PRJEB29328, sample SAMD00013331) | mouse gut metagenome | study: EMG produced TPA metagenomics assembly of the Metagenome analysis of fecal microbiota from mouse which was promoted...
TGTCGAAAGGAACTAGAGTCCGTATTACGGGTGGTGACTTTGCAGGTCAGGAGGGCGTTTTTCTGAAAGTGAAGGGCGCACGTGACCGCCGTGTGGTTATAGAGATACAAGGTGTCATTGCCGTTGCAATGGCCACCATCCATCCGGACCTTATAGAAGTGATCGGCTGAATTATAATTCATAATTTACAACTCATAGTTCACAATTCATAATTCAAAAAATGTCCTCCTCCCTTTTCGAAGAAGCAATTAATCTCCAGCGTGCTGCGCACGAACTGATGTATTTAGGTATGGACGGTAGTCCTATCTATAGTGATGACCTTTCCCGCTGCAACGGTGAGGTTTACCGCTTGACTGCGGCTTTGTATGGTTCCAGTGCCCGAGGTACTACTACGGAAGAACAGGCAAACGTCTGTCTTGCTCTCTTGATGGGGTATAACGCATCGTTCATTGACCATGGCGAGAAGCAGGATCACCTCCAGGAGATATTAAATCGTTGTTGGAATCTCCTTGATACCCTTCCCGCCTCGCTGTTGAAACTCCGTTTGCTTACTGCCTGTTATGGAGAAGTGTTCGATGAGCCCCTGGCCGACAAAGCCCGAAAGATTATTTCTTCCTGGGACTCCGCATCGCTCACTGCCGAACAGCAGGAAGCTGTCGAGGAATTCCGGAATGTAGTTGACAATCCCTATCCGTGGGAATATCTTGAGGACTAAAACAGGTGAAAGTTTTCTCGAAAGGCAAAAAAAGAAATGGAGTGGAGAATGCAGGAGACACGGGAAAAGTTAAAGGCATATAGAACTAAACATACAAGTGATATATTCATGTAATGAGTGAAAAGGATTCCACGCATTGTATTACGAAAAATAGCCTCCAGAGAAACGGATTATATGGCATTTCTGCCAATGAATATAGTAAAATAACTTATTATTTGATTAAAAATATAACTCAAAGTGGGTTATACCCCCTTTAGTAGATGCCCAATATCTATTGAGTATCCGGGAAGCGTGGTACTAACTCTTTCATTACTACGCGAAGTAATAAATATAAATCACCTTTGGTTCCACCTTCCCGGATTAGTTTGATTTTTTCAGTGTGTGACATATAAGAATCTAACAAACATTAAATTATGCGTCGAATCTTATTTCTGATTTTATGTCTTTTTATTTTCTTCGGTTCTGCCTATGCCCAGCGCATGTCCGACGAGCAAGTGGTTGAATATGTGAAACAAGCACAGGCAGCCGGAAAATCTCAGAAGCAGATGACTGCCGAACTGTTGCGCCGCGGTGTGACCCGCGAGCAGGTGCTCCGCATCAAGGAAAAATATGAGAACTCGGGTGTCGCTGTCTCGGGTTCCGAAGTTCCCTCGCAGATGCGCAAGCGCTCGGTTGCTGTGGGAGAATCCTACGAGGCTGCCGAACTGGATGACCAGAAAGCGGTTGTTGATGAGAGACTTGAGAGCCAGTCCGCCCCCGAGGCTGCCGGCATACAGATTTTCGGTCATAATCTGTTTCAGAACCGTAATCTCTCCTTTGAGCCCAGTGTGAATCTGGCCACTCCGGCAAATTATCGTCTGGGTCCTGGTGACGAGGTGATTATAGACATCTGGGGCGCTTCCGAGAATACCATCCGCCAGACCATCAGTCCCGAGGGTAGTATCCAGGTGAAGGACTTCGGTCCCGTCTATCTGAACGGCATGACTGTTAAAGAAGCCAACGCTTATCTGCAACGGGAACTGTCCAAGATCTATTCCGGTATCGGAGGGGGGGATCCCAATTCACAGATCCGTCTGACTTTAGGCGATATACGTACCATTCAGATCCATATCATGGGTGAGGTCACGGTGCCGGGTACTTATACACTTTCGGCCTTTTCCACGGTTTTCCATGCCTTGTACCGTGCCGGTGGTGTGAATAATATCGGTAGCTTGCGTGACATCCGTCTGGTTCGTAACGGAGAGACGATAGAGCATTTGGACGTCTATGAGTTCATCATGCAGGGCAAGATGAATGACGATGTCCGTCTGCAGGAGGGCGATGTGATTATCGTGAGTCCCTACCAGTCGTTGGTCGAGATAGTAGGCAAGGTGAAACGTCCCATGTATTATGAAATGAAGCCTGCCGAGACGGTTGCTTCCTTACTGAAGTATGCGGGTGGCTTTATGGGAGATGCCTATAAGAAGGCTGTACGCATCATCCGTAAAAGCGGACGTGAACATCAAGTATATAATGTGGATGAGATGGACTATTCCGTATTCCGTTTAGACGACGGTGACTTAATGACGGTTGACGCCATACTCGACCGTTTTGAGAACAAGGTTGAGGTCAGTGGTGCCGTCTATCGTCCGGGGCTTTATCAGTTGGACGGTGAGGTGAACACGGTGAAGCAGCTGATAAAGAAGGCTGAGGGACTCCGGGGAGATGCTTTCCTTGCCCGTGTCCTTCTGGACCGTGAGCGTGAAGATCTTACGCACGAAATGGTTGCCGTTGATCTGGAGGGTATTATGAACGGTACGGTTTCTGATATACCCCTTCAGAAGAACGACCATCTGTATGTTCCCGGTATCCATGACCTGAAGGAGAGCGAGACGGTCTCCATTTATGGTGAGGTGCTCAATCCCGGTACTTTCCTGTACTCCGACAACTTAACGATAGAGGATATGATTGTCCAGGCGGGAGGTCTTACTGAGGCTGCTGCCACTACCTGTGTGAGCGTGACGCGCCGCATCAAGGATCCCAAGAGTACTGCCTACAGCAGCAAGCTTGCGGAGACATTCACTTTCGACATAAAGGATGGCCTTCTGACCGGTACCGATAATTTCCGTCTGGAACCTTTCGATGTAGTCCAGGTTCGTCGCAGCCCTGCTTATCAGATACAGCGTACGGTGACGGTTGCGGGTGAGGTGTTGTTCAGCGGCAGCTATTCGTTGCTGAAGAAGAACGAGCGTCTGAGCGATGTGATAAATCGTGCGGGCGGAATCACTCCCGAGGCATATACGAGAGGCGGTCGGCTGATCCGAAAGCGTAATGATGAGGAGCGTCGCCGTGAGATGGATGTGCTCCGCATGGCGCGGAGCGGTGAAGGTGCCGACAGTATTGCCTTGAACAAGCTGGCCATATCCGATACTTACACGGTAGGCATCGATATGGAAAAGGCTCTGTCTAATCCAGGGAGTGATTATGACATTGTCCTGCGTGAGGGAGATATCGTTTATATTCCTGAATACGTCAATACGGTGAAAATCAGTGGTTCAGTGATGTATCCCAATACAGTAACCTGGGAGAAAGGTGCCAAGCTGAGACATTATATCAATATGGCAGGTGGATATGGCGAGAATGCGAAAAAGAAGAAGGCATACATCATTTATTTGAACGGTACGGTAGCTCGTGCTAAAAAGAGTGACAGTGATTTAATCCAGCCGGGTTGTGAGATTGTGGTTCCCACAAAGTCTGAAAAGAAGCGTCTCCAGTTGTCCGAAATTATGGGTATGAGTTCGGCCACGGCGACGATTGCAGCGATGGTGGCCACCCTGGCAAATGCGTTCAAATAAAGACCGGTAATGAAATAGATTTATTAATGAATAAAAACTTGGAACATGAAAAAGGTAATTGAATGTTTATTGTGCCTTTTCACGATGGCTTTTATTGGCGGTTGTGCCGATGAAAAGCTTGGTGGCGAGGCGCCTGATTCCGTTATAAATGACGGTGATAAGGCTTACGTGACCGTACAGGTACTGATGCCTTCAGTGCCCGGAACCCGCAGCAATACAACAGATGGCGGCGGAAGCAGTTCTGGTGTGGAGGTCGGCAAAGAGTATGAGAACAAAGTGAGCCGAATGTATGTGGTTCTTGCCCGTTCTGCGGACAACGGCTTCATTGCTTGTGGTGACATGTCTGATCGTATGCGTCCTGCATCCGGCAACAAGGCTTACACAGGAACTTCCGAGATTTCCAAGACGGCATTGGCTTCCTTTTATAATGACCCGTCTGTCTCTGGTGGCAAGAAGGAGGTGAATGTATTTATCTTCTGCAATCCTACGGAACATCTGGTCGGGATTTTGGGTGGCTTGAAATATGGTGACACCGGATGGTATGACTCGGTTTGCAGTGGCGACAATGTGGAAATAGCCTGGCGTCGCGACAGCTTTCTGATGTCCAATTACTCCATGGCTTCCCGTCTTCTTCCGATAAGCATGGACGACTGGTTGTTGTATGGAGAGTCTAATCCCTTCAATCTTTCCGGAATGAACAATGCCGGCAGTCTTTCGCAGGTTGATAACCGTGAAGGCGGTGCTGTCCGTGTGGAACGTGCTGTGTCTCGTTTCGACTTCCGTGACGGTAGCCGTTTCTTGACCGGGTATAAGCCGGAAGAAGCCAATACTTATCCGGTGGTACGTGTCGTTGATGTTGACGGCACTCCAGGCGACTATATCGTGAACGTTCGTCTGAACAAGATGGCACTTGTGAATATGAACAACAGTTTCTATTACTTGCGTCGTGTTTCGAAGGATGGTCTTCCTGCAGGCGCTTCTTTATGTGCTCCGGAGAAACCTTGGTTCGGCATTCCCGGTGACGCTTCGTCCTCACTTGTCGGCAATTATATTGTAGATCCCATTGCTTCTCAAAAGAATTTAGGCATTGGCATCACCGACCTGGAGAATTATTTCAGTTATCCTTTTTTTACCGCTGATGGCAAAATCGACAACACAAACAACGAAAATGACCGCTGGAACACGGTACTCTTGTCGGATATTCTGAATAACGACGAGGACAATGACGAGAGCTGGAACAACGGTTCCCGCAATGATTATCGCATTTGGCGCTACGTGACAGAGAATGCCATTCCTGCGGATGCCGACAGACAAACCAACGGTGTGAGTACCGGTGTCGTATTCAAAGGTAAGATGATAGCGACGGATGCTGCCATATCCAGTACCGATGCTGACACCAAACGCCTGGCCGAAATTCTTAACTACAAGGCCACGGATCTGTATCATGATTCCTATAAGGATCCTATTATTTATATGTTTGGCGGAAACCTGTATGTAAGCTGGCCCAGCATTCGTAAGGCCGTGAAAGCCGCTGCCTATGATGAAGAGAGTAAGCAGTGGTTCCGTTCCATTCCGCTGTATGTGGCCGTATATGGTGACGGCGGTACGGGCGAGGAAGGCGATCCATTGGAGCGTGACGTGAACAGTGCGGATTATAAGTGGAATGAGTGGAACAAGCACGGCAAGACTCCTGAGGGCAATTATCTTTCCGATTTTCGTACTGTCGCCACTGAGGCCGGATTGACCATTTACCAGTCGAGCGAGGATTCCAAGGACGGCTGGGGATATTATTGCTACTATTATTATTGGAATCGTCATAATGACAATGAGCTTAGCGGTCAGATGGCACCTATGGAGTTTGCCGTTGTCCGTAACAATGTCTATAAACTTTCCGTCAGCAATATTTCCCGTCTGGGTCATCCTCGTATCTCGGACAATGATCCCGACAAGCCTACTCCCGATACTCCGGACGAGCGCAGTGACATCTATTTAACCGTTTCAGTGGACGTGCTTCCGTGGGTAGTCCGTATCAATGACATTGAGTTCTGACATATGTCTTGACGTAAGAAACTGTTTTGATATAAATAATCATTTTTTAGGATAAGCCGTGAAAGCAGGGATTCTGTATTCTTCCTATCTACGCATAGATAGTAATAAATATAAATCACTTTCAGTTTTCCGGCTTTCCGGTTTTTCCCGAAAAAGATATGTGACAGTTCCCGCTTGTATTTATCTGCCGATTTATCACCGTCTTGTTTTGAAAACAGACGGGGAATGAGTGAAATGAAAGTAAAAAAAGAACACAGTATGAGTGAAAGAGAAGAAGAAGTGCGTTCCCGTACGGAAGGAGAGGAAATTGATTTGCTGGAACTTGCCTTGAAAGTGTGGGCGGAGCGCAGGTGGATATTGAAGTGTTGCGGTTATGCGGTGATTGTAGGCTTGGTGATTGCTTTCAGTATTCCAAAGGAATATACAACAAGTGTGATGATTGCTCCGGAAGCTTCTGATAATAAAGGCGGGGGACTTTCCTCATTGGCAAGTTTGGCTGGCATCAGTCTGAATACATCTTCGGGATCTGATGCGATTTATCCTGATTTATATCCGGATATCGTGAGTTCGACTCCTTTTGTGACAGGGTTGTTTGATGTTTCTGTTCGGGATATGGATGGGGAGATAAACACCACACTTTATGACTATATGAACGAATGCCAGCGTGCGCCATGGTGGTCATATATCATATCTGCCCCTTTTAAGGCTTTAAGTTGGACCATTTCTCTGTTTAAGGAATCAGAAGAAGAGGTGGATAAATTAGATCCTTTTCAGCTGACAAAAGAGCAGACTGATATTGTGAAAGCACTGAGTGATCATATAGGTGTTTCGGTAGATAAAAAGACTGGGGTTACTACAATTTCTGTCACGATGCAGGATCCCCGTATTTCAGCATGTCTGACAGATACTGTTGTAAATAGGTTGCAGTCTTACATTATTGATTATCGTACTAATAAAGCCCGTAAGGATTTTCATTTTCAAGAAAAGCTTTTTGAGCGTAAGAAGAAGGAGTACGAACAAGCTCAGGAAAACTATGCCAGGTTTGCCGATGCCAACAAGAATATCATCCTCCAGAGTTACCGTGCTGAGCAGGTGCGACTGGAGAATGAGATGAATCTTGCCTATCAAGTATATACAAGCGTTGCACAGCAGTTGCAGATAGCGGAGGCAAAGGTGCAGGAGATAACCCCTGTTTATACTATTGTTGAGCCTGCCACTATTCCTGTAAAGGCGTCAAAACCGAGTAAGGCCATAATCTTGATAGGGATAATTTTCCTGACGGGGATGGGATGTGTTGGTTGGATCCTTATGGGAAAGGATTTATTTTGTGGCATGAGAAAAAAGGAAGTTTCGAGCTGTTAAAGTAATATTCTGTCCATTGTATGCAGGGATCTTTGAGGGATAAGGCCGCCCGTGGAGTAGGGTGGAGTTTTATTGACAACATAGCCAATTCGGGCATAACCTTTCTGGTAGGGCTTGTTCTGGCGCGTTTATTGACACCGGAAGAGTATGGAGTTATGGCTATGGTCGCTATCTTTATAGCGGTGTCCGATTCGATTATAGACAGTGGCTTTTCCAATGCGTTGATACGTAAGGTGGATATTGAACGTATTGATTATAATACTGTCTTCTATTTTAATCTTATAGTCAGTATTTCACTCTATATTCTTTTATTTTTTGCTTCTCCTGCTATCAGCGCTTTTTTCAGAGAGCCTGTTTTGGTTGATGTAATGAGGGTTATAGGTTTTGTGCTGATTGTAAATGCACTGGCTATTATTCCCCGTACCATATTTATTCGGAATATAAACTTTAAGACACAAACTAAAGTTTCTTTGATAGCTTCCATCAGTAGTGGTGTTGTCGGCATAGGGATGGCTTTATCCGGAATGGGAGTATGGAGTTTGGTCGGACAGCAATTGTCCCGTCAGCTGTTGAATACGGTTTTTTTGTGGGGGTATTGTAAGTGGAAGCCTGTTTTTGAGTTTTCTGCCAAGAGTTTCAAGGAAATGTTTGGTTTTGGTTCCAAACTACTTGTTTCCGGATTGTTGGATACTATTTATAAGGATATTTATTATTTGGTCATAGGTCGTTTCTTTACTTCATTTGTATTGGGGCAATATACCCGGGCCAAACAATTTAATACTATATTTTCCAGTAATCTGACCACTGTTGTCCAACGGGTCAGCTATCCTGTGCTCAGTTCCATTCAAAATGAGCCGGAGCGTTTGTGCGGAGCTTATAGGAAAGTCATAAAATCAACGATGTTGGTGACGTTTGCATGTATGCTTGGATTGGCAGCGGTAGCAAAGCCGTTAATTATAATTCTTATAGGAGAGAAGTGGCTACCTGCTGTTGGCTATTTGCAGATTATTTGCTTTTCGGGCATGCTTTATCCGCTTCATGCCATCAATCTGAATATTTTGAAAGTTAAGGGACGTTCTGACCTGTTTTTGAAGTTGGAAATAATAAAAAAGGTTCTTGCCACAGGACCTATTGTATTAGGAGTATTTTGGGGAATAGAATATATGTTGTGGGGTAGTGTATTTAATTCTTTTGTAGCTTATTTCTTGAATAGCTATTACTCTGCTGATTTGATAAACTATCCTACAATGAAACAGATAAAGGACATACTGCCTACATTTTGTGTATCTATAGCTGTAGCTGCTGCCATGTGGGGATTGTCTTTTTTTAGATTGTCCGTTTACCTGGTTCTTCCTTTACAATTACTGTTAGGAGTTTCTCTTGCTTATCTGGTTTATGAAAGGACTGCTCTTCCGGAATATCTTGAATTAAGACAGGTGACTCTTTCTCTCTTAAAGCGGAAATCATAAACTTAAATAAAAATGGAAAATAAAGTTATTAAAGTAACTTCTCCGTTACTTCCTTCCTTGGAAGATTTTATACCTTATTTGGAAGATATTTGGAACCGTAAGTGGTTGACAAATAATGGGTATTATCATAAAGAACTGGAAAAAGCCTTGTGTGAGTATTTGAAAGTACCTTATGTCAGTCTTTTTACAAACGGTACATTACCTTTGATATGTGCATTGCAGGCATTGCGCATTACCGGTGAAGTAATTACTACTCCTTATAGTTTTGTGGCTACTACACATTCCTTGTGGTGGAATGGTATCAAGCCTGTGTTTGTGGATATCGACCCTGTCACTTGTAATATTGATTCGGATAAGATAGAAGCTGCCATTACTCCCAAAACTACGGCTATAATGCCTGTCCATGTTTACGGTAAGCCTTGTGATACGTCACGTATTCAAGAAATAGCTGACAAATATGGATTGAAAGTAATTTATGATGCTGCCCATGCCTTCGGAGTAGAAGTGAACGGTAAGTCTATTTTGGAGGCCGGTGATATGTCCACTTTAAGTTTTCACGCCACAAAAGTCTATAATACCATTGAAGGCGGTGCTTTGATATGTAAGGATGAAAAGATAAAGAAACGTATCGACTATTTGAAGAATTTTGGTTTTGCGGATGAAACTACGATTGTGGCTCCCGGCATAAATGGCAAGATGGATGAAGTGCGCAGTGCCTATGGTTTGCTAAATCTGAAACAGGTGGATGCAGCTATTGAATCTCGCCATCGGACGGCTGTAAAATATCGTGAGGTATTACGTGGCGTAGAAGGTATCAGTTTTATGGAAGATATGCCTGGCGTGCGTCATAACTATTCCTATTTTCCGATTTTTATTGATGCGGAGAAATATGGAATGACACGTGATGAACTTTATTTTAAGATGAAAGGACAGAATGTGTTGGGACGTCGTTATTTTTATCCTTTGATCAGCGAATTTTCTGCTTATCGTGGACTGGAATCGGCCAAACCTGAAAATTTGCCGGTTGCCTCTAAAGTAGCCGACAGTGTGATTTGCTTGCCAATGTATCATAATCTGAGTGATTCGGATATTCAAGCGGTTTTGGATATTATAATTTGTCGATAGGTTGGAATCAATGAAAAAAATATTAATTCTTGGGGGAACCCATTTTCAAATTCCGGCGATAAAATATGCTAAGTCACGAGGATATCATGTAATTACCTGTGACTATTTACCGGACAATCCGGGACATAAATTAGCGGATGAATATTATAACATAAGTACGACTGACAAGAATGCGGTATTGGCTTTGGCAAGGAGTCTATCTGTTGATGGAATATTATGTTTTGCTTCCGATCCGGCGGCTCCTACCGCAGCTTATGTTTCGGAAGTTTTAGGATTACCAGGGAATACTTTTGACAATATCTGTCGTTTTGGAGAGAAACATCTATGGAGACAATTTCTTAGAGAAAACGGTTTTAATGTACCCAAAGCTATTCCTTACCAAAGAGCGGAAGATATTGATGTTGCAGATTGGTGTTTTCCTGTGATGGTTAAGCCTGTAGATTCTTCCGGAAGCAAAGGAATTACGAAAGTGACTTCGGCATTAGACTTGAAAAGTGCATTTGATTATGCATTGTCATATTCCCGATTAAAAATAGTTCTCATAGAAGAATTTGTGGAACGTGTAGGTCCTCAGATTGGAGGAGATGGTTTTTATGGTAAGGACAAATTAGAATTTGTTTGTTATGGGGAACAGGTTGTTGATGAGAGAATAAATGGTTATGTTCCTTGTGGAATGAAGTTTCCGGCTTTGCTGTCTTCGTCTCTTGAACAACGCATAACGCATGATATTGAGCGTGCCATTAGATTATCAGGATTACACGATTTATCGTTTAATCTGGAAGTAATGATAGATAAGGCTGAGAATATTTATTTGATGGAAATAGGTCCCCGTAATGGTGGCAATTGTATTCCGGAAGTTATACAGTACTATACAGATGTAAATTTGGTAGCTATTGCTGTAGAAGCAGCTTTGGGAAATAGCGTGCCTGTGTGTCCGTCAAATAATACAAAATGTTATGCTTATTATGCGTTACACGCTTCGAAAGAGGGTATCTACAGAGGATATGAATTGGAGAAAACCTTTAGGTTTAACATACGGAATTCATATATTTTTCTTAAGAATGGGGATAAGATAGGAGCATTTCTTGGCTCTAATCAAACCATTGGAATCTTGTTGTTAGAGTTTGATTCCAGAAAGGAAATGGATACCTTTTTTGATTCTCCCGAAAGGTATGTAAGCTTATATATAGAGTGATGAAAGAAATAGGTGGTTATCTGGAGCTAGAACTCAAGGATAGAGGAGATTTTCTTCATTCTGACGGTATATGTTTGAATAGCGGAAGGAATGCTTTAGAGTATATCTTAATTTCTTGTAGTGGGATTTCAAAAATATGGATTCCTTATTTTACTTGTGAAGTTATATTGGAGCCTATTAGAAAGTTGAATATTCCATATTCTTTTTACTCAATTAATGAACGGCTAGAAATAGAGAGATTGTTGCAGTTGGGTGAAAGCGAATATCTATTGTACACAAACTATTATGGAATCAAGGAACAGTATATCTGTTATTTGTCGAAATTATATGGACAAAAGTTGATAGTAGATAATGCACAGGCTTTGTATGCTGATAGAATAGAGAATATCAAGACTTTTTATAGCCCGCGAAAGTTTGTTGGAATTCCTGATGGCGGAATAGCATATACGGGCAATATGGTCGAAGCTAATTATATGCAGGATGTTTCTTATGATCGCTGTATGCATTTATTGAAAAGGTTAGAGTTGGAGGCTATCGAGGGGTATAATGATTTCAGAATAAATAGCGGTAAATTAGTAGGTCAACCTATTAGTATGATGTCATTATTGTCTAGAAAAATACTTTCTTCCATTGATTTTTTAGCTATTCGGAAAAAAAGGAGAGAAAATTTTGAAAAGCTTCATGAAGCGCTGATGAATAGGAATTTATTGGATATAAGCGATTTTGGCTTTTTTGAATGTCCTATGATTTATCCTTATTATGTGGATGATAAAACATTACGTAAGAAATTAATAGATAACAAAATATATGTAGCCACATATTGGCCGAATGTTTTGAAATGGTGTTCGGAAGATAAGTTGGAATACGAATTGACTAGTAATATAATAGCATTGCCTATAGACCAAAGGTATGGGAGTGAGGAAATGAATTATATCACTACTGTCCCATTAAAATCTGAAAAAGTTCTTTGAAATTATTGAAATATA
>ERZ777305.3219-NODE-3219-length-11730-cov-3.073833_pt1 | contig 11730 bp, 10 predicted proteins | sample MGYA00374965_ERZ777305 | MGnify/ENA primary metagenome ERZ777305 (study PRJEB29328, sample SAMD00013331) | mouse gut metagenome | study: EMG produced TPA metagenomics assembly of the Metagenome analysis of fecal microbiota from mouse which was promoted...
CCTGCGTGCTCTTACCGGTAAGAAAGCTAGAATCAAAGAAAAAAGAGTTAACGGTTAATACCGAACTCCTATTTCGAAATAAAAAAGGGAAGCTGACAGCGTCGGTTTCCCTTTTTTAGCAATATACACAGTATGCATACACACCATGCAATACTCTACTGCTACTACCTCATTCAAAACATTGTAAACCTGCGCTCTTTTCCTTTCACATAAGCCTTTCTTCTTGCTGATATGTTAGTTTATCAGCACCTCACGGCCGTTAAACAACTGTCATATGCATAGCTTTTCCATACTGAATACCTATCTTATCCATACCAAAAGCCTGGCTTCCACCTATTATCGCACGGGCTTTTACGAAGTTAATACCGTGTTTGCAGGAAACTAATAGCTTGTTTACACGATATTGATAAATTGTTCCACATCCTATTAATTTATTGTACTACAAGATATTAACATATTATTCAGCGTAAATTTAAGGTAGAAGAAAAAGTTGCGTCCACAGCATCCGCAACCCCGATGAATAAAGGGATACAGAGAATGGGGGAAGTGTGGAAGCAACTTGTACAGAACTTTATTGCTGAGGAATATGTACCATCCCCCCCCAAAAAAGGTGTGTCGAAACTCTCATAAACTAAAAATCACCCTCGCTACAGATAGGTGTAGCGAGGGTGATTTCGATAAAAGGAGAGTTTTAACACATCCCCTCCTTTATCAGTTTCCCTGATATTGATTACTTGATATCTCTCAACTCCCAGCCCAATGCACTGGCACCCAGCACAGCAGCATCAGAGTCCTTCAACTCGGAAGCCAGCAATTTGGTCTTGCCTTTGTAGATATTCAGCACATTATCATCAATAGCTTTCTGGATAGGCTTGAAGATATAGTCTCCCGCTTTTGCCAGACCGCCGAACAATACGATAGCTTCCGGACTGGAGAAAGCGATGAAGTCAGCCAAAGCCTCACCCAAAATGGTTCCGGTAAACTCAAAGATGTCTTGAGCAATCTTGTCACCCTTCACCGCAGCATCATACACATCCTTGGAAGTAATGCTTTCTGCCGGAATGTCGCGTAACAAACTCGGTTCGGTACTCTTGGTCAGGAACTCGCGGGCAGAACGTGCCACACCCGTAGCCGAGCAGTAAGTTTCCAGACAACCGTGACGTCCGCATCCGCAGAGACGACCGTTTTCACGACGGATGATGGTATGTCCCAACTCTCCGGCAAAACCGTCATGACCATATACCATCTGACCGTTAATAACAATACCACTACCTACACCGGTACCAAGAGTTATCATGATAAAATCTTTCATACCACGAGCCGCACCGTAAGTCATTTCACCGACACCGGCGGCGTTGGCATCGTTTGTCAAAGCTGTGGGAATACCCAAGCGTTCCTCAAACATGGCAGCCAAAGGAATTACACCCTTCCAGGGAAGGTTCGGGGCAAATTCAATGGTACCGCTGTAATAGTTTCCGTTAGGAGCACCTATACCTATACCTTTTATCTTGTCTACACCACCGTTGGCAATAATGAGCGGCAACAAGTTCTTGCAAACCTCGTCTACGTAATCATTAGCGTCTTCATAAGCTCCGGTTTTGATGGAACTGCTTGCAATAATAGTTCCGCGTGCGTCTACAATACCAAAGACGGTGTTTGTTCCGCCTATGTCAATGCCCACTACATAGGGCTTTTCCATGTTTGAATTCATGATATTACGTTTGTTTAAAGGGTTAGTTAATCACATTCATGGTTACAAAAATCACAAAGAAAAACGACACTGCAAAATCTTTTTTTAAAAAAGTTTGCAACTTTTGCAACTTTTCGTAGCATTGCTTCGTCTAATAGTGAAAATTAATAAGAGTAAAGCCAAAAACAGGGAAAACAGTGATACAACTAAAAGACATTAACAAGACCTACAACAACGGAGCACCGCTGCATGTGCTCAAAGGCATCAACCTCGACATTCAGAAAGGCGAATTTGTTTCCATCATGGGCTCATCGGGTTCAGGAAAGTCCACTTTACTCAATATACTGGGTATTCTGGATAGTTACGACACGGGGGAATATTATCTGAACGGTACCCTCATCAAAAACCTCAGCGAAACGAAGGCAGCCGAGTACCGCAACCGTATGATTGGTTTCATCTTCCAGTCCTTCAATCTCATTTCCTTCAAGAATGCAGTGGAGAATGTGGCGCTTCCTCTCTTTTATCAAGGAGTGAGCCGCCGCAAACGTAATGCGCTGGCACTGGAATATCTGGACCGCCTGGGGCTGAAAGAGTGGGCACACCACATGCCGAATGAGATGTCCGGTGGACAGAAACAACGTGTAGCCATCGCCCGTGCCCTCATTACCCAACCGCAGATTATCCTTGCCGATGAACCTACCGGCGCGCTCGACAGCAAGACTTCCGTAGAGGTGATGCAGATTCTAAAGGAACTGCACGATACGGGCATGACCATCGTAGTCGTGACCCATGAAAGCGGTGTTGCCAACCAGACGGACAAGATTATCCATATCAAAGACGGTATCATAGGTAGCATCGAGACGAATCTGAACCACGATGCAAGCCCGTTCGGAAAAGACGGATTCATGAAATAATAAAGGAAGAGCCCCCTCCCCCTTTAATTTTTAATTCTTAATTTTTAATTATCAATGATAGACCTTTGGCAAGAAATATACGGAACCATCAAACGCAACAAACTGCGTACATTCCTGACGGGCTTTGCCGTGGCATGGGGAATCTTCATGCTCATCGTGCTGCTCGGAGCCGGAAACGGTATCATACATGCCTTCGAGCAAAATGCGTCGGAGCGTGCCTTGAACTCTATCCGCATCTTCCCCGGCTGGACCACCAAGTCATACGACGGTCTGAAAGAAGGACGCCGCGTCCAACTGGATAACCGGGACATGGATGACACGGAGAAGCAATTCACTGAAAATGTCATTAGTGCCGGTGCTACAGTGCGCCAAAGCAATGTAAACGTCAGCTTCGGACAAGAATATATCAATATCTCTCTGCTGGGCGTATATCCCAACTATACCGAAGTGGAAACCGTGAAAACAGCGGACGGACGTTTCATCAACTACAACGACCTGAAAGACCGACGTAAAGTCATCATCCTCCACAAGAAATCTGCAGATATCCTTTTCGGAAAAACGCATACTGAACCCATCGGACAATTTGTCAATGCCAGTGGAGTGGCCTATCAAGTAGTAGGCCTCTACAATGACCAGGGAGACCGCGAGGCAAACGAAGCGTATATCCCCTTTTCCACCTTGCAGACCATCTATAATAAAGGAGACAAACTGAATAACATCATCTTTACGACCAAGAACCTGCACAGCATAGAAAGTAACGAAGCCTTTGAAAAAGAATACCGCAAGGCTATTGCCACTAATCACCGCTTTGACCCCACGGATGAGAGCGCCATATGGATATGGAATCGTTTCACCAACTATCTGCAGACACAGAACGCAATGGGTATTTTACGCACCGCCATCTGGGTTATCGGTATCTTTACCTTGTTGAGCGGTATTGTCGGTGTATCGAATATCATGCTGATTACCGTTAAAGAACGTACCCGTGAATTCGGTATCCGCAAGGCATTGGGAGCAAAGCCCTTCTCCATTCTTTGGCTGATTATTGTGGAAAGTGTGACTATCACTACACTCTTCGGCTATATCGGAATGGTAGCAGGAATCGGAGTAACGGAATGGATGAACTCTGCTTTCGGTAGCCAGACGATGGATGCCGGCATGTTCCAGCAGACCATGTTTTCCAACCCCACCGTAGACCTCGGCATTGCCGTCCAAGCCACACTGACCCTCATCATAGCGGGTACACTTGCCGGATTCTTCCCGGCAAAGAAAGCCGTGAGCATCAGTCCTATCGAAGCACTTAGAGCAGATTAAAGATTATGAGAATAGACATAGATACGTGTGAGGAAATCCTCATCACAATAACAAGAAACAAGACAAGAAGCCTACTGACGGCATTCGGTGTATTCTGGGGCATCTTTATGCTGGTGGCGCTAATCGGTGGCGGACAAGGCATGCAGGAAGAACTGAAATCCCAGTTCGAAGGATTTGCGACCAATTCGGGCTTTATCGCCACACAAAAGACAAGCGAAGCCTACAAGGGATTCCGCAAGGGACGCTGGTGGGATTTGGAGATGGAAGATGTAGACCGCGTACGCAGTGTGGACGGCATCGCACTCGCCACACCTTCATTTGCCCTTTGGGGACAGACCGCTGTCTATGGAGAAAATAAATATGAATGTAGCGTAAAGGGGCTGTACCCGGAGTATGAGCAGATAGAACATCAGGAAATGGCTTACGGCCGTTTTATCAACGACGTCGACATCAAAGAGTCACGTAAAGTATGTGTTATCGGTAAACGTGTATACGAAAGTCTCTTTAAACCGGGAGAAGACCCCTGCGGCAAATATGTTCGGGTGAACGGCATCTATTACCGGATTATCGGAATGTGTTCATCCGAAGGTAATGTCAACATACAAGGACAAGCCTCCGAGGCCATTGTATTACCTTTCTCCACCATGCAGCAGACCTACAACCTCGGAAAGAAACTGGATTTGATATGTTTCATCATGAAACCGGGAATAAGAGTAAAAGACGTGCAACCCGAAGTAGAACGCCTCGTAAAAGCAGCACATTACATTGCTCCCGATGACAAACAAGCCGTCATGTTCCTGAATGCGGAAGCCATGTTCTCCATGATGGACAACCTAATGACCGGAGTACGCTTTCTTATTTGGATGGTAGGTCTGGGCACATTGTTCGCCGGAGCCATCGGCGTATCGAATATCATGATGGTAACCGTCAAGGAACGTACTACGGAAATAGGCATACGGCGTGCCATCGGTGCCCGTCCTAAAGACATCCTGCAACAAATTCTTTCGGAAAGCATGGTACTGACAACCATAGCAGGCATGGCAGGTATTTCTTTTGCAGTATTTGTGCTGCAAATATTGGAAAAAGCAGCCAATGCCCCTGGAGTCATCAAAACCCACTATCAGGTTTCATTCGGACTGGCTATCGGAACCTGCATCCTCCTCATCGCATTGGGAGTGCTTGCGGGACTGGCACCTGCTTACCGTGCCATGGCAATCAAGCCAATTGAAGCAATCAGGGATGAATAAACTATAGAGAGACCACTAACCGTAAGCCATGAAATAATGGCTATATCAATCGTAAATAATTAAATCGTAAATATAAGATGAAAACAAAGAAGTTTCTGAAAATCGCATTATTGGTAGTAATTGCTGCCTTATTCATTTGGACATTCGTATTTCTGTACCAGAAGTCCCAACCTAAAGTAACAGTATACGAAACAATAGTTCCGGAAGTGACAGACCTTGAAAAGACTACCGTAGCCACCGGCAAAGTGGAACCGAGAGATGAAGTCCTTATCAAGCCACAGATTTCCGGTATCATTGCCGAAGTATACAAGGAAGCAGGACAAAGCGTAAAGCAAGGGGAAGTACTTGCCAAAGTAAAGGTAATACCCGAATTAGGACAATTGAACTCTGCCGAAAGCCGTGTACGATTGGCAGAAATCAACGCAACCCAAGCAGAGACAGATTTTGCACGTACCCAGAAACTGTACAATGACAAGCTTATCAGCGCCGAAGAATACGAAAAAGGCGAAGTGAGCGTAAAGCAGGCGCGCGAAGAGTTACAAACAGCCAAAGACAATCTGGAAATCGTGAAAGAAGGTATCACTAAGAACAGCGCCTCTTTCAGCAGCACATTGATTCGTTCTACCATCACCGGTCTGATTCTGGATGTGCCCATCAAAGTAGGTAACTCGGTTATCATGAGTAACACTTTCAATGACGGAACCACCATCGCTACCGTTGCCAACATGAACGATTTGATTTTCCGCGGCAACATTGACGAAACGGAAGTGGGCCGTGTGCACGAAGGCATGCCGGTGAAACTGACCATCGGTGCCCTGCAGAATCTTTCGTTCGACGCCACGCTGGAATACATATCCCCGAAAGGTGTGGAAGAAAATGGTGCCAATCAGTTTGAAATCAAAGCAGCCATTGCCGCACCGGACAGCGTACAGATACGTTCCGGCTATTCTGCCAACGCAGAAATCGTATTGGACCATGCCCAGAAAATACTTGCCGTACCGGAAAGTACCGTTGAATTCAATGGTGACAGCACCTTTGTATACGTAATGACGGACAGCGTACCGGTACAGAAGTTCGAACGCCGCCCCATCCAGGTCGGCATGAGTGACGGCATAAAAATTGCCATCAAAAGCGGCATCACTGCCCAAGACAAGATTCGCAGTGCAGAGAAAAAGGATTAACAAACGGAATAGCTTAAAAAGATATACGATATGAATAAAAAGATATTCTTATACCTCGCAATATTCGGCAGTATCTCAGTGCAGGCGCAGGAACGATGGTCTTTACGCCAATGCATAGACTATGCCATCGAGCATAACATCAGTATCCGCCAGACAGCCAACGCTGCCGAACAGAGTGCTGTCGAAGTAAATACAGCCAAATGGGCACGACTGCCGAACCTGAATGCCAGTGCCGGCCAGAGCTGGAACTGGGGACGTACGCAAACAGCCATCAAAAATGAGGATACGGGAGACTATTCCACTGTATACGTCAACACCAGCAGCCACGGCACTAATATGTCTGTCAATACCAGCATACCTATCTTTACCGGTCTGGAAATTCCCCACCAGTATGCATTGGCCAAACTAAACCTCAAAGCTGCCATTGCCGACCTGGACAAAGCCAAGGAAGACATTGCCATCAATATAGCTTCGGCCTATCTTCAGGTGCTGTTCAATGAAGAGCTCCACCAGGTGGCGTTGGGACAAGTGCAATTGAGCAAAGAGCAATATGTCCGCATCAGCCGGCTTGCCGACTTGGGAAAAGCCTCTCCGGCAGAACTGGCAGAAGCCAAAGCACGTGTGGCACAAGACGAGATGAATGTAGTGCAGACAAACAACAACTATAAGTTGGCCCTGCTCGACCTTAGCCAGCTTATCGAACTGGAAACACCGGAAGGGTTCAATCTGGAATCTCCGGCAGTCAATCTGAATCTGGTTCCTCTCACTCCTCCGGATGAAATATTCCAAACAGCTATGGTAAGTAAAGCCTCCATCCAGGCTGCACAGTTCCGTCTGGAAGGCAGCAAACACAGCATCCGCATTGCCCAGAGCAACTACTACCCACAACTGAACCTGAACGGTAGTCTCGGTACGAATTACTATTCTACCATTGACCGTACCTTCAGCCAGCAGATGAACGATAACTTCAACAAATATGTAGGCTTCAACCTCAGCGTACCTATTTTCAACCGCCTCTCTACCCGTAACCGGGTACGCACGGCACGCCTGCAACGCGAGAACTATGCCTTGCAACTGGATAATGCCAAAAAGACGCTTTACAAGGAAATCCAGCAGGCATGGTACAACGCCGCTGCTGCCGAAAGCAAATATACCAGCAGCCATACAGCCACCGTTGCCAGCGAAGAGTCTTTCAAGCTGATGAGCGAAAAGTATGAGAACGGAAAAGCAAATGCCGTAGAATACAATGAAGCAAAACAGAACCTTATGAAATCCCAATCAGACGAATTGCAAGCCAAGTATGACTATCTGTTCCGTACCAAGATTCTGGATTTCTATAAGGGAGAACCGATTGAATAAAAAAAGAAGTATAATTTTAGTTGTTGTGTTTGATTCTCCCCTCTCCCTGCCTCCAGGCTGACAAGAGGGGAGTTTTTTGTTCTTCTATCTCCTTTCCGAAGAGCGGGAAGAGCTACTGCCGGTAGAACTGCGGGTAGTGCTTGAAGAGCTGCTGCGACGGCTTTCGGAACTCCGTACGCCGGAAGCATTTCTTCTTTCCTTGCTTGCCGTCTTTACCCTGCTACGGCTGGGGCTCTTATCATTATTTTTAGTTCTTGTGGTTTCTATTTTCTCTTTACTCGACTTTCTGCCACTATCCACACTACTACGTCGCGTACTGCTGTTACGTGTACCTGTGCTAATGCGATTATTACTACCGTTGCTACGTCGCGTGGTATATACATCATCCCTGCCTGCCGGACGCTTATGCGAATTAGGGCGGATGTTCACCGAACCGAAATCTGAACGGCGGCTGGTGTGATACGACTTTTCATTCCGAATACTCCACAAACCGGTATAGTGCGGATGATGGTAACGCCCGCGATAATAGCTGTTGTGATAGTGCGTACGACAATGCCCACCGCAATATGTACGGTAATGATATGGCCGCGGGAAATAGAAATGATTATGATTGGTGTAAGTGATGTAAACCCTAAAAGACCAACGCCCACCACTTACATAAACCGGACGGTAAAAATAGGCGGCCTGCATAAAACGGCCGTACTGTCGGTTATTCAGCACCCATCGAAGGTCGTCATTGCGCACATCCAGATAATCGTAATAGCGATTCAAAGCCCATTCCTCCCCCCGGAGTACGTCATCCATCAAATAGCGTATACCGGAAATGAAATCATAGTTTATTTCGTACACGTCATTATACTGTTCTGTATTCAGGTTCAATTCATAGGCCATCTTGTCTGTAAGAAAGCGGGTCTCTTTACGCACTTTGCTGTTGCTCATTGCCGCACTGCAAACAGCTGTACTCATCATAGCGGCAAGAAATATAAATATAATCCGTTTCATAATCCCTCCTTTTTTAGTTATTCTTCTCATGATATTGTTTAATGAAAGCATTTATCTCGTTCTTGTCCGACGAGAAGGTCAGCTTGTCTATCGCATAATAGAAATTCGGTTTATCGGCTATTTTAGGATAAATCTTCTTCATCAACTGCTTCTTCTCACTATCGAAACGATAAAAATCCATCAGACGGATACACTGGTCAGTAGTGAACCAAGAGTTCAGCAAGGCATGGTCTAGTACTTCCTTGCGGTCTGAATCGAAGTTCTGTTTTTCCATCAGCCCCATGAACTGTTCGAAGGCAGAAGGAGACATTACCCGTTCATACTGTCCTTCTATCGGTCTGTCACCTGGCCTGCCGGGTTTGTGATGATTGGAAGTACCCCGGTTTCCACTGACTCTTTTGTCTTTCGGAATGAGAATATCTTTCACTTCATTGATGGAGCAATGCACACGTTCATCATACAACAGTTTTCCTCTTCGGGGATTCTCCCCATGGGATGGTGCTTCATAAACCTCCACCTGGTAACTACCATGCAGATTGGCAACAAAACAACTGAAAGTAGGCAGGCAAATCTGCTGCCCGTCAACCAATACCACAATTTTACGGTGTGGACTTTCTATACGGATTCCATCTATGGACACCGCTTTCATTGCGGGCAACATTGCCAGAAGCAGATAAACACTCAGTATTAAATGACGTATCATAACTTTTCTTTTTTTATTGTACGACAAAAATAGGGAGAGGAAATTCCCCTCCCTAATGATTATCTCTATTTACGAGTAGGGAAATTCCTAATGACAGGAACTAATTCCTAATCTTGATTTCATCTTCCTCCAATACAACCAAATGTTTCTTGTACAAGTCGCCCACAGCTTTCTTGAAGGTTTTCTTGCTAACACCGAAAGTTACATAGATTTCTTCTGCCGGACTCTTGTCATTCAAGGTTGTCCGTCCACCCTGCTTACGGATATAGTCCAGCAGCGTAGCTGAGAAATCTTCTACTTTGGCCTGCCCCGGTTTTTGCAGCAGCAGGTCTATCTTGCCGTCTTCACGCACCTGCTTCACGTATGCCTTCATCGTCATGCCCGTGTGCAGTGGCTGAAATATCTCGTTCTCGTACAGCAAGCCGCCATATTCATTGTTTATGATTGTCTTGAATCCCAGGTCCGTCTTCTGCCAAATCAGGATATCCACCTCCTGCCCCGGCTCATAAGCAGCCTTCTCTTTGGAAAGATAACGTTCTACCTTGGCCGATGCCACGATGCGATAGCTCTCATCGTCCAGATGGGCATGAACCACATACTTCTTTCCCACCTGCATCTTCATCTTTTGCTCGCGGAAAGGGACAAAAAGATCCTTCATCAATCCCCAGTTGAGGAAAGCGCCATACTGGTTAATCCACGCCACCTCCAAGCAGGCAAACTGTCCGACCTGCACCAGCGGTGTCAAGGTAGTGGCAACCAGGCGTTCTTCATTATCAAGGTATATAAAAACGTTCAGTTCATCTCCCACTTTACAGTCTTGGGGAACATAACGCGACGGGAGCAGAATTTCACCTTCTTCGCCACCGTCCAGATACATGCCGAAGTCTACCTCTTTCACCACTTCCAGCGTATTGTACTTTCCTAACTCAATGCTCATAGTTTCTTACTTATCTTCATTTTCCCAACAAAGATAAGTAATTTAGGTACAATACAGCAGTTAGGAAAGAAGAAATAACTTTTTGCTCTAAAAGATAACTTTTTTCTATGAACAACTCTCTTCAAAAAGGGTTATCTTTGTATCGTGACAATCAGCAAGAAAAGATATTACTCACTTTTAAATAAAAAAAGATTATGGAATTTCTGACAAATGACAAATTGACAATCGTCGGCGCAGCCGGCATGATTGGTTCAAACATGGCGCAGACAGCAATCATGATGCATCTCACTCCGAACCTATGTCTGTACGACCCTTATGCTCCCGGACTGGAAGGTGTGGCCGAAGAGCTGTTCCACTGCGGATTCGAAGGAATGAACATCACATTTACCTCCGACATCAAGGAAGCGCTGACCGGCGCTAAGTATGTAGTATCATCAGGTGGTGCCGCCCGCAAAGCAGGCATGACACGTGAAGACTTATTGAAGGGGAATGCCGCTATTGCCGAAGAATTCGGTAAGAATGTAAAAGCCTACTGCCCCGATGTAAAACACGTGGTTGTTATTTTCAATCCTGCCGACATCACCGGTCTGATTACCCTATTGTATTCCGGCCTGAAACCTTCACAAGTGACCACACTGGCTGCCCTCGACAGTACCCGCCTGCGCAGCGAGCTTTCCAAGCACTTCGGCATTGCTCCCGACAAAATCGAGAATTGCCGTACCTACGGCGGTCATGGTGAGCAGATGGCCGTATACGCCTCTACCGCCAAAGTGGACGGTAAACCGTTGCTCGACATCATCGGTACCCCTGCCTTGACCAAAGAACAATGGGCTGAAATCCAGACTAAGGTAACCAAAGGCGGTGCCAACATCATCGCCCTCCGTGGACGTTCTTCCTTCCAGAGCCCGGCATACGTCTCCATCGAAATGATAGCCGCAGCGATGGGGGGCAAACCGTTCCGCTGGCCTGCCGGTACATATGTACACAGCCACGGCTTCGACCACATCATGATGGCAATGGAAACTGAAATTACCAAAGAAGGTGTACACTACAAGGAGCTGAACGGCACACCCGAAGAAGAAACCAAGCTGAAAGAAAGCTATGCCCACCTCTGCAAACTTCGTGACGAGGTGATAGAAATGGGTGTACTGCCTGCCATCAAAGACTGGCACAGCATCAATCCGAATATCGACTAATTTCTTCGATAGCAAGTGATTCTCAAAAGTAAGGTGCCTCGTTCCATAGAGTAAGAGGCACCTTTTTAGATATTTTTTCCTCAAAAAGTCTTGCAGTATAAAAAAAACTCTTTATCTTTGCACCCGCAAACGAAAAAGGTGCCATAGCTCAGTTGGTAGAGCAAAGGACTGAAAATCCTTGTGTCCC
>ERZ777305.3220-NODE-3220-length-11721-cov-17.636379_pt1 | contig 11721 bp, 11 predicted proteins | sample MGYA00374965_ERZ777305 | MGnify/ENA primary metagenome ERZ777305 (study PRJEB29328, sample SAMD00013331) | mouse gut metagenome | study: EMG produced TPA metagenomics assembly of the Metagenome analysis of fecal microbiota from mouse which was promoted...
ATCAAGGATGTGGTGGTCTCTGCGTGGGAGGCAATAAAGAATGCCATTTCCACAGCAATGGAGGCAATCAAATCTGCGGTCACGGCGGCGTGGGAAGCTATCAAGAGTGCGGTGTCCTCTGCGATTGAAGCGATAAAAAATGTGGCTGTGGCGGCATGGGAGGCGATCAAGTCAGCGGTCATTTCCATTATGGAGGCGATCAAGAGCGCCATTACCGCCGCTTGGGAAGCAATCAAATCCGCAGTAAGCTCTGTGGTCAATGCAATAAAGGAAGTCATCACCAGTGTGTGGAATGCCATCAAGTCAACGGTCACAGGCATTGTGGGCGGTCTGAAAGATGCGGTTGTAAATGTATTCAACAGTCTGCTCTCAGGAATCAAAAATGCCATGAGCGGCATCACGAATGCCGTAAAGAGCGGCTTTGACGGTGCAATTAACTTCATCAAGGGGCTGCCCTCACAGGCATTGCAGTGGGGCAAGGATATCATCGGCGGGCTGATCAATGGCATCAAGTCCAAGATCAGCGGCCTTGTGGACAGTGTGAAGGATGTGGCGGGGACAATCGCCTCCTTCCTGCATTTCTCCGAGCCGGACGAGGGACCGCTTTCCAACTTCCACACCTTTATGCCGGATATGATTGATTTACTCGGAAAAGGCATCAAAGGCAACCTCGGAAAGCTGACCGGCCCCATGAAGGAACTGGCGGGTATGCTCATCCCTGCCACGGATTCCATGACGGCAGGGGCGCAGGCGGAGGGAGGTTCCGGCGGCAGTTCCTCTCTGGCGGCAAGGCTGGATGCCATGTATGAGGTGGTAACAAAGTATCTGCCACGATTGGCAAACAGCCAGGTGGTATTGGATTCCGGCGCACTGGTCGGGGAACTGTCTGACGGGCTGAACCGGGAGCTGGGAAAGGCGTATTCATGATAAGGAAATTCAGGCTTATAAACGGGGAAGGGATGTCATGGGATTTGAACGCCCGGACATCCTTTTTCCATTCCATTGGCGGCTTCGGCTATAAGGACGGGACGCAGTATGAACAGATTGGCACGGACTTCATCCCCCTGGAGGAATTATTCTCACAGGGCGTGATGACCGGGCGGATATTCTTTGGCGGGAAAAGCGCATACCAGAACTACCGGGCATTTTCAAGATTTGTCCGGGCAGTTCCGCTTACCCTTGTGTATGAAATGGAAGAAGCATTCCGCGTCCCGGTGCGGATGACGGAGATTACAAAGAGCGAATTAATAACAGGAGGCGCAGGCTTAGACTGCGAGGTGGCTTTCACTGCAACCGGGCTGTTTTATAAGAATGTTTCCGGCTACAGCGGCACGCTCTCCATCGGCGGGAAAATCTATCCCTACGAATACACCTATGCCTATGCGGATGTGACGCAGAACACCCTCATGATCGACAGCGACAGCCACGGGGACAGCCCATGCAGGGTGACGGTGTACGGCCCCTGCACGAACCCGGTATGGAAGCACTATGTGAACAACGTGCTTTATGAAACGGGAAAGTACGAGGGCAGCATCCCGGACGGGCATAAGCTGGTCATCGACACCACGCAGATTCCCTACAGCATCACGGAGCGGGGCGTCAGTGACGAGGTGGTGGCGGACAGGTACCAGATGTGCGATTTTACCACGGAGCGGTTCTTCCACCTGCAGTACGGCAGCAACCGTATCTCCGTAGTGCATGAGGGGCTGAACATTCTAAACGTGATGGTGGAAGGGAGGATCAGCTATGAGACCGTATAACGTGGAGATATTCACGCAGGATTTTGAAATGGTGGGCAATACAAATGTAAATGAGATCACTTATAAAGAGGACTATTTATCATCGGACGGCAATACCGTGACGGTGCTTGCCCTCCCCGGAGTGAAGAAGCAGGACTATATCCGCATCAGCCGTGGGGATGAGGAGTATGCCGGGATTGTGACGGAAATCGGTTATGGCACGGACAGGTCAAAGAAGCTACAGACCATTTCCTATAAACCACTCATGGAGCTGCTGAATACGGATGTGCTTTTTGATGTGAACCTGCAGGGGCAGGGGAGTATGGAGCAGTTCATCTGTGACAGGATAAAAGAAATGTTCATCACCAATGAGGATGGGATGCAGAATATCAAAGGTTTAAGTGTGGCGGCGGTTACAGCCACAAAGGACTGGAGCCTGCACATCACGCCCTCTGATAAGGGCGGGCATTACAATATCGTGAACCTCATTGATTCCGTGATTATCCCGGCAATGGAAAAATACAGCATCCTTGTAAAGACAAAGCTGGATATCCAGAACCGGGAAGTGCAGATCATTGTGGGGAGGGCGGCGGCTGGCATCATCACCATAGAGAGCGACCTTCCAAACATCATCAAAAAGAGCGTCACCATCAAGCAGGTCAGCGCGGATGTGAATAAACTGGTGATTTATGATGCGGAGGATTATTCCAATACCCGGATTTATTACCTGCATTCTGATCTTGGCTATGACACGAAAGACCGAGACCGCATTACCCCGGTGGTGAGTGAGATGCAGGCGGTTTCCCATGAGGAGGGGAGCAGCTTTGAGAGTGCGGCCATCAGCGCCGCCCATAACAAGTTCGCAAATTTATCCTATTCCAATCTGATAGAGCTTACCATGATGAACGGTGACGCGCTGGTAAAGCCGGAGGAACTGGAATTCGGGCAGGTGGCGGACATCATATCGGATGGGGAGAGTTACCGCAGCATCCTCACCGGAAGGGAGCGGGGGAAGGACACAAAGCTGGTGTTCGGCACGGTGCGGCTGGACTTGACTAAGATTTTAAGGAGGCAGGAGAATGGCTGACAACATCACACTGAAAACCTATAAGGGCGGGAACGTGACCCCGCAGGATGACGCCATCATCTATGAAACAGCGATTCCCGGAAGCGGTATTTTTAAGGGGTGTGAAGTCACGTATGCACGGGGCAATGTGCTTCATATCTCGCAGGGCTTCGGCATGATACGGGGCCGCTTTTTTGAAGTGTATGAAACGGAGATAGATGTGCGTCTTGCGGATGTGGGGGAAACGCTGCAGGGGCGGGTATATATCCATCTGGATTTATCCAATGCGGATGAGCCGATCAAGATACTGGCGCAGGCGGCATTGGAACTTCCTCCGCTGGATGCGGATGTGAACATCAATTACAACAATTCCTCCTATGATCTGGAACTTGCCATCTTCACCGTATCTTCGGCAGGCTTGGACGGCCTGACGAAAGTATTCCCCACGCTGAAAGCCGGGAGCGGCGGTGGAGGCGGAGGGGAGACGCTCACCCGCGCAACATCTTATGCTGTTGGCGATGCGGTGACGGCAGTAGGCGCTCCGGGGTGGGCAACTTTTGTCTGCACACAGGCAGGCACCACGGCGGCATCGGAGCCTTCCGGGTATTCGAGGATCACAAAAGTGGGGGATAGGGTGCTGGATGGTACCGCAGTGTTTACGGCAAGGAACATCATCGGGGAGCTGGACGGTGTCATTTCCGATGTTTCCAGTATGGGGGAATCCATGACAGAACTGGATTCCAAAGTAACGGAGATGATGAGCAGCACCGGCCTTGTGATGAAACTGGTGAGCCTTGACGAGTACCGGGCATTGGAAAGCTACAGTGCAAGCACCATTTATCTCTGCTATGAAGATGAAGCCACTAAGAGGGTGACGCGGATTTTTGTGGGTGAGGACAGGGTGTATGCGGCGGGTGTCAAAGTAACGTACCAGATTGACACGGGGTATGCGCTGGAGCGTACTGTGCCGGACAGGGAGGATGCCATTGCCGTCGCACCGCCCGCCGCTTTGGAGGGCTACACCTTTGTAGGGTGGCGGCAGGATGATTCCGCGGAAAAGAAGGTGCTTTCGGAATATATCATCAGTTCGGAAGAACCCGTCACGCTCTATGCGGTGTTTAAAAAGCAGATGACCATCGGGCTGATGCCAAACGGGGGCATTCTGGCAGAAACTGGGGCAAAGGAAAGTTTCACGGCTTTCTGCTACTACAATAACGGGAATTCCCAGAGCGAACCTACCACGGTACCGGCAAGCCCCTACACACGGAAGAATATGTCCTTCTGCGGATGGAGCATTGACTCCCTCTCCACGCCATCCTATAAGCCGGGGGAATTAGGGGTGTTCCCTGCGGATGCCACCCTTTATGCCATGTGGGTGACCACGGAGTATGATTTCCCTTATACCGGGAATTATGTGCAGTTCACCATCCCACAGGACGGCATCTATGAGTTTGAGGTGTGGGGCGCTTCCGGGGGTGCTGCAAAAGTGGATTCCTTTACGGCAGAAGGCGGTCTTGGAGGGCATTCCAAAGGCTGTAAGAAAATGAAAAAAGATGAGGTAATCTATATCTTTAATGGCGGCTCACCGAATGGCACGTCATCGGGGGCAAACGGAGGCGGGAACGGCTACAATTACACAAGCAGCAAGCAGTATGGGGCAGGCGGCGGAGGGGCTACCCATGTGGCGACAAAACCTTACGGCATTGGCACGAACAGTTCCAGCGGACCGACCTATGTGAACCGTTCCTGCATCCTGATCGTGGCAGGTGGCGGAGGCGGCGGGGGAATCGACAATGGGACAGTCCACAAAGGCGGTGATGGAGGCGGTGAGCGGGGCGGCGATGGTTCCGGCGGTGCCCTTGGCGGACGCCAGATTTCCACAGGGAGCAGCCCTTCCAGTAACTTTGGGCTTGGGGCGTATTATTCATCAACCAGCACCTGTTCTTCCGGCGGCGGAGGCGGGTGGTTCGGCGGGAATTACGGCCTGCGCGGGGAATCCGGCGCGGGAGGCTCCGGCTATGTGGACGGCGTTGCGCCTTTCACCCATAACGGGAAATATTACCCCGCAGTAACAGAGGCAGGGGTGAACGAAGGGAACGGGAAGGCATTCATCCGCTATGTGGAATGCGCGTAGACACAATTAAATGTTTTTTTTGGGAACAGGCGGTTGCCCGGAATCGGGCGGCCGCTTTTTCTATACAACAAAAATCTATTAAAGGAGGGTTTCACTATGAAGGAATTCTGGAACACGATCCAACTCATTTTTGCAGGCGTCGGGGGATGGCTCGGCTGGTTCCTCGGCGGCTGTGACGGCCTGCTGTATGCGCTGGTCGCTTTTGCCGTGGTGGATTATATCACGGGGGTGATGTGCGCCGCAGCAGATAGGAAGCTGTCCAGCGGGGTGGGATTCAGGGGCATCGCAAAGAAGGTGCTGGTCTTCCTGCTGGTGGGGATTGCCAACATCCTTGATGCGCAGGTCATCGGCACGGGGAGCGTCCTGCGGACGGCAGTCATCTTTTTCTATATCTCTAATGAGGGCGTGAGCCTTCTGGAGAATGCCGGATACCTGGGGCTGCCCATCCCGGAAAAGCTGAAGGACATTCTGGCACAGCTCCATGACAGGGCGGAGAACGGGAAGGGGGATGAAGAATCATGAAACTGGTGGAATCAATTATGACAAGGAATCCCTGCTATACGGCAGGGAGGAAGATCACGGTCAAAGGGCTGATGCTCCACTCTGTGGGCTGCCCGCAGCCAAAGGCATCTGCATTTATCAATTCGTGGAACAGTCCGTCACATGACAGTTCCTGTGTCCATGGGTTCATTGATGGGAACGACGGTACAGTGTACCAGACGCTCCCATGGAACCACAGGGGGTGGCACTGCGGCTCTGGCAGCAAGGGCAGCGGCAACAATACCCATATCGGGATGGAGATGTGCGAACCGGCATGTATCAAGTACACATCGGGCAGCAATTTCACCTGCTCCGACACGGCTACGGCAAAGGCGGTGGCGAAAAGGACTTATGAGACGGCGGTGGAGCTGTTCGCCATGCTCTGTGGAAAGTACAGCCTTGACCCGCTTGCGGACGGCGTCATCATCAGCCACAGGGAAGGCTGTGCGAGGGGCATTGCCAGCAACCATGGCGACCCGGAGCATTTATGGACGCAGCTTGGCATTGGGTATACCATGGACGGATTCCGTAAAGCGGTCAGGGCGGCAATGGATGAGGGCGGCACGGACGGGTACACGGAGATCATGGGAAAGGCCGTGGCAACAGCGGAGCAGATGAAATCCTATATCAGATCGAAGAACCCTGCTGTGGCCCCGTCTGTACTGGATATGATCCCGCTGTACCTTGCGGAAGGGGAGGCAGAGGGCGTGAGGGGCGATATCGCCTTTGCGCAGTCCTGCCTTGAGACAGGGAACTTTACTTTCTCCGGCTCTGCGGTCACACTTTCGCAGAATAATTTCTGCGGGCTTGGGGTGACGCAGAGGGGAAAAACGGGGTTGTCCTTTGACACGCCGCAGCTCGGCATCCGGGCGCAGGTGCAGCACCTCAAAGCCTATGCATCCACGGATGCCCTCGTGAATGAGAAGACTGATCCCCGTTTCCGTTATGTCACAAGGGGCTGCGCACCTTATGTGGAGTGGCTTGGGCAGAAGGAGAACCCGCAGGGGAAAGGCTGGGCGGCAGGGGAGAAGTATGGGGAGAAAATCCTCTCCATCCTGAAAGCTGTCATGGATGAGGGGAAGGTGCAGTTCATGGAGAGCCTTACCCTTTCCGCACCTTACATGGTGCGTGTGGCAATCCCTGATTTGAATATCCGCAAAGGACCGGGGACAGGGTATGCAAAGACAGGGAGATATACGGGGGTTGGAAATTTTACGATTGTGGAAGAGGCTGATGGAAAAGGGGCGTCAAAGTGGGGGCTGCTGAAAGCCTACCAGGATAAACGGGACGGATGGATATCCCTTGACCATGCAGTGAGGATATGACAGAGGCAATGCCCGCGGATGGTATATATGCATCCGTGGGCATTATTTTTTTGCCGTCCTGCCAGTGTGCCATATCCCGTATTTTATCTGGAGTCTCTTCCCTGGTTTCCCGGTACGAGTAGGTTCTCCATAGGCACGCCCAATATCCTGCTGAGCATATACAGGTTGTCGATGGAGGGCAGGGTGCGTCCTTTGATCCATCTGTATATGGGCTGCGGGCAGGACAGGCCGAGCATCTCCTGCAATTCCCTTATGCTGTAGCCGCTCTGCTTTATTGCATTGTGAATCTTCTGCCCTGTCAGGACGGCATCCAGCGTTGTAAATATGTTTCCTTTCGCCATATGGTCCTCCTTTCCGTAGTGATGCATATTAACTCTGAACCGCATGGTTATCAACTGGAAAACGGCTATCAGGAGGAAAAAGACTGAAACAGGAAAAACCAGTTGCTATATGGGGATACCTATGCTTATATATGAGATGCCGAGAGCTGGGAAGGAGGTGGAGCAGGATGCAGGAGAGTTTTATTTCAGATGAGGAACGGGAGAAATGCAGGAAGGTGGCGGAGGCATTCCGGGAGGCGCTTGCGGATGAGGACCTTGTGGTGCTGGACGCAGGGCGGTTCGGGTTTGTGAAATTACAGTATTACAAGCCACCATGGGGGTTCGATAATGTATTTACGTTCCTGGATGCCGGGACGCTATTTGATGATCTGTGGGAAGAATGGATGGATTCGCAGCTTCTGGACTATGCCAAAGGGACACCGATGGTGGAAATGGAATACGAGCAGATATTCAAATGTATGCCCAAAGATATGCAGGATTCCTATGTACTGAAAAAACAGGAATTCATGGAAGCCGCAGGGCGCGGGTTCCTTTCAGGCTTTGGAAAAGCCTGAGAACATACAGCTACGGCAATGCCCGCAGAAACCGGCCAGGCTCCTGCGGGCATTATTTTGCCATGCTGAAGGGGTGTTTATGTATTCAGTATGGCTTCAGCACAGGCATGGGTGTCAATGCGGCTGCGGAACAGCTCAATACAGTCCGAAAAGCCGAGCAGGTAGGCAAGTGCGCCGTACCGTGCGCCGAGCGCGTTCTGCTCGCTGACATACCGGTCGATGAGCTGCATGGCCTCTTTTGGCAGCCCCATGGCCTCCAGCCGGCCGGAGTATTCGTCTGACCTGCGGAGGATCTCCTGATAATCCTCATCTGCGCCTACAATGCTGTTCATGATGGTATTTACCCGCAGATCCATCAATTGGTACAATACGGAATCTTTATCCATAGCGGCATTCCTCCTTTCCTTAGTGGTGCATATTAACTCTGAATCCGTAGATTAGCAACTTATTTTTTTCGGCGCATAGGTATCCAAAACCGCCCTCAAATCTCCGTATAGTGAGGAGGTGCAGCCATGACTGACAGGCAGGAAGAGCGGATAAAGAAAATGAAAGCCGGAGGATACGGATATGTGAGGATTGCACAGGAACTTGGGCTTTCGGAGAATACAGTGAAATCATTCTGCAGAAGGAAAGGGATAAACAAGGCGGCAGATACGGCGGTACCGTTCGTGGAAGGGGGTAAAGGCATCTGCCCATGCTGCGGGGCAGAGGTAAAACAGAATCCGGGGCGGAAGGTTAAGCGGTTCTGTTCCGATAAATGCAGGAATGCGTGGTGGAACAGTCATCCGGAACAGGTGGAGCGGAAGGCACATTATGAATTCGTGTGTGCTTACTGCAAAAAGCCGTTCACGGCTTACGGCAATGTCGGCAGGAAGTATTGCTGCCATGCGTGTTATGTGGCTGACAGGTTCGGGGGTGGCGCGGATGAGTGAGGAGCAGTTCCGAAACGAAAAGATGTACCACGCCACCATGAACATAGCGAAATCCCTTATGGAACAGGGGGCGATGACGGCAGATGAGTACGGTCAGATTGATACAATTTTCCGCAATAAATACCGCCCGATTTTGGTTAGTTTACAGACCGAAATGAGTGGATATAAAGCTGGTTCTATGGCATCATGTGACACTGACAAGGAGGGATGATATGCCGAGAATCAGCGTAATCGGGCAGGTTCTGCCGGAACTGAAAAAGAGGAAGAGGGTGGCGGCTTATGCCAGGGTGTCGATGGAGACGGAAATGCTCCTCCATTCCCTTTCCGCGCAGGTCAGCCATTACAACGGATTGATACAAAAAAATCCTGATTGGGAGTTTGCGGGCATATATGCGGATGAGGGCATCAGCGGAAGGGACACAAGCCACCGCGACGACTTCAACAGGCTGCTTGCAGACTGCGATGCCGGGAAGATTGACATGGTGCTGGTAAAGTCCGTCAGCCGTTTTGCAAGGGATACCGTGGACACGCTGACGGTGACGAGGCACCTGAAGGAGCTTGGAATCGATGTCTATTTTGAAAGGGAAAACATCCACTCCATCTCCGATGAGGGCGAGCTGCTGCTTACCCTGCTTGCGTCCTTCGCACAGGAGGAATCGCGCAGCATTTCTGAGAATGTGAAGTGGGGAATCCGAAAGCGGTTTGAACAGGGCATCCCGAACGGGCATAAAGCACCATACGGATATGAATGGGACGGGGAAATGTACCGGATCATACCGGAGCAGGGCGAGGTTGTAAAGGAGATATTTGCAAAGTATCTTTCTGGTGCATCTGCCTATGGGATTGCAAAGGAACTTTCAAAGAGGGGTGTCACAGGGCAGAAAGGCGTCCCGATGGACGACTCCACCATCAAGTTCATCCTCACGAACCCGTCCTACACGGGCTCCATGCTCCTGCAGAAGAATTTTATTTCCGAGGGGCATACGAGGAAAAGGAATAAGGGCGAGCTGCCCATGTACATGGTGGAGGGTATGTTCGAGCCGCTCATCCCGCAGGGGGATTTTGAAAAGGCGAAGCTCATACGGGAGCAGCGGGCAGATGCCGCCGCCAATAAAAACCCCACGCTCACGGCTTTTTCCGGACTGGTGAAATGCGGGGAGTGCGGCCACTCAGTGAGTAGGCGCACTACGAAGTATGGCAAGAAATGGAACTGCAATACCAGGGAGCGCAAGGGGAAAGCGGAATGTGGGCTTCGGCCTATCTATGAAACAGAGCTGGAACAGGCGGCGACCAAGGCACTGGAGTTTGCCGCCTTTGACGGGGCGGCAGTCCGGAGGGAAGTCGAGCAGATTGTCATAAATGCAGACCGCATTGAGTTCCGCATGAAAAGCGGGAAGGCAAGAGAGGTCATGCGGGCATACCAAAGAGGCCGCAGCGCATTTTCGCAGAAAATCACCTGCGGGTGCTGCGGCAGGAAACTGGAATGCGATTACTGGAAGATGGGCCCGAAAGGGCAGAAGGAAAAATATAAGGTTTGGGTGTGCCGGGGGTGTTCCTTCCGCAGGCTGCTGGATGATGAATTCCGAAAGGCAGCGGCGGAAGTCCTGGGGCGGGAGGATTACGAACCCCGCTTTGTGAAGGAGATTGCGGGCGTGACGGCATACGGGGACAGGTTTGAATTTCACTTTACAGATGGGGAGGTGGCCGAATGGCAAAGAAAGTAACAACCATACCCGCCACGCTGAACCGGTTTGACTCCAGTCCGATTGCGGTGGCGAAAAAGCGGAAGACGGCGGGGTATGCGAGGGTATCCACGGATTCCGAGGAACAGGCGACAAGCTATGAGGCACAGGTCGATTATTACACCCGGTACATAAACGGCCGGGAGGATTGGGAATTTGCCGGGGTGTATACGGACGAAGGCATCTCCGCAACGAACACAAAAAAGCGTGACGGTTTTAACCAGATGATTGAGGATGCCCTGGACGGGAAGATTGACCTTATCATCACGAAATCGGTCAGCAGGTTCGCAAGGAATACGGTGGATTCCTTAACAACGGTGAGGAAGCTGAAGGAGAAGGGCATCGAGGTTTATTTTGAAAAAGAGAACATCTACACGCTGGATTCCAAGGGGGAGCTGCTCATCACCATCATGAGTTCCCTTGCGCAGGAGGAGTCAAGGAGCATTTCAGAGAACACCACTTGGGGCAAGCGGAAGCAGTTTGCGGACGGCAAAGGCAGCCTTGCCTACAGCACTTTCCTCGGATATGAGAAAGGCGAGGACGGCAGCCTGAGAGTGAACCCGGAGCAGGCAGAAACGGTAAAGCTGATATACCAGCTTTTCCTGCAGGGACTGAGCCCGTATGCCATCGGCAAGAAGCTGACGGGGCTTGGCATCAAGAGCCCTGCGGGGAAGGACACCTGGCACCAGAGTTCCGTCAAGAGCATCCTCACCAACGAGAAGTACAAAGGGGACGCGCTCCTGCAGAAGCAGTACACGGCGGACTTCCTCACCAAAAAGCGGAAGAAGAACCAGGGGGAGATACCGCAGTATTATGTGGAGGGGAACCACGAGGCAATCATCCCTCCCGAAACATGGGAGCTGGTGCAGGAGGAAATGGAGCGGCGCAGGAATATGGACGCAAGGTACAGCAGCACGAGCATATTTTCCTCAAAAATAAAGTGTTCCGAGTGCGGGAACTGGTATGGCTCCAAGGTTTGGCATTCGCAGGACAAATACCGCAGGGTAATCTTCCAGTGCAACCGCAAGTTTAAAAACGATAAGAAATGCCGGACGCCGCACCTTACCGAGGACGAGATAAAGGATGCCTTCGTGAAAGCCGTCAATGCGGTCATCCCGGAAAAGGATGAGCTGATAGCGAACACCAAGGTGATGATGCGGACATTATGCGACACTACGGAGCTGGAGGTGGAGCAGAGCCGGTTTCTGACTGAGACGAAGATGGTGGCGGAAATGGTAAAAAGGATTGTGGCGGAAAACAAAGCTGAAGCCATGGACCAGGAGGAATACCAGAGACGCCGCAATGAACTGGTCGCCCGGTATGAGGCGGCAAGGGACGGGTACGAAAA
>ERZ777305.3221-NODE-3221-length-11711-cov-2.826784_pt1 | contig 11711 bp, 10 predicted proteins | sample MGYA00374965_ERZ777305 | MGnify/ENA primary metagenome ERZ777305 (study PRJEB29328, sample SAMD00013331) | mouse gut metagenome | study: EMG produced TPA metagenomics assembly of the Metagenome analysis of fecal microbiota from mouse which was promoted...
TGTACGGAAGTAATCGCCCGGACAGAGCAGACCATGCAGGAGCGGGTGAATGGCAGAAAAGATGCTTATATCCCCGGCAATAGAATCTGAATTATAGAATCTGCAGAGGATGATTAAATATCTGTTATAGATATATGTTATATATACGTATTTATTATAGATATTTATTGTATATGTTTATTAAAGTTTTAGTATGATTTCAGTATTAATAGTCAGGAAACTTTATATAGAGTATATAATATTTATTTATAATATTATTGAGAAGGAGAAAATCAATGACTATACTATATGAATTCCACAACAATCTTTATGTTAATCTGACAAACCGCTGTCCCTGTGCATGTACCTTCTGCCTGCGTCAGACCACCGATCATATGGGCGGATCCGGCAGTCTGTGGCTGACCGAAGAGCCGTCCGCTGCTCAGGTAATCGCCGAATTTGACCGGTTCCGGATGCCGGATTACGACGAGCTTGTCTTCTGCGGCTTCGGCGAACCGACGGAGGCGCTCGACGTTCTGCTCGACGTTGCCCGCCATGTAAAGAACACCTGGCCTTTTGTGCCCGTCCGCATCAACACAAACGGGCTCGGCAGCCTGATCCGCGGCGAAAATATCGCGCCGCTGTTCAAAGGCCTGATTGACATCGTCTCCATCAGCCTGAATACCCCGGATGAGGCACGCTATCTCGAGCTCACCCGCAGCCGGTTCGGTATCGGTTCGTTCCAGGCGGTGCTTGATTTTGCCGGGGAATGCAGCAAATACGTTCCTGAGGTGACCATGTCCACTGTGGCAACCACCATCACGCCGGAGGAAGAACAAAAATGCGGTGAGATCTGCAAACGGGTGGGTGCGGTCTACCGCATCCGCCCGTTTGAGTAATCTCCCGCATTGGAGAAATATTTTCATATACTTTCAGAAGATTTCTCTCGTTTATTCTGAACTTCTGTCAACCGGTTTTCTTCCGGCCTGGCAGAAGAGAACCAACTTTGATTCCGTTATTTGACTGAAAGATTTATAGCCGCCGCGCGCAGGAAAAACTGCCTGCCCGCTTCGGCAGTCCGCGGGCAGGTCTTTTCTGTACTCCCCCTGCTCCGGCTAGGGCTAAAGAAGCCCTGTGCTTCTCCTTCTCAGCCGGAGGCCAAGGAATCTTTTTGTCCCCCTGCTCCGCCGGGGTTGAGGAAGCTTTGTGTTCTCCTGCTCCGTGGGAGGCTGAAAAAGCTCTTGGCTCCCCTGCTCTGCCGGGGTTGAGAGGAAGCTCTGCGCTCTCCTGCTCCGGCGGAGGCCGCGAAGAAGCTCTGTGTTCCACTGCTTCAGCCGGAGGCCGAGGAAGCCGCCGCACTGGCGGCAATGCTCGCACCGATTGCGGCACATATCGCCGTTTCCTGTGCGGCAATCTCTGAGATCAAGCTTGAAACCGCAGCGGTCTGAAGCGCCTGCCGGCCGCTCTCGTCCAGACGGAAATCCCGGCCGGCCAGCATTGCAGCATACATCAGCCTCTGCTTGCGGCTGATGCTGCCGAGTGCTCCGAAACCTTTCTGATCCGCCAGCCATTCGTCGATCTCACATATCCGCTCAGTCTTCTGCCCGGCGCTTCCCGGCGACAGAGCAATAATTCCAAGCAGCGGAAGCTCGTTTCCCGTACCGTATTTACAGCCCGCGCGCCGGATACATTCGTAAAGCTCAAGAACCTTTTCGCATTTTTCTCCAGGCGTACTTTTGCAGAGCGCCAGAACCTGGCACAGGGCCTGCACCGCATCGCCGGAAAAGAAGCTTTTCTTGAGGATACGGTAGCACTGCTCCATTTCTTCGACAAGGCTGCAATCCTCCTTCTCGGATACGGCCAGAAGCGCACAGAAGGCACTGTCTTCGCTGGATGTCAGAAACGGATGTTCCTTTTTCATCAGCTCATAAATCCGCCGCGTGCGTGCGGCAATCCTTCCGTAATCCTCCGGTTTTGAGAGCCTTTCGATAACCATGGCCGCCAGCACGAGATATTCCGAAGAGCAGAACTCTTTTTTGAGCAGCTCATACAGCCGGAGTCCGTCCTCCAGAGCAGTTTCCATATTTTCGCTTGTCGCCATCATAGATGCGACTGCCGGACGGATATTTCCGCGGAAATTGGAAAATACGCTGACCCGGTTTTTCAGCAGCCCCTTGCATTCCTCCAGACGTCGGGTATCTACCTGCAGATCCTTTGCACCGTAAATCCCCGCACAGGCAAGATGGATCAGCCCGCTCTCCCAGAAAAAAACACTTTTTATGCGGCTGCGATTTTCCATCAGCAGTTCACAGCGTTGCAGAGTTTGTTTTTCCATACCTTTCCTCTTTCCTGCGCTGCACTTTGCCCAAAAAAGGCGGGGGTGCAGCGCGGATACCTACCTTTCTGGCAGCTATTTTGCTTGTATCCATTATAATACAATTCTCAGAAAATTGCACGGTTTTTTATAAATTTTTTAAAATAATATCGTTTTCATTTTATATTTCTGATTTTATGTTGTTTTTTGTATTTCTAACGGTATGGAACAAACGATTTCCTGGAGTTTATTCGTCTTATTTCCTATGCGTCCTTGCAAAATTTTTTCAGGACAAGCATCTTTTCCAACAAAATTACCGAGCGCCACCACAGCTTTGCAATCTCGAATTCCCGGTAGTCCGTAAACCATTCCCACGGAACCGGAAATGCGCCGTCCGGCTGCTGTGAGGCAAGAATAAATTCACATTCCTTCTCCAGCAGCCCGCGGAATTCTCCGTACAGCGGGTTTTCCTCCGACTCAATAAAAATTGACGGCATGGCCACATAACCTCCCCACTGGTTTGTATCAGCGCAGATATTCTTGCGCACCTGCGCAAAGAAAAGCCGTTCAAATTCCGGGAAGAGAGCATCCAGCTGCTCCTGTGCCGGTTCTGCTGCACTTCCCTCCCGGCCCGGCTGCTTTCCGTTTTGTCCGCCTTCCGCACATGCGTCCCTCCTGACACGGAGACTTTTGTACAGCTGGCCGAAGCAGCTTGTGACATGCTGCTCCTCGAACATTCCTTTGCTGAGGAACCAGGAAATTGCCTGTACGGCAAGCCTGCAGCTACGGCGGTACAGTTCGCTGTCCGGTTCGGCAAAGTTCAGCAGGAATGCCGTGAGTCCCGCCGTCGGATTATACTCAAACTGCTCCTCCCCCGGCTTGTACTCCCACCATACTGCATGCGGAAAATCGTTATTTCCGGGAACCGTGTTCCGCCACTGCCCGTGTTCCTCGGAAAAATCCGCTCCGCTTTCCAGATAACGCAGAATCCCTCCGACAATCTCTCCTGCCGCTCCGCTCTCCGCCATGCGGGCAGTCACGCCGATCTCCTGCAGAATTCCGGCTGCCGTCAGCGTCTGGATCGGCGCCGAAGCCGGGTTGAAGCAGTCCGCTTCCAGCGCATGCCCGAAGCCGCCGTCCCCGTTCTGGTATGCGGCAAGCGCACAAAGCACCGCCTCCCTTGTGCCGCCCTCAAAATGGTACTGCCATCTTGCCAGCTCCAGCGGTCTGGCACAGCGGTAAATAAATTCCGCAGCCCTCTTCTCCGCTTCGCTCTTTTTCATTGCATTCATATTCTGATTCATATTCCGCTCCTTTTCTGCAGGATACATTCTGCCGGAATATTTCCTGCCGTCTGTCCGGCTTTCTCTCCACATTCGGGCGTCTTCTTGTCCTGCAGCTTTATCATACTCCCCGGAACATGTCATCAGTATGTCATGTTCGCAGCCGCAAAAAACAGCCGTTCTAACAGCTGTTTTCTCTTCCTGGCCGCAGTCATCTCGCAGAATCCGGCGCGGAACCGCCAAGCCATTCTTCCAGAATGCCCAATACGATTTCTGCGGATATTTCCGAGGCCGTCTCACAGTTTTTGTCAAAATTTTCCATCCCTTTATGTTCCGCCGTATCCGTAACTGTGCGGACACTCAAAAAAGGAATTCTGTTTACATAGCAGACGTGCGCGGCGGCCGCCGTTTCCATGTCAGCCGAAAGGGGCATGTATTTCTGATTAATCTTGTCCCTTTTTTCGTCCACGATAAACTGCTCGCCCGTAACCATTGTCCCGAACCAGAGCCGTTCCGCCGTGGTTTGTCCGTATCTGCGCGCGGCGGAAAGAAGCTTCTGATCCGCCGGAAAATAATTTTCCTTCAGCCACGGGTGAAATTCGGTCAGAATATCTTCCGCAACATCATGGTAGATTGCCCGCTCAGAGAATCCCAATCCGTTTTTTTGCCGTCATCGCTCCTCCCTCCTGCCTTCCGTCAGCCCTGTCTTTTCCGAATACAGTTCCAGCATCCGCCTGACTGCCTGTACATACTGTTCTTTAAAATGCTGCGGCCCGATAATCTGCACGCTGTCTCCGAAGGGAAAAAACCAGCGGAGTGCCCGTTCACAGCTGGAAAAGCCCCATTCCGTATACAGCCTTCCGTCCTCCCGGACGGTAAAACTCTGCGGTCCGTATTCCTCCACCAGCCGGAATTTTTCACCCGGCTCGTAAACAGCGGTTATAATTATATCATCGGTCATGTTTGTATTGAAATTAAGATTTTCATCCGGAATTTTTCGTGGTTTAAATGTTTTTTCTGTAATTTCCAGCTGCCAGAGCCGCGAAAGCTTATACATCCGATAATCCCTGCGCTGCGGGCTGTAGCCGAACACATACCAGCCCGACCATTGAAAACAGACAAAGTATGGTGCAAGCTCCTTATCCTCCTCGCCCTTTTCATAGTAATACCGGAATTTTACACGCCTGCGGGCGGCAACCGCGCGGCGCAGCAGCCCGATTTTATCCTTCAGACTCCCGTGGTAAAAGGAGCCGAGATCAATCCGGATCGCGCTGTCCTCCCGTCCGTTCTCCGTAAACGCTCCGCCCCGAACCGTGATCCCCACGCTTTCCAGTGACCGCAGGCCGGCCGCAACCGAGGAAAGCTCCTCCGCCGAAAGTGCAAGCTGCCCCGCATTCAGGGAAAAGCCGGGCATCAGAGAAATGCCGCCCCCTCCCCCGGGCTCCGTGATAATCGGAAAGCCGGCACAGCAAAGCGCTTCAATATCACGCATTACCGTCCTGCGCGAAACCTCAAATTTTTCAGCCAGATACGGCGCCGTCACCTTGCCCTTCTGCTGTATTGCCGTAAGAATGCCGATCATGCGATCCGTCTTCATAGTGCCTGCGCGCCTCCTGTTTCATCTGCTTTTTATGCTCATACATGCGGTTATCGGCGAGCTGATATACTTTCTCAATATCCTCGCCGCTTTCCCTGCCCGATGCGCAGCCGCAGGCGATGGATATTCTTATGTCTTCCAGCTCTTTATTCTTTTTTTCAATATTCTTCCAGAACTGCCCCAGCATAGTTTCCACGCTCCCTGCGTCGGAGGTGTCAAGAATGGCGATAAACTCGTCTCCTCCCATCCGTGCGACAATGCCGTGCTGCGAAAAAGTTTCCGAAAGTACACCGGCAGCGCTCCGGATCAGCAGATCTCCCTTGGCATGCCCGCAGGTATCGTTGACGGTTTTCAGATTGTTCAGATCAAAGCAGAGGATCGTATAGTCACAATTCTTCTTCTCCTGCAGCCGGCCTATATATTCCATACAGCAGCGCCGGTTGTTCAGCTGCGTCAGCTCGTCGGTATAGGCACTTTTAATAAGAGAATTTCGCTCTGTCTCCTTAAGCAGTTTTTGTGTTAATTCAATATAAAAAGAAAAGGAAAGACTGAAAATAAACGCCATAACGCCAAGAAGGGAAACTCCCTTGGCATCCAGCAGACTTGTTTTGGCGTAATAGCGCCCGCTACCGTAGCCGATCAGATCATAGGCAAGGCAGCAGACAAGGATCAGCATTCCTGCCAGATAAATCCGGTTGGCCGTCCGGTTCGACTTCAAACTGACCAGTATGACAATCAGGAAAAAAAACAGGCAGATCACCATAAGTGTAACCATGTACGGCAGCATTGCAGCCAGATGTACAATATCCTGTGCATGCAGGGCAACGGCGGCCAAAAGTGCAGCAATATATGTAATAAGCAGCACCCGGTACAGAATCAGGAATACTCTTCTGCCCAGATTTTTTACATCGTCATATATATAGATAATCAGCGGCAGCGGAGCAACATACAGGGCAATGTGCTCGATCAAAGACATGAAATAAAGGGGAATCGAGTATATCATAATTACCCGGTAATAACAGAGCGTCCACAGCCCCATGCAGATGGAGAAGTCCGCAACGCAGAGCAGCCGGATATATTTTCTGGAAAATACGAGGGCGAACATGGTCAGAACGCAGACTGCAAGCCCGAACACAAACAGAAAGCTGCCGAAAAACAAAGGAAGCCGGTTTTCCGTCATAATCACCCGATAGGCATTTTCCCACTCGTAAAGCCGTATGGAATCCAGCTTGGTAAAGGCGCGGTTTTCCGAAATGTAAAACTGGATTTTCAGCGTGCGCCCCCGGTATTCGGAAGGAAAGTTTATAAACCTGTAACCGCTTCCGACGGTTTTGCTTTTTTCAAGCCGGTCGAAGCCGTATTCATAGATCAGTTCATCGTCGATGTAAACCCTGGTTGCCGAATGCCGGATCGAAATGCGCAGCGAAGCCTGTGTCACCGCCCACTGCTCCGGCAGCGTCCGCTCCATCACGATCCGATCACCCTTGTTTACCGCCGTAAATTGAAAAGTTCCAAGCGAAACATTCTCAAAGTTCCTGTCGTTGACTGCAACGTTCCATGAATCGTCCAGCGCGACATAATTCTTGATCTGCTCATAATCATTCGTGACCATCTCATCAATTTTGGGTACCCAGATAACCAGACTTGTTACCGCAAACAGAATCCATACTGCCTTTAATATGTTTTTCCGCGAAAGCATTGTCCTTTTCATCGCCGCGAAACCTCTTTCTATCTTTCGAAAGCTCCGTTTTTAACAGCTGTTTCGAGCTCTTTCGAAAATATTATTCAAAAATATGCATATCCTTAAAACGGTATAAATCAGTACTTCAGCCGTTCTCAATTTCAATTATATACATAAAACCGGAAAAACGCAAGTACAATGTATCCTTTTGTATCTAAATGAAGGCTTGAAGGCACATTAATAAAGGAGGTTTAAAGGGCTTGAAGATCGAGAAGCCTGAAGACAGAACATTATATGGCTGCTAGCCTGATTGAGGAAGTATTCTTTATTGACTATGGCATTCTTCATTGATTATGGAATTTACTTTGGATGATTATGAAAAAACATTATAAAAATTAATTTTAAGTTAAAATTATTAATAACGGGAAGGATACTTTCTGTAATATCCTTCCCGTTTTCTGACTGCTTATCTCCATATTCAGGCTGTCAGATGTAAAATGTAATCTGGCACCGCACTCTGCATTTTTCCGCCAGCCGGAATAATCCTGTCATGATTCCTATACCGGATAAGCCTTGTTATTTGTATCTGCCGCAGTCACATCCACCTTGGTCTGCTGCGCCTGGCGGTATTTGAAAAATTCCATCGCTACCTGCGGGAACAGTGCGTAGGACAGAACATCCTCATCCTGCTGCTTCCATGCGGCAATTTCCTTCTCAAATTCCGCAAGCTGCGGCTTGAGCAGGTCGGCCGGACGGCAGGTGATCGGCTTTGCATCACCGATGCACTTTTTCTGCACTGCCTTGTCAAAAGGCTTTACGGTTTCGCCGAACTCGCCGGCAAGCACCTTCTTGGATTCTTTTGTCACCATCTTATAGCGCTCACCCTGCAGCACGTTGAGCACGGCCTGCGTACCGACGATCTGGGAGGACGGCGTAACGAGCGGCGGCTCGCCGAAATCCTTGCGTACTCTCGGAATTTCCTCGAGCACCTGATAATATTTGTCCTCGGCATGCGCTTCCTTCAGCTGGGATACTAGATTCGAGAGCATACCGCCCGGCACCTGGTACAGAAGAGTCTTGATATTTACGCCCATTACCTTCGGGTTCAGAAGGCCGGTCTTCAGCGCATCCTCCTGCATCGGACGGAAATAATCGGCAATCTCGGCCAGAAGATTCTGATCGAGTCCTGTATCGTATTCCGTACCGCGGAAGGTTTCAACCATAACCTCGGTAGCCGGCTGGCTTGTTCCCATCGCAAACGGGGACATAGCCGTGTCGATAATGTCGGCTCCCGCCTCAACTGACTTCAGATAGGTCATGGAAGCAACACCCGAAGTATAGTGCGTGTGCATTTCGATCGGGAGCTTTGTACCGGCTTTTAACGCCTTTACAAGCTTTGTCGCCTCATAAGGCACCAGAAGCCCTGCCATATCCTTGATGCAGATCGAATCCGCACCCATCTCCTCAATCTGCTTCGCCATGTTCGTCCAGTATTCCAGCGTGTAAGCGTCGCCGAGCGTATAGGAAAGCGCAATCTGCGCGTGGCCTTTTTCTTTGTTTGCCGCCTTCACCGCCGTCTGAAGATTCCGCAGATCGTTGAAGCAGTCAAAAATACGAATGATATCAATGCCGTTCGCAATCGACTTCTGAACGAAATATTCTACAACATCATCCGCATAATGGTTGTAGCCGAGAATATTCTGTCCGCGGAACAGCATCTGAAGCTTAGTATTTTTAAAGCCCGCGCGCAGCTTGCGGAGTCTCTCCCACGGGTCCTCCTTGAGGAAGCGGAGGGATGCATCAAAGGTTGCGCCGCCCCAGCACTCCACGGCATGATAGCCGACCTTATCCATCTTGTCTACGATCGGGAGCATCTGCTCCGTTGACATTCTCGTCGCAATGAGGGACTGATGGGCGTCGCGCAAAACTGTCTCTGTAATTTTTAAAGGTCTTTTCACCTGTTCAGCCATTTTACTGCCTCCTAAACTTTCAATATGGCGGCCTGGCCGGCAAAGCCGATTTCAAGGCACCAATGCCGGCAGGCCCTGTATCCGCCGGGCGCTGCCGGACAGAGCAAAATGTCCCCGGCAGCAGGTCCGCGCTTCTTTATCAAACTCCGAAAATCGCCATGAATACGCCGGCGGCCACTGCCGTACCGATAACGCCGGCTACGTTCGGCCCCATCGCATGCATGAGGAGGAAGTTTGTCGGATCCGCCTCCGCTCCGACCTTCTGCGACACACGGGCCGCCATCGGCACCGCGGATACGCCGGCCGAACCGATCAGAGGGTTTACCTTTCCGTGCGTCATTCTGCACATCAGCTTGCCGAACATCACACCTCCCGCCGTTCCGAGCGCAAAAGCAATCAGTCCGAGAGCGACGATCTTGATGGTATCCCACTGAAGGAACGCTTCCGCGCTTGTCGTTGCGCCGACGGAGGTGCCGAGCAGGATAACAACAATGTACATGAGCGCATTCGACGCCGTATCCGTCAGCTGCTTGACAACGCCGCTCTCACGGAACAGGTTGCCGAGCATCAGCATGCCGACCAGCGGAGCCGTGGACGGCAGGATAAGTACGACCACAATCGTAACGATAATCGGGAACAGAATCCTCTCAAGCTTGGAAACCGGACGGAGCTGCTCCATCTTGATTTTGCGCTCCTCCTCCGTTGTGAGAAGCTTCATGATCGGAGGCTGAATAATCGGCACAAGGGACATATAGGAATACGCCGCAACCGCGATCGGTCCCATGTAGTTTGTCTGCCCGAGTTTTCCGGCAAGGAAGATCGAGGTAGGACCGTCCGCACCGCCGATAATGGAGATGGCTGCCGCGGCCTTGTCGCCGAAGCCCATAAAGATAGCCATCAGGTAGGCGCCGAAAATACCGATCTGTGCCGCCGCACCGAGCAGAAAGCTGGCCGGGTTCGCGATCAGCGGACCGAAATCGGTCATCGCGCCGACGCCCATAAAGATCAGGGACGGCAGAATGCTCCATTCATCCAGAAGATAAAAGTAATGGAGAAGACCGCCTGCGTGCTCGATTCCAAACTCGTCCACATAAGGCACGGCCATAATAGCCGGGTACATATTGACCAAAAGCATACCGAACGAGATCGGAACCAGCAAAAGCGGTTCATATCCCTTTTTGATTGCAAGATACAGGAAAATCAGCGCGACAACAATCATCAGGACATTGCCCCATTTCAGGGAGGCAAACGCCGTCTGATTGGCGAGATTCTCCAGCGTTTCAGCTACATAACTCATTTGGTTACCTCCAAGGAAGACAGTCTTAGTTCATGGTTGCAAGCACTTCTCCGGCCTCTACGCTCGCACCCACGGAAACATTGATGCTCGCAATCGTGCCGTCCTGCGGAGCTACGATCTCGTTCTCCATTTTCATGGCCTCAAGCACGATGATCGCTTCGCCTCTCTTGACTGCCTTGCCGGCCTCTGCCTTGACGGCAAGGATCTTGCCCGGCATCGGAGCCGTTACCTTTACGCCGCCCTGCGCACCAGCCGGAGCCTTTGCTGCCGCCTTCGGCGCTGCCTTAGGAGCTGCTTTCGGTGCAGCCGCAGCTTTAGGAGCTGCGCCCTCCGCTGCCTCCTCCACCGTTACATCATAAACATTTCCGTTGACTGTAATTGTATAACTTTTCATTTTTTCCTCCATTCTGCCGCACGCGCGGCATACCGCTTTTCATAACTCAAACTTTTTAATTTTTGCCGTTTACATCGAGACAGCTTCCTTCTACGCAATTCTGACATTGCAAACTTATTTTTTATCCGGACCGGCTCTGAAATCTGCAGCTTACGTTTTACTGCTTTCGCTGTTTCGTTCGCAATACCCTGCGAAATCTGCCGTTCCTGATTTTTCCGCTTTTTTCCTGTCAGTTCACGACACATCTTGTTTCTGTTCGCTTTTTATGTGCCTCTGCTTTGGCGCAGATAACGCTTTCTCACCGCAGCCCTTCTGTTCCATCCCTTCTGCATCCCTTGTTTTCGGCAGCACCGGAACCGTCCCGGCTCAAAAGCTCAGGCATTCTGCCATCTGGATTTACCCGCTCTGCGGATGCTTCTCACAACAAGGCCGTCCACAGGAACCTCATTGCCCTGCGCTTCCTCATAAGCATGGATTGCAGCGGTAATTACAGCTGCCAGCTCAAGATCGTCCGAAAGTTCCTCTTCGGAATCCGTCTCCGGTTCCGGCTCCTGTGCTGCCGGCGCCGGCACGGCCTTTTTTGCCGCCATTTTCTGCTCAAACCTGTTGATGTACTTGAACAGGCTGATCAGACCAGAAATAAGAACCAGCACAAAGAACACGATAACAATGCCCATCAGCGTATTCAGAAGTGCGTACTGCATTGTCTCTCCAAAGCTTCTCTTTTCCGTCTCGGTGGCGGCTTTTGCCATAAAGGGACTGGATAGAGCGGCAAACAGCGCACCGCATGCAATCCCTGCCATACTCTTAATTTTCTTCATAAACGCCCACCTCATTAAACCGTGCCGTGCTTTCTCACCGGCTGATTCTCTCTTTTTGTGAACAGCATTTCGAAGCCGTAGAGAAGATGCTGTCTGAGCGTTTCCGGTGCAAGAACGGCATCCACATATCCTCTCTTTGCTGCTGCAGCTGCGCTCTGGGAAAGTTCGTCGTACTCCTTCGCCTTCTCCGCCGCTATTTTCGCGCCGCCGGCTCCTTTCAGCTCGTCCGCATAAATGATCTGAACGGCAAGCTCCGCGTCCATCGTGCCGATTTTTGCTCCCTCGAGAGCATAGACCAGATCTGCGCCGATATGCTTTGAATTCATAGTAATATAGGCGCTGCCAAATGCCTTTTCCGTAATGACATTGATCCTC
>ERZ777305.3223-NODE-3223-length-11701-cov-2.607247_pt1 | contig 11701 bp, 11 predicted proteins | sample MGYA00374965_ERZ777305 | MGnify/ENA primary metagenome ERZ777305 (study PRJEB29328, sample SAMD00013331) | mouse gut metagenome | study: EMG produced TPA metagenomics assembly of the Metagenome analysis of fecal microbiota from mouse which was promoted...
CAATATTTTTTTGAACATTTTTACTCCCCTCTATTCTAAAATTCACCGATATTACAGGTAAAAATGCCGCTCCTTTACTTTTCGGGATCAGCCGCAATAAAGGTTATCTCGCATGAAACGGCTTTCTGACCGTCAACGGAAGCGAGAGCTTTTCCTGTTCCGATAGGACCTCTGGTCTTGATTATCTCAACTTCGAGGTCGAGAACGTCGCCCGGAACTACCTGTCTGCGAAACTTCGCCTTGTCAATGCCGCCGAAAAGTCCGATCTTGCCTTTCATTTCGGGCTTTGAAAGCATACATACGGCAGCCGCCTGCGCAAGCATTTCCACCATAAGCACGCCGGGTGTAACGGGATAATCGGGGAAATGTCCCTTAAACCAGAATTCATCGTCCTTGATGTATTTTCTCGCCTTTATCTTAACGCCGACTTCCATTTCAAGAACCTCGTCAATAAGGAGAAACGGATCACGGTGGGGAATTATCTCCATTATCTGCTCTTTATTCATTAAAACTTCTGACATTTGCTGTCCCTCCATTTAACGCATTACTTGATTATCATTATCGGCTGATCGAATTCGACAGGCTGACCGTCGCTTACGAGAATTTTCTCGACGGTTCCGTCAAATTCGGACTGCACCTCGTTCATAAGCTTCATAGACTCAATTATCATGATAACGTCGCCTTTTTTCACCTTATCGCCGACTTTAACAAAAGGCGGCTTGTCGGGCGATGGAGCCTGATAGAACGTTCCCACGATAGGTGATTTTACGACGTTTCCCTCAACAGCCGCGCCGACTTCCTTAGCCGATTCAGCCTTAACTTCAGCTGCCTGAACGGGAGCGGACGCGGAAACTCCCATGCCCGCAACAACAGTCTGCGGCGCAGGTTTTCTGCCCTTTATCGTTATATTGCAGTTTTCGCATGATACGGTTATCTCCGATAATTCGTTGTCGGAAACAATCTTGGCAAGGCTTTCGATAGTTTCAAGTTCAACTACATTCAAAATTTTATCATTAGAATTTTTTCCCATGTCATAAATTCTCCTTAATCATTAACCTTTTTGAAGCACAGCGTACCGTTATGACCGCCGAATCCCAGAGAATTGGACAACGCCGCATTGACTTCCTGCTCAACGTTGCCGTTTACGCAGTAATCCAGATCGCACTCCTCGTCGGGAACTTTATATCCCACAGTAGCGTGGATAAGGCTTTCCTGTATGGTCTTTGCGCATACGATAGCTTCGCTCCTGCCGCGCCCAGAAGATGTCCTGTCATGGACTTTGTGGAATTTATCTTTACCTTGTACGCAGAATCGCCCAGAGCTATCTTGATAGCGGCAGTTTCGTATTTATCGTTAAGTCCCGTGGAAGTACCGTGAGCGTTGATATAGTCAACCTCCTCCGGCTTTACGCCCGCCTCCTGCATTGCAAGAGTCATGCCCATTGCGGCGGCTTCTCCCGTAGGCATGGGCGAAGTCATATGATAGCCGTCGTCGGTAGCGCCGTAACCTGCAACTTCGCAGTAAATTTTCGCGCCGCGCGCCTTTGCGTGTTCGTATTCTTCAAGAACGAGCATTCCGCTGCCCTCGCCGAGTACGAATCCGTTTCTCTCCTTATCAAACGGTATGGACGCTCTTTCGGGATCAGTACTTCTTGAAAGAGCCTTCATATTGTTAAAACCTGCATATGTAAGCTCAATTTTCGTGCTTTCCGCGCCTCCTGCAAGGCAAACGTCAAGATAGCCGTCCTTGATCTTTCTGAACGCTTCGCCGATAGCGTGAGTACCCGAAGCGCAGGCGGAAGAAATATCAAAATTCGCGCCGCGGAATCCTGTTTTCATGGCGATCATTCCGGGAGCCATATTTGTGATCATCATCGGAACATAAAACGCCGAAACCCTGCCCGGTCCTTTTGTTCTTATCCTTTCGCATTCCATAGCCGTCAGATCGATGCCGCCGATTCCCGAGCCTACCATAATACCTGCTCTGTAAGGGTCGATATCGGAAAAATCGCTGCCCGAATCCGCAAGGGCTTCATGAGCGGATACGACTGCATATTTTGTAAAACGATCCATGCGCTTTGCTTCTTTTTTATCGAAACAGCCTGCTACATCGTAATAATTGCTCTCGTCAAAATCGCGTACAAGACCTGCAAGCGAAACTCCAAGCTGCTCGCTGTCAAATGCGTCGATAAAAGAAAATCCGATCTTATTTGCTTTCAGTCCCTCCCAGAACTTCTCAACGCCCGTTCCGAGCGGAGTAACTGCTCCGATGCCTGTTATAACAACTCTTCTGCTCATATATTTTCCTTTCGTTTTCTAAAAATCCTTTGCGTATCAAGTATCACTGAAATCGATTTTTACTATGCTGCATTATGCAGATGACTTTGTCGCCTATATCCCTTGCGTAAGGCTTAGTATTTAAGTCCTGTTCAAATTCTTTCTGTATCCCTTGTGGATACAGAAAGAATTTAATATTGAGATTCTTAAGGGGCTATGTCCCTTAAGCAGTGGGTGCAGGGGGACAGCGTTCCCCTGCATAGCGCCGCACAAGTAAAAAATCAATTTCATTAATTACATAGAAAGTCCGCCGGAAATTTCAATTACCTGTCCTGTAACGTATGAAGCGTCGTCGGATACCAAAAACGATACGACGGAAGCGATCTCTTCGGGTTCGCCGTATCTGCCGAGAGCTACCGCGCCCAGCATCTTTGTTTTAAGTTCTTCCGAAAGAACGTCCGTCATGGGAGTATGTATAAATCCCGGGGCGACCGCGTTGCAGGTGATATTTCTCGAACCGAATTCCTTTGCGACCGTTTTCGTCATGCCGATTATAGCCGCCTTTGAAGCCGAATAATTCACCTGTCCCGGATTTCCGTAAAGACCTGCAACCGACGAAACATTTACTATTCTGCCGTGACGCTGCTTCATCATCGTCGAACATACGTGCTTCAGCCTATTATAAACGCTTTTCTGATTTACCGCGATTACCGCGTCGTAATCGGTTTCTTTCATGCGCGCGAGGAGTCCGTCTTTCGTGATTCCCGCATTGTTTACAAGAGCGTCGATGCTGCCGAAATCAGCCTTTACCTGCTTGACCATCGCCTCGCACTGATCGAATTTCGAAACGTCTGCGGCGACGCATTCCGCCTTTACGCCGAACGCTCTGCACTCCTCCGCAACGGCAAGCGCTTTTTCCTTATCGCCGTCGCTGGGATAATGATTTATAACGACGTCAAATCCGTCTTTTGCGAGTCTTTTTGCAATACACGCGCCGATTCCCTGCGACGCGCCTGTAATAATCGCTGTAGCCATATTTAATACCTCCGAATTTTTATATCTCGATGTACACATATAAATCAAATTTTACTGCGCTACACTATGTAAGGAAACTTTGGCGCCTACATCCCTTGCATAAGACTTAGTCTTTAAGTCCTGTTCAAATTATTTCTGTATCCCTTGTGGATACAGAAATAATTTAATATTGGGATTCTTAAGGGGCTATGTCCCTTAAGCAGAGGGTGTCGGGGGACAGCGTCCCCTGACATAGCGCCGCACAAGTAAAAATCGATTTTTATATGTATGCAGCGAGATTTATATTTTAAGAAGCTTTTCAGCCTGTTCTGCCATTTCCTTAATGATCTCCGCGCAGGGTTTTACATCGTTTACCATACCCGCGATAGCTCCGCAGAGGAACGAACCCTCTTCCACGTTGCCGTCCACGACAGCCTTGCGAAGAGAACCGAGAGTGATCTCCTCAAACTGCTCGGGAGTAAGCGAACCGTCCTTTTCGCCGCCTGCAAGCTTCTTTGAAAATTTCGTCTTAATATTTCTGCACGGATGACCCGTGTATCTTCCCGTGACTACGCTGTCCGTATCCTTAGCTTTTACGACAAGCTCCTTGAAAGTCGGATGTATCTGACATTCCTCTGCTGCAAGGAAACGAGTTCCTATCTGAACTCCCTCCGCGCCGAGCATAAACGATGCCGCGATGCCTCTGCCGTCAGCGATTCCGCCTGCCGCGATAACGGGAATCTCAAGCGCGTCAACGACCTGCGGAACGAGGCACATCGTGGTATTTTCGCCGATATGTCCGCCTGATTCCGTACCCTCCGCAACGACCGCGTCAGCGCCTGCGCGCTCCATTCTTCTTGCGAGCGCTACCGACGGAATAACCGGAATTACCTTTATGCCCGCCTCTTTCCATGCAGGAATGAATTTACCGGGATTTCCGGCTCCCGTAGTAACTACCGCAACTTTTTCATCGATGCAAAGCTGCGCGAGATCTTCCGCATTCGGACTCATCAGCATGATATTTACGCCGAAAGGCTTATCCGTTTTCTCTTTGCATTTGCGGATCTGATCGCGAAGATAATCGATAGGAGCGCTGCCTCCTGCGATAAGTCCGATTCCGCCGGCATTCGATACGGCTGCCGCAAGGGTATGCTCGGCTACCCAAGCCATTCCGCCCTGAATTATCGGGTATTCGCAGCCAAGAAGTTCTGTAATCCTTGTTTTCATAATAACGTCTCCTTAATATTCAATAATAACGCTGCCGTAGGAAAGTCCCGCTCCGAAACCTACGAGAGCAAGCTTCTGTCCGCGCTGTACAGCGCCTTTTTCTATATATTCGCAAAGTGCGAGAGGTATTGAAGCGCTCGATGTATTGCCGTGGTGATCGAGAGTTACCGCAAATTTATCGATGCTTGCCTTTAAATTTTTAGCGGCAGTCTCGATTATTCTCACATTCGCCTGATGCGGTACGAAAAGATCGATATCGTCAACGGTAACGCCTATTTTTTCCGCAGCCTTGTTAAACGCCTTCGGGAGAGCCTTTACCGCAAATTTATAAACTTCCTTTCCGTCCTGATAAAGCTGACGGAGCGGTTTTTCCGGAAATCCGCTGTCAAAAACGCGGTCGACCTTTACTTCGGGAGCAACTTCAAGACTTCGTGCGAAAAGTCTGCGCGCGCCGCTGCCGTCCGAACCGAGGAATGAAGAATACATTTTGTCGCTTTTTTCGATTACAGCAGCAGCAGCTCCGTCGCCGAAAAGTATGCACGTTCCGCGATCCTCGTAATCAATAAAACGTGAAAGGGATTCAGCGGAAACGATAAGCGCATATTTAAGATTATCGTCGGTACTCAGATAGCGATGCGCCGTATCGAGCATATAAACAAACCCCGAACAGGCTGCGTTGAGATCAAAAGCGGCGGCGTTTTCGATGCCAAGTTCATACTGAAGCAGGCTTGCAACGCTCGGCGTCAGAAAATCCGAAGTGATCGTACTGCAAATAACAAGCCCGATATCCTTCGGATCTACGCCTGAATTTTCAATAGCTTTCCGCGCGGCAAGCTTGCCCATATACCATGTAGGCTCCCAACCTGCCATATGACGCGAACGTATACCCGTTCTCGTTGTTATCCACTCGTCGTTGGTATCGACAAACTTTTTGAAATCGTCATTTGTCAATACCTGTTCGGGCAGATAGCTGCCCATTCCAAGAATATTTATACCCATATGATGTCTCCTTTGCCAATTTAAAGCCAAGTTTATATTTTAGCAAAAAACTGTTGTAAAAATTCAAAATATATGTTATTATAAATATGGCAGAGGCGGCGCGGCAATGCTGCGGCGATCAAAGCCATACATATATATTGTAAATCATTTCCGAATATTTTGCAATATGATTTTAACTTTTTATTTCGTCGATTTTGAAAATTCGTCAATTTAACCAGTCTGTTTAAATTTTATCGTTCAAAATCATGATAATCTATAATTTATGAAAGGACTTTTAATTATGAACATTTCACTTTTTACCGGTCAGGGATCGCAAACTCCCGGCATGGGCAAAGATATTGCTGAATCCTTCCCCTCGGCGTCTAAAATTTACGATATCGCTTCGGAAATTCTGGAGCGCGATATGAGGGCGATCTGCTTTGAAAGTTCTGCGGAAGAATTGTCCAGAACGATCAATGCTCAGCCGGCTATAATGATCAACTCCCTTGCTTCCGTTACAGCCGCAATGGAAAAAGGCTTTGCATTTCAGGGCGTCGCAGGTCATTCATTGGGTGAATACGCCGCTCTTGCGATTTCGGGAACAGTCTCTCCCGAAGACGCATTCCGCCTGATAAAAGCGCGTGCCGAAGCCATGGAAGAAGCTGCCCGTCAATCAAAAGGCGCTATGGCTGCGGTAATGAAGCTTGCTCCCGAAAAGATCGAGGAAATTTGCAGTCAGGCTGAAAATTATGTAACGGCGGTAAATTATAATTCTCCGCAGCAGACGGTCATCGCAGGAACTCCCGAAGGCATTGAGGAGGTTACCGCAAAATTTGCCGAACTTAAAGCGCGAGTCGTACCGCTTGCCGTTGCGGGCGCATTCCATTCAAAACTCATGCAGTCCGCAGCCGATAAATTTTACGAAGCGGCTAAAACGATCAATTTCAAGTCCCCCGAAGTTAAATATTATTCAAACGTTACGGGCGGCGAACTTACTGATTTCAGCGATATGCCGTCGCTTCTGGCAAAACATATCGTTTCTCCCGTACGTTTTACCTCCGAACTTGCGGCAATGCAGGCTGACGGCGCGGAACTTTTCGTCGAATTCGGACCCGGAAAAGCTCTTACAGGACTCGTAAAAAAGACTTTAAAGGGCGTGACAGCCGTGAATATCGACTCGCTCGCAGCATTGGAAGGAGCTGAAATTTATGGATAAATACGGTCTTATCGGTCATCCTCTGGGTCATTCAATGTCGCCTATGATACACGAGAAATTATTTCAGTTAAGCGGCATTTCTGACTACAGCTATGAACTTATTGATATCGCTCCCGAAGATCTGCAAAATAATTTCGATATGCTCCGCGAATTAAAGGGATTCAACATTACTATCCCGCATAAAATGTCGATAATCTCAATGACCGACAAGCTTAGTGAAAGCGCGCTGAGATATAATTCGGTAAACTGCATTTCCAATAAAAACGGCGTGATAACGGGCTATAATACGGACTGCGACGGCTTTCTCCGTTCCGCGGAACTGCTGCCGCTGGGCGGAAAGGTTCTGCTTCTCGGCTGCGGCGGCGTCGGAAGAATGATCGCTATCGAAGCCGCTCTGCACGGCGCGGAACTGACTATTGCCGTGATTCCACAGGATATACAGACCGCCCAGCTTGTCATGGCTGAAATTCTCGCAAAATGCGCCGGAGCGTCCGTGAAGATCTGCCTGATCAATGAGATAAGCGGGAATTTTGATCTGCTCGTAAACGCAACTCCCGTTGGTATGTACCCGAAAACGGAAGTATGCGCAGTTTCCGACGAGGTTATCGGGAATTGTCTTAGCTTCTTTGACGTAATATATAACCCAACCGAAACTTTGCTTATGAAAAAGGCTCGCGCATTGGGCAGAACTGCCGTCGGCGGAGCTGCGATGCTCGTTTATCAGGCTGTCAAGGCTCACGAATACTGGTACGGCGGAGAATTTACGGCGGAGGATATCTCGCCCATAATTACAGCCGTAGAAAATGAAGTGAATAAAATGAATTCGTTATAAACACACAAATTCATTTCGCCAAGAAAGGAAAAGACCATGACGATTTTTTTATGCGGCTTTATGGGCTGCGGTAAAACCACTGTCGGCAGGCTTGCCGCAAAAAAACTGGGCTGCAATTTTTACGACTCCGACGAAGTTATCGTTAAGGAACAGCAAATGTCTATCCCCGATATTTTTGCGCAAAAGGGCGAACCCTATTTTCGCGCCGTGGAAGCCGAAACTATCAAATCGCTGTGCGGCAAAACCGCTGTTGTAGCCTGCGGAGGCGGAGCAATGCTGAATCCGGATTCCGCAAAGGCTGCCGCCGAATCGGGAGCGGTGATCTTCCTCGATGTGGATTTCGAGACCTGCTACAGCCGTATCTGCGGAGACAGCAACCGTCCCATAGCCGCGGCTTCAACTAAAGAAGAACTTTTACAGCGATTCAATGCGCGCCGTGAAATTTACATGAAACACTCGACTATCTGCATAGACAGCAGCGGCAGCCCTATCGAGACCGTGGAACTTATCGCAGACGCAGTTAAAAGGATATAGGTGAAAAAATGCTTATTTACAACGTTAAACTGCTGACAATGGACAGCAAAACAGGCGTAATCGAAAACGGCTGGCTGGAAACGGACGGCAGTCTGATAAAGGCTGTAGGAAGCGGATCGCCCGTCGAAATACCCGGGGACAGTATCGACGGATGCGGCGGAACTCTCCTCCCCGGATTTATCGACGCTCATACGCATCTGGGAATAATCGAGGACGGCGTGGATTTCGAGGGCGACGACTGCAACGAATCCACCGATCCTTTTACGCCGCAAATGCGCGCTATCGACGGAATAAACCCCTTTGACCGCTGCTTTGAAGAAGCCCGTATGCGTGGTATCACTGCCGCTGCGTCATGTCCGGGCAGCGCGAATGCCTGCGGCGGCGAAATATGCGTCGTGAAAACCTACGGCAGACAAGCCGATTCGATGCTCGTCAAAAACTGCGGAATAAAATTCGCTCTCGGCGAAAATCCCAAACGCGTCTATAACGATAAGGGCGAAACTCCCGTAACAAGAATGGCGACGGCTGCAATTATCCGCGAGGGTCTGTATAAATCCCGAAGATATGCCCATGATATGGATATTTACTATTCCGACAACGAAAATTACGAACCGCCGGAATACGATATAAAATGCGAAGCGTTAATGCCGCTTCTTGAACGCAAACAGAAAGCCTTTTTCCATTGCCACCGCGCGGACGATATATGCACGGCAATGCGCATCGCAAAGGAATTTTCTCTTGAACTCGTTATCATACACGGTACTGAGGGCTATAAAATTGCCGATATTCTTGCGGCAGAGGATATACCCGTCATTTGCGGCCCGATAATCTGCGATCGATGCAAACCAGAAATGCGCGGTCTGGAATTGAAAAACGCCGCCGTTCTTGCGAAAAACGGCGTAAAAACGGCAATATGTACCGATCATACCGTTATTCCCATCCAATATCTGCCGATCTCCGCGCTGGCTGCCGTCAAGGGCGGTCTTGAACCCGAACAGGCTCTCCGCAGCCTTACCATAACGCCTGCCGAAATTCTCGGTATCGACGACCGCACGGGCAGTCTTACCGCAGGCAAAGACGCCGATATCCAGCTGTACGCCGCAGGAGTTTCGCCTCTGGAACTTATGTCCGACCCCCGGCTTGTGATCATCGGCGGAGTTACAGTGAAAAAGGAGGTATAACATGAAATTTATCCCTGAAATAGCGGCGGCTGCCGTAATACTGACAGCTGTTCCCGTTTATTCGTCCGCTGCGGAAGCCGATACCCGGATCCTGACCGTGGACGGCGTAGAATACACTTTTTCAGTTGAGGCGGACGGAAATTCCGCAGTTATAACCCGCGGCGAAGCTGACGAAAACATTACTGAGATAAGCATTCCCGATACACTCGGCGGCTGTACGGTTACGGGTATCGCGAATTTCGCCTTTCAGGGTTCAGTTCACGCGAGATCAATAAGCATCCCCGACAGCGTTAAACTTTTAGGCACGGGCGCGTTTATGAGCTGCACCTCCCTTACGGAAGTCGTTGTCGGAGAAGGAATTGCCGTTATTCCTGCCGACTGCTTTTTCTCGTGTCCCGCGCTGGAAAAAGTTACGCTTCCAAGCGGTCTTGAAACTATCGGATATGAAGCTTTTTTCTGTTGTCCCAACGCGGATATAGACGTTCCTGAAAATGTTCAGACTATCGGTGAAAACGCTCTCGGAATGCAGAACGATCCTCATTCGGGAACGGATATTCCTGTTTACGGATTTCTCATTAAGGGAAAAAACGGCAGCGCCGCTCAGAAATATGCTGATGAAAACGGTATAGATTTTATTGATATGCTGAATTTTGAAGAGGGCGACATTGATTTTGACGGAGCAGTTACGCCTTACGACGCCTCTGTAGCCTTATCGGAATACGCACGCGCGTCTACGGGCGCGCCGCTTACCTTTACAAAAAAGCAGAAGATAGCTGCCGATATGAACAGAAACAATATCATAGAACCCGACGATTCTTCGCAGATACTTTCAAAATACGCCTACCTCTCAACGCTTCTGCCAACCGCATAATAGCTTTTTCGACAAAATGAACAGGTTTTGCACAGCTATTTTCTATATTCGTTTTTCGCGTTCACCTATTGACATATTGCTGAAAAATTGGTATGATTAAAGGTAATATAATTGATAAGGAGGATTTATTTATGCTTACCGACATGAACAGCAAATTTCAGAAAGAGGGGCTTACATTCGACGACGTTCTGCTTATACCTGCAAGATCGGACGTTACTCCGAATATGATCAGACTCGGCACTCAGCTTACGAAAACGATCACGCTTAATACCCCGATCATGACAGCCGCTATGGATACGGTCACGGATTCACGCATGGCTATAGCTATCGCCCGTGAAGGCGGTATCGGTATCATTCACAAAAATATGACGATCGAGCAGCAGGCTGAAGAGGTCGATAAAGTGAAGCGTTCCGAAAACGGCGTTATCGTTGATCCTTTTTCCCTCACTGAGGACAGGCTGGTCGCCGACGCTGATGAACTTATGGGCAAATATCGTATTTCCGGAGTTCCGATAGTTGACGCAAACGGCAAGCTGACGGGTATCATCACTAACCGCGATATGCGCTTCCTTACCGATTTCAACGAAAAAATTTCAAACGTTATGACGAAGGATAACCTGATAACCGCTCCGGTAGGTACTACTTTAGAGCAGGCTCAGGAGATACTCCGTTCCCATAAGATCGAAAAGCTGCCTATCGTTGACGGCGAGGGATATCTCAAGGGACTTATCACTATAAAAGATATCGAAAAATCCGTACAGTATCCAAATTCCGCGCGCGACGCTCAGGGCAGACTTCTCTGCGGAGCGGCAATCGGCGTTACGGCTAATGTTCTCGACCGTGCAAAGGCTCTTATCGAGGCTCAGGCGGACGTTCTCGTACTTGATTCCGCTCACGGTCACAGCGCGAATATTCTTAAATGTCTCAGCATGGTCAAGGAAGCTTTCCCGGATACTCCAGTTATTGCAGGAAATATCGCTACCGCCGAAGCTGCCGAAGATCTTATCAAGGCAGGTGCTGACTGCGTAAAGGTTGGTATCGGACCGGGTTCTATCTGCACCACAAGAGTTGTTGCAGGTATCGGAGTTCCGCAGATCACGGCAGTTTACGACGTTGCCTGCGTTGCTCAGAAGTACGGAATTCCCGTTATCGCCGACGGTGGCATCAAATATTCTGGCGATATTGTAAAGGCTCTTGCGGCAGGCGCAAACGTTGTAATGCTCGGCTCGCTCCTCGCAGGCTGCGCGGAAGCTCCCGGTGAAACTGAAATCTATCAGGGGCGTCAGTTCAAGGTTTACCGCGGTATGGGAAGTCTCGGCGCAATGGCTAACGGCTCGACTGATAGGTATTTCCAGGAAGGCGCGAAAAAACTCGTTCCCGAAGGCGTTGAAGGACGCGTTCCGTTTAAAGGTCCTCTTGCCGATACTATCTTCCAGCTTATCGGAGGAATCCGTTCTGGTATGGGTTACTGCGGCTGCGTTGATATCCCGACGCTTCACGAAAAGGCTCAGTTCGTACGCATAACGGGCGCGGGACTTAAAGAAAGCCATCCCCACGATATTTATATCACAA
>ERZ777305.3225-NODE-3225-length-11683-cov-4.103887_pt1 | contig 11683 bp, 7 predicted proteins | sample MGYA00374965_ERZ777305 | MGnify/ENA primary metagenome ERZ777305 (study PRJEB29328, sample SAMD00013331) | mouse gut metagenome | study: EMG produced TPA metagenomics assembly of the Metagenome analysis of fecal microbiota from mouse which was promoted...
CGTTGTATCGCTATTTGGGCTGCTATTCGCGCTTAACTCATGTAGACACTATCTAATGTCCAGAGATTTTTTCTGGCGTATTCTTTGTTTTGCAGCACAAATTTTGAACTGCCGCCATGTTCACATAGTGAAGTCGTAGCCATAGTCCTCACTTCCAAAGCGCTGACCATGCGCCAGCTTCTTCAGTGCCTCTCGGCTGCGCTGCTTACTCTCCGTCCAGGTCGGGATAGGTGGTAGTTCTGGCGTGTCCATGGCCTGCTCAAAGTACCGCCCCAACTCCACAGCATTGTAAGCCAGCTCACCCATCCAGCCCTCATCCGGTTCCTCACTGCCCGGATAGAACCCGAATGCTTGACGGAAAAGGAACAGCATCTCCATGTTCTCCTTGAGAAAAGTTTCATCATGCAGGCTGTCATCACGGCACCGTCTACCCTCTGGTGTGATAAAAGTGATGTGTTTTCTGCTGTCTGTCCAGATCACATCATAGCCCTCCTGCTCCATATTCAAGATGAAAGTCTCACGGTCAAAGGCGTATTCCAGCGCTTCATTTATCGTATGAATCAAGTCTAACTTCCAACTCTCGCCACGCAACCCTGCCTGATATTCGCCCGGCTTCATACGCTTTTTCCTGCTATACCGCTCTGCTCTATCCAAAACTGAGAGTCCATGGTTTAAACAAATCTCATCATTTACATCGCGGTGGGCCTGCAAATCTGCGGCGTTCTGGTGAAGTTTTTTGCCATCCACACAGTTGACGGAGTTCACTACGAGGTGGTTATGTAGGTGTCCAGTGTCCAGATGAGTTGCTACCACCACTTCAAAATCAGGGAATTCCCTCGCTGCAAATTCCAAACCGATGGCGTTTACCTCCTGCGGAGTGAGACCGTCTTCCTCCGGGAACGACTGCACGAAATGATAAAACTGTCTGCCATCTGTCTTACGAAATCGTTTTTTCGTGGTCATCATCTCGGTGAAAGCGCATTGGGGAACACAGTTGTGACCCGTTACAAATTTCGAATCTCCCCACTTGGTTTTACAGTCCTGCGCCACATATTTCAGTACTCCTTGCATCGCGCCCGCCGTTTGTTTACGATTCCTGATTGCGATAAATGTCGCCATCACTCCACCTCCCTGGCAATTTTCTCCAGCTGAGAGCACAGTTTGCTGTAGGCGGCAATCAAATCCTCACTTTGTACCACGCTGACTCTCCCCATATTCGCCAGCATAGTAAGTTGATTTATATTGCGTCCCTGGGCCTTTAACTCTGAAAGAATTTTATCCAAACCATCCACTTGAACGATTTCTTTGCCCAGCGCACACTGGATAATGTAGTCCGTCATCGTCATCTTGGCCCTCTTAGCCCGTTTCTGAATAGCTGCTTTTTCACTCGGCGTAAGCCTTGCAGTAATAATAGTGGTTTTCTTTTTCAGTATAAAATCACGCTCCCTTTTTTGTGTCCTTTCCCTTAAAACTCCCCCTTTAGGGGGCCGGGGGGAGAGCCGGGTTTCCCGGCTCCTGCGTCCGGCGTATAGCCGGACGCTATGCTTGCCCTGCCCACAGGCAGGTTTTCTGCGCCCTTCGCCCTTTCATCCTTGGAATCTAGCTGCTAAAACTGGGGTTTGCGTTCCTGCTCTATACACCCTCACAAACCGCCACAAATGCCCTTACACGGCGTTCTGGGCCTCCTTCCGCTTACTTCCTCTACTCTGGCCCAAAACCGCTGACACGGGGCACACAGGGGGTGACACGGCCTTGGCACTTGTCCTCACCGATTTTGCCCTCTCCACGCCTTTGCTGCTTGTCTTTCATTATAGGCATCAACCGCTGGCTGGATAGGAAGAATGGTATAAATCAAGTTGCCATTTCGCACCTGACCGCTCTTGGATTCATACTTGGTGGGCTCTGTAATGATCAGCGCCTTGTACTCTAACTCCCGCACATATTTCTGCACTGTGTTCCGGCTCATGCCAACTGCCTTGCCTAAGCAGAGTGAACTTTACGCTGCTTCAGTTGTTTTTTCCAGCCAGGTCAGATCCAGCCTCCTTGTGCTTCAAATTGTTCTCCAGAATGCAGTCATCCATAATCAGCTCAATAAACAAGTAGTTCCTGCTCTGGAGCTAAATCCAGGTTTTGGGGACCAGCAGAGCGTGGGCTACTAACAAAAAGGACGACACGCTTTCCGTTGTACTCGCAAATAGCGGCCTCAATGTTTGTCAGATCAAAGTATCCTTGTTGTCAGTACATGACCATGAACTCGCTCAAACTTAGTTCGGCCTTCTTCAAATTTTCACGGTACAATTTCCCGTGATCTATTAACATGGTAGGTTTAACGTTTGGGTACTTGCGTGAGCGTGGAAACTTGTTGGAGATAATGTTCAGCAGCTAGGTAACTCCCCATATACAGTGATGGAACCATTATCGCAGATTTAAGGATTATATAGCAAGGCTGGACTCATTTGCACACTAATTTCAATTTCAATTTTGCTCCTGACTAGTGACACACGGCATCCTAAATCAAAAAAGCCCGTGTTCCTTATAATATAGTTAGTGGTTATGGTTAAATAAGGGTTGCAATATTGACATAACTAATGTATAATTTACAAATAAGGCTGTAGGAAAATGGCTCCGCACCTGTGGCCTTTAGAATGGAGGTATTCCAATGCAATATCTGCTGATGTGGATTGTAGCCATCACTATAGGCATATTACTTTTTCGGGAATACTTTTGGATCAACATTATAATAATGTTTGTACTACACATTGTGAACCATAAGCGTTGCGGCGAATTCGCAAAATATGCTATGACTAATTTTCTCCCCTTGATTGCAGCCCAAGTGATTAGTTTCTCCTTGGGGGATCATCTCAGTCGCGCTTATAGTTTCTGGATAGTCCCACTTCTGGAACGGAGCTGCGTGCCTATTCCGGAAAAACTTGAGGATGAAATTCCTTTCGTTATGGCACTATTGCTTTTTGTCGTTATGGAAACGTTTTCGATATGGTGTGTAGACGTTCCAATTCGCCCAAACCATAGTCTTTTTATGCGAAATATTCTTCGCAAGAAAAGTTTCCAAACATTTTCCATTCAACTGTCCAGTATGCTTGACCGTCTGGACAAGGAAACCCAGTGGGACACCAAAAACTTCATCCCTTTAAACGCTGAGGTGGACATTCTATGTGACAACAAGACTAAGCATAAAACAGAAAATCTTTTACAAGCCCTTCAGCAGAGCCCGGGAAAGAATAACATCTCCCTAGTAATTGGTGAGCCCGGCTCTGGTAAAAGTGTCGCTATGCGAGGTCTGTGCAACGAACTGTTGAAAAAGTGCCGGAGAACCCGACGCATTCCCCTGTATATCAATTTAAAGAACTGGAACAAAAACTGGAAATGGAAACCATATCCATCTCCAATAGATTTGAAAAAGTTTATCCTGGACAGTTTTAAGCAGTTCGATGTAAGTAAATTTTTGCAGAAGAATTTCGAAGATATCATGGCCAACGGCGGCTGGTTTTTCATTTTTGATTCCTATGATGAGATTCCATTTCTTGCAAATAAAAGCCTGGCCTACAACAGCCAAGTTTCTAATGTTATTTATGACTTCTTAATCAGCAACGGTGGTGTTCTTTCCTCACGGCCATTCCGTAGTCCAGATACCGACCCCAAGCGCGTGAGAAACCACTTCCGCATCTTGCCTTTCAACGAGGGACAGCTGATTCAGTTTTTCCGAAGGGATGTAGGTCTGTCCAAGGCGGATTGCATGGATGTTTTTGCGAATTACCCTGAAATCGTGGACTTGGCTCGTACACCACTGCTGGCGTCCTTGGTCAGACAATATTATACAGAGAAACAGAAATGGCCTTGCAATCAGGAAGAACTGTATCAGAAGCTGATGACCACCCGCGTCCAAAAGGCTATAGCGGATAGCAACAAGCAAAGTGGATTAACCCCGGAGCTGATTAAAACGATGACCGCTACACTAGCCTACAAAATGATGGAAACTGAATCTTCTCACAGCTTTCTCACGTGGGATGAGGTCTACACTGCCTTGCCCAACTATTCCCACTTGCAGGTAGATGACGCTATTGAGCTGCTGGAAACAGCAAAAATCTGTAAGCTCAATAAAGCTGACCAGAACACGATCACCTTTGTCCATCGGCGATTTATGGAATTTTTTGTTACCCAAAGCGACCAGTTCAAACAGCGGCCTATGCAGGATTTTCTTTCCAACATTAAGGAGATGGGAAGCTACTATGATGTTCTCGCCCTTTATGGAGAAATTTGCGAAGATGACAAGGCAGATGTCCTGGCAAAGGAGTGCGCGCAGGTTATCACGAAGAAAGATAATGTTTTCCAGAATATCCGAAAAGAGAACTGTCGTCACGCAATAAACAGTCTCAATTTCCTGTTCAACGCCTTTTGCCACCGGTCTGACACTGTAAAACCGTACATAACATCTATCTCGGAAAAGATTATGAAGGCGCTGGAAGATAACTGCCAAGATAACGCCTGCCTGGCAGTCTTCGCAACTGTGGTACCCATCCTCTCCCAGCAGTATCAGGAGGATATCCTAGTCGCCCTTCTGAATTACAAGTACAAATGGATTAGTCAGTATCTCGGTCGCATTTTCTATCGGGGTAACAAAAATTCAGAGACATTGCTTTTGGCCTATATAGAGAACCTGAATACTTACCGGGATCTACTTTTCCTGCGAGATTTGCCGGTGCTTCTTTTTATGTTTGCTAAGGAAAAGTCATTGAAACAATATTGCTTTTTTCGTGTAATGGATATCATGCTATCTGCTGCCGCTACCACCGTGCTGATCGGGTATACTGTTTATAGACTTTTTTCCGGCCAGTTGTTCTTTACGCTCCAGGATCCCATGACTTGGATGGCTTGGTATCAAGGTCTACCGCTGTCAGCCCAACTTTTTTGGGTGGCATGGACTGTATGGATTCTGTTATACGTTGTTTGGATCTCGAGTATAACTTCATATTCTCATGCGTTTTTAGTTATGTCAATTACGATCACGTCCATAGTGACAGATCTTACACTTCCTATTCGGCTAGCAATTCCATTTTTGGTGTATTGGCTCTGCTTACACGGACTTCCCCAAATGGTAACATTAAAACTGAAGTTCCGTAACACAAAAGAAAAGTGGAGGGCACTCAGCGGTTTCATACTAAAAATAACAGCTTGTACATTATTTCTAGCGATTATATTGGTTGGAATTGACAGGTTTTCAGAAAGCTCCTTTGATCTCGGATGGTATGGGGTTCTGCTACTTCTTTTCATCACTTGTATCTTTTTTAATCCAGTCCGTATGCTATTGGATGCCATCCGCCTCCGGACAGCGTTGAAGGAGTTGAAGACGCTAGATGGGACTTTACCCCGTTACAAGTTGGAGCAGATACTCAGAGGCATACGAAGGAAACAGTTACGTGCAAGATTGATTACTCAACTTTCCCGTATGAATATACAACTGACCGAAGAGTGGGAAGATGTTTCGCGTCCTGTCATAGGCGTAGAGAGTGCGGATCAGCTACTGACAGCACTGGATACCAAGGATCTTTCTGTGGTCCATTGGTAATAATGCCTTTTCAGATGTTCCGATAAATATCTTGCAGGATTTTCACCAATATGCTTGCCCTGCCCACAGGCAGGTCTTCTTGTGCATTTGCTTGCACTTTCTCCCTCATAAAAGCGCTCTATCGACCGACCCCTGATTTTCAGAAAGAAAAATTTCTTATTTTGCTCCAACGGTCGGCTCTGCCGTCCGATGTTATCTGCGCGGTAGACCCTGCGCTTTAACCTGCTTATCTTCTTGACCGTTTTCTTTGTCTCAAAATATGGATAATCTTTCACTGTCCCTGCACATTTGCACCAGGAGAATCTCCCCTCACAAACCGCCGCAAATGCCCCGCAACGACGATAGTGCTTTTTGCTCTAAAACCAGCCCCCAAAACTCCGCCCCTGGTTTCCGCATGAAACCGGGGGTTAGTTTTATGAAAAACCGCCTCCTTTGAATCCAACCGCCGCTTTTGCTATTGCTTCATGTTTTGCCCTGTTGACTTTTTTTAAAGTCCATGATACACTTAATATAATATTGATCTCTACCCATTCTTCAACTTGAACGTTCCGTACGATCCAAACTTACTATTTAAGATAGTAGTTTCTGTCTTAACTATTACAGATTACTTTAAAATCGCATTCATTAAGTAATTTTCGGTTTCGCATGGTGATGTAATGAAAGAATATGCCAACTATGTAGACTATCTAAATAGCACTATTCAAGTTGCTGATTCTCCATTGCACATAGCTTTGGATCTTTTTTCCGGCTGTGGCGGATTATCACTTGGGTTTGAGGCAGCTGGAATTAAAACTATAGGATATGAAATATCGGAAGATTGTTGCAATACTTACAGGCGCAATCTTAAGTCAGAATGCCACCAAGAATTTATCACAGAGAAAACTCAGTTTCCCAAAGCACGTCTACTGATTGGTGGACCTCCTTGTCAACCATTTAGCCGAAGGGGAAAAATGCAGGGACAGAATGATCTACGGAATGGTTTTCCTGCTTTCATTGAGGCAATAAAAAAGATAGCACCTGATATCTGGATTTGTGAAAATGTAAAAGGACTTCCTGAACAAAATACAGATTACTTTCAATCCATTATGGATATTTCGCGAAAATTAGGGTATATTGTTGAACAGAGAACTTTTAAGCTCGTGCAATATGATGTACCTCAAACTCGTGAAAGGATGGTAATTGTTGGTCATCACGGTGGATTTAAATTTCCTACGCCAAATGACTACATAATCACAGCAGGAGAGGCTTTGGGAAATCTTATTACCGTTTTACCTCCAAACCCTATTTTTTTAACTCCCGCAATGGATGAATATATTGCAAAATATGAAGCTGCCTCAAAGTGTAAAACGCCTAGAGATTTACATTTAGACCGCCCTGCAAGGACGTTGACCTGTCGGAATTTAGCTGGTGCAACAAGCGATATGCACAGGATTAGATTACCGGATGGTAGGCGGAGGCGGTTAACTGTACGTGAAGCTGCTCGCCTTCAGGGATTTCCTGATTGGTTCGAGTTTTTCGGCTCAGAAGAAAGCAAATATACACAAATAGGTAACGCTGTTCCTCCTATATTTGCATATAAGCTAGCTTTGTCAGTGTTAGATTATTTAGAAGGCAGGCGTGGAAAAGGTATGGATAGGTACAATCTTCCTGAAATTTCAACAAGAAAACAAAAAGGCAAAAAGGCTTTTGAAGAAAAAAGTGAAGATGTTCAAATTCTAATAAGGCAATCTCTATTTATTATTGATCAATTGGGTGTGCCGCTCGAAGGTTTAACCGGAAGAGCAAGAGAAAAGATCGCTATGGCTCTTCTGGCAGCAGGAAATGTAAAATCCACCAAAGACTGGTCAAAAATTCAGTCCGCAAATACTGGTTATAGTGTTACAACAAAACAATGTATTGATTTCTATAACACCTATCTAGAAGAGAATATGAGCAAGGGATCATATGACTATGTTCTCCGAGATGGCTTGAAGAAATTACTAATTGGTGGTATTGTAGACCACTCCAAACCTGAGTCAAACATTAGCGATGCCACACGTGGATATAGAGTTAGCACTGAATACGCTCGAATTATTAGCAAATTTGGACAAAAAGATTGGGAAAAGCAGGTGGAAATCTTCAATAAGACACATAAAACATACAGGGACAGAATTAATCAAAAACGAGACTTTCCAAAAATCCCAGTCAAACTCGCTGATGGTAAAGAATTCGAATTAATAGATGGTGAACATAATCTGATACAGCAACAGGTACTAACTGAATTTTTGCCAAGATTTGGGTATGGAGCGGAAATCCTTTATTGCGGCGATTCCGATAACAAATATGGAGTTGTTTATGAAAAAAAGCGATTACAAGAAATGGGAATTCAGGATTTGTCGCAAGGAAAATTACCAGATATTGTAGCCTATTCCAAAGAGAAAGATTGGATATATTTAATCGAGGCATATCACACTTCAAACCCAATAACAGTAGAAAGGAAATATGAACTTAGCCAAATATTTTCAATTGTATCCTCTAAATGCATTTACATTACAGCATTTGAAAGCAATGATGCATATCATACATGTACAGAAGAGCTCGCTTGGGAAACTGAGGTTTGGATTGTAACTGAACCTGACCACTTACTACATCGAGATGGATTACGTTTTATGGGACCATATGGAAAAGAGTCATAACAGCCTCTTGTGTATATCTTTTTTGTTGAGACCATCACTATCATAGACCGGGTAGCTATATCCAGAGATTTTCCATAATTGTACTCTTTGTTATGCGGTTCAACTTTTGAACTTATTCTATGGCCTGACATAAGTCCTCGCTTATGGTATTGTTCGCAATGCAGAAGGTTCTGTTTGTTTTCAAAACCACCTTTTTCAGAAGAAAAAATGGGATATACTATCCCAAAACCTTTGTGTTTAAGTCTTAAGAATTTTCCATATCATCAATAAATCATCAAAACTTTTTGGGGCGTGTATCTTGGAAACACAAACGGCTCAACAGCGCGAAAAACTGTCTGTTGATGTCTTTCCCACATCCACTCCAAAACCGCGTGCCGAGGGTTCGAATCCTTCTGCCCCTGCCACAGATAAACCCCGGAATTCCAAGGAATTCCGGGATTTATCTGTGTTTTTGGGCGGTGGTATGTGGTCTGTAGAGCTGCTCTCTATGGCGTGTATTTTGCTGTTTTTTCGCATCTGGCGTCATCTGTTTCTAACCTTTCCGTCTGGCACATCATCAATAAATCATCAAAATTTCGGGGTGCTCTCCCCTGTGTTGGCTTGCTCTGGCTAGAAATTGAACCCGTCCGTGATTCCCTGCAGACGGGTCGTATCTTTCTTGACGTAGTACATCTCGGTTATTTGCGAGGTGCTGTGGCCCAGGAGGTCGGCCACCTGACGAGGCGAGAGAGCCATGAGCGTTCCATCTGGCTGGCGGATTCCGTTCACTAGCGAACTTCCAAAAGTGTGTCTCAAGGAATGTAGCCCCTTCTGCTCTATCCCTGCGGCCTTGAGAATCCGGTAGTACCTCTTGCGGAAGTTCACCGGCCTGGTGTAGTCGCCCTTCTCGTCGCTCACGAGGGGCGCTGTGGGGCCGAAGTTGCGTTCCTGGCGTAACTCCCTTACCGCCTGCACTGCGGCCTGATTCAGCGGCACACGGCGTTTGCTGGTGGCCGTTTTGGTCTTGCCGACTTTGACTTCTCTGCCGGGGACGTAGTCTGTTCCATCGCGCCTACAAACTTCCTTTACGTTTTGGTGCACCTCAAGATATTTATGCTCCAGGTCGATGTCGCTGTTGAGGAGGCCAAGCAACTCCCCGGTGCGCAGGCCAGTGTTCAGCATGAGAATGTAGGCTGCTGGCTGTTGGTACTTGGGCTTACCGTTGGAGTAGGTGCTGAACGCCTCAGACTTGAATTTCTCGGTTTCTTCTGGCGTGAACACCGTGACAGTTTCCTGTGTGGGTAGGTCTTCTTTGTTCTGCGCCGCTATAAAGTTTGACTTCTTTATCATGGGAACGCTGTTCATGGGATTCTTTGCCAGGATTTCCTGCTGGGTCAGGTAGCGGAAATACTCGTTAAGGACAATGTACACTTTCTTCACCGTGGTATAAGCGTAACCCTCCCCCATCCAATGGTTGAGCACTCCCTTGAGGTCAGCGGCTGTGATGTCACCTATCACCTTGTCACCCATGAGAGGAAAGATTTGATGCTCCACCGTACATTCACAGCGGTCGTAGGTTGTGCGCTCCACTGATGGGAACTTGAATACTTGGAGCCAGTGGGTCATACTCTCTTTCAGCGTTTTGTGGGATTCATCTGAATCCTGCAAGGCATCGTTAAAGGCCGCAACGTAATCTGTCATTTTCTTGGTGACTTCAGCCTTGGTGGTTCCGGAGAAGGATTTGCGCTTGCGCTCCCCTTTCTCATCCATGTACCATACGGTGCCGCCCCAGCGGTCGTCGGTTCGCTTAAAAGCTTTTCCATTTGTCAACAATTTCTTCTGAGCCATCTGTCAGCCCCCCTTTCTTGACACAACACAATACCATAATACCCTGGTAATGTCCAGAGATTTTTTCTGGCGTATTCTTTGTTTTGTAGCACAGATTTTGAACTGCCGCCATATTCACATAGTGAAGTCGTAGCCATAGTCCTCGCCGCCAAAGCGCTGACCATGTGCTAACTTTTTCAGTGCTTCACGGCTGCGCTGCTTGCTCTCCGACCATGTCGGAATAGGTGGCAGCTCTGGTGTAGCCACAGTCTGCTCCAAGTACCGTCCAAACTCAACAGCATTGTACGCAACTTCACCCAGCCAGCCTTCCTCCGGTTCCTCGCTGCCGGGATAAAACTCAAACACCTGCCGGAACATGAACAGTATCTCCAAGTTCTCCTTTAGGAAAGTTTCGTCATGCAAGCTGTCGTCGCGACATCGCCGACCCTCCGGCGTAATAAAAGTGATGTGCTTTCTGGTGTCCGACCACACCACTTGATACCCTTCTTGCTCTACGTTGTAGATGAAAGACTCACGATCATCAGCGTACTCCAGCGCTTCATTGATCACATGAATCAAGTCCAACTTCCAGCTTTCGCTGCGTAAGCCAGCCTGGTATTCTCCAGGTTTCATGCGCTTTTTCTTGCTATGACGTTCGGCTTTTTCCAAAACTGACAGCCCATGTTTCAAACAAATCTCGTCATTCACATCGCGGTGGGCTTGTAAGTCAGCGGCATTTTGATGGAGTTTTTTGCCATCCGCACAGCTGACGGAGTTCACCACCAAGTGATTGTGGAGGTGTCCAGTGTCCAGATGAGTCGCCACCACCACCTCAAAATCAGGGAATTCCCTTGCCGCAAATTCCAAACCAATAGCGTTTACCTCCTGCGGGGTGAGGTCATCTTCCTCCGGGAACGACTGCACGAAGTGATAGAACTGTCGCCCGTAAGTCTTGCGGAAACGCTTCTTCGTGGTCATCATCTCGGTGAAAGCGCATTGCGGAACGCAGTTGTGGCCCGTCACAAATTTCAAATCTTCCCACTTGGTTTTGTAATCCTGTGCCACATATTTCAGCACTCCCTGCATTGCACCCGCCGTTTGCTTTCGATTTCTGATTGCGATAAATGTCGCCATCACGATAGTTGACGCTTAGCGTCAACTATTCACCTCCCCTGCAATTTTCTCCAGCTGAGAGCACAGTTTGCTGTAGGCTGCAATCAAATCCTCGCTTTGAACCACGCTGACCCTCCCCATATTCGCCAGCGTAGCAAGCTGATTTATATTGCGTCCTTGCGCTTTCAGCTCCGACAAAACATCTCCAAGCCCATCTACTCGGACGATTTCCTTGCCCAACGCGCACTGGACAATGTAGTCCGTCATGGTCATCTTGGCTTTCTTTGCTCGTTTCTGAATGGCTGTTTTTTCGCTCGGCGTAAGCCTTGCAGTAATAATACTGGTTTTCTTTTTCAGTATAAAATCACGCTCCCTTTTATGTGTCCTTGCCCTTATAACTCCCCCTTTAGGGGGCCGGGGGGGAGAGCCGGGTCTCCCGGCTCCTGCGGACGGCGTATAGCCGGACGCTATGCTTGCCCTGCCCACAGGCAGGTTTTCTGCGCCC
>ERZ777305.3226-NODE-3226-length-11680-cov-3.437333_pt1 | contig 11680 bp, 8 predicted proteins | sample MGYA00374965_ERZ777305 | MGnify/ENA primary metagenome ERZ777305 (study PRJEB29328, sample SAMD00013331) | mouse gut metagenome | study: EMG produced TPA metagenomics assembly of the Metagenome analysis of fecal microbiota from mouse which was promoted...
CACGTGGGTTCGATTCCCATCACCCGCTCTTATTTTTTGCAAGAAAATCCCCCGGAAGCATAGCTGCATGCTTCCGGGGGATTTTTTTGCTCAGGCAGCCGGGCGGTTTACGATTCCGGTAAACAGAGGTGTACCCGAAGGTCCCGTGATGACAAATAGGAAGGGCCGATCCAGGACGAAGTCGATTTCTTCCTCCGGGGGAGCGGCCGCTCCGCAGGCGGCCATTACCGTGTAGGCGGCCGCCGTACAGCCCTCCTCATCGATAGATACCCGGGCTGCGTGTTTGGCCTGGGAGAGAAAGATTTCGTCTGTGTCCCGTGTCATGGGAGAAAAGTCGGAACATTCGGGATCAAAGACATCTGTAATTCCTAAGGTTTTCAGATCTTCTATCAGGTCCAGATCCGAGGAAACGTCGAATTTGGGCAGGGACAGGTTGACGGTGAGAAATTTGCTGTTGTCCCAGCGGCCGTTTGCCAGAAGAAAGTCCATGGCTTCCCTGTCCTGGAGCAGTTCTTCCGGAGAAATGCCTTCGTCCGGGAGAAGGAACCACATGGCCCCGTTGTTTTCCAGATATTGGGCCACGGCAGAAAAACGGCTGCCCCAGTAGTAGTCCCGGCTGCCGGACTGGTGCATAAAGCGGCAGTCAGTTTCACCTCCGGGTGCGAGAAAAGTCCCGTCGGTGGTCTGGCTTTCGGAAAATTCCGAACTCCATTTGGAACGGAAATATACGGTGGTGGCCAGGGCCAGAATAGTCTCCGGAGTTAGTTTAATTCCTTCTGCCTGTTCTTTCAGAAGTCCTCCGGTCTGCTCGTTCAGCCAGTCCTGTAAGGCTTGATTGAAGGCGTCCGTACCCATCTCTCCCTGATAGGAGGAGGCCCGGTAATGTCTGGCAATGGAATCCATGGTGGAGGGTACAAAGGAAACGCTTTGGTTCAGCCAGAGGGAACTGGCCAGAACGGAAGTCACGGCTCCGTCGTTACAGTAGTTGGTGTTCCATAAAAGTTCCGCCCGGTCCCGGAGAGCCGGAAGGCTGTCCTCACCCAGCAGGGAGAGAATCTGTCCGCGGCTGTTTCCGTCCGTTAGCTCTGCCAGCATTCCGAGAGCCAGGTGAAGGCTTAAGGGAGAGCAGACCCGGTTTTCACCCTGGGAATCCGTTAGAAGTTCCCGGATGCTTTTCTCATAGAAGGTTTTTTCTCCCTCCGTGAGTTCGGCCCGGGGATCCATCTTTTCCCGGCGCTGGTCCCACCAGGCATCGTAGGCGTCATAAAAACTGTCTTTCAGGGTGTTGTCAGAGTCCAGATATTCGGTTTCATCCGGGTAGGATGCCATTTTTGGATACTCGGCTTTGGAAAGAAGAAAGCCGTCCTGCCCGGATCCCCCTTTGGGATTGCTCAGGGTGCAGGCTGCAAGGGACAGGGCTATGAGGGCGACTGTTCCGGAAAGCCCCGCTTTGTGTGCTCTTTTTCTCATGTAAATTCCTCCTTTGCCTCTAATAACGTTAATAAGAGGATGTTTACTACAATCTTCCAAAAGATTTCCCGCTTGAAAAGAAAAATAGAATCCGCTATAATTTACCGTAACGGAAAAAAGGGGAGCTGACCTATGGCACAGTTTACGAAGAAGGCGATTGTAGAGTCATTTATCAGTCTGCTGAATCAGAAGCCGTTGGATAAGATTACAGTAAAAGAGATCGTAGATGACTGCGGAATCAACCGGAATACATTTTACTACCATTTTGAGGATATTCGTGCCCTGCTGGCCTTTGTTATAGACGCTGAGGTAGAACGGGTGATTGCGAAACATGCAAGTGTGGCATCTCTGGAAGAGGGATTTATAGAGGCGGCCTACTTTGCCCTGAACAATAAAAAGGCCGTGTATCACATTTATAACTCCGTCAGCCGGGAGGAGGCGGAGCGGTATCTGAACAGTATTGCGGAAGATGTGATGAACCGTCTGATTGAAGGAATGGAGGAGAACCGGGACATAGAAGTAACAGACCGGGAGCTTATTGTTCATTTCTATAAAAGCGGCCTGGTGGGAATTGCCACCGGCTGGCTGGGAGAAGGTATGAAGGCGGAGCCGGAGGAATTGATACGGAGGCTGTGTGTCTTGCTGGCTGGGAGTGTGTCGGCGGCTTTGAAAAGGAGCCGGAAAGAGAAAATTTAGGCAGACGGGGCCGGATGTCTGAAATTTGGTTAATGAAAGGGCAGTGTGTGAAATTTGCACACTGCCCTTTTTCTGCCCGTTTTCAAGGATGCTTTTTTTGAATACAATGAGAAACGTAGAGAACAGGGAAAGGGAGTGAGAAGATGAGAAGGATTCGGTTAGCAAAGAGTGGATATATCTTTTCATCGGCTGCTTTTTGTATAGTCGGGCTTCTGCTGCTGCTTCATCCGGAGATTTCGGCGGAGGTACTCTGCAAGGGACTGGGAATCTTGTTTCTGGTCTGGGGGGTTTTTAAGATCTGCGGTTACCTGTCTGGGGATTTGTACCGCCTGGCCTTTCAGTTTGATTTAGCCTGCGGGATTCTGGCAGTTGTCCTGGGGTTTTTGATGCTGGTGCGCAGCGGCGGAGTGCTTCGCTTTTTGAATCTGGTTATCGGCATTCTGGTTCTGACGGACGGACTTTTGAAAATCCAGACGGCTCTGGATGCCCGGCGTTTCGGCCTGGAGCGATGGTGGATGATTGCGGGAACGGCAGCGCTGGCCAGTATATTCGGTTTCCTGATTGTGGCGGATCCCTTTTGGAGTTACGGAATTACAGGAGCAGTTCTTCTGCTGGGGGCTGCGCTTCTGGTAGAAGGAGGCCTGAATTTGTATGTGGCTCTATATACCATTCGGACGGAAAGACAGGAAAGAAGACCCAGGTAAATGCCGGGGCTGAGATTTGAGGAGGAAAGCTATGATTAAATTTGGAAAAGGTGTTGTAAAATTACGTGTTCCCATTTTGATTTTTACGCTTGCCCTGATGATTCCCTCTGCTTTGGGAATGGCGGCGACGCGGATCAACTATGATATGCTGACTTATCTGCCTGGGGATATCGAGACTATGGTGGGGCAGGACATTCTGATGGATGAGTTTGGAAAAGGTGCCTTTTCTTTCGTTATCGTAGAGGGAATGGAGGAAAAAGAAGCGGCTAAGCTGCGGCAGGAGATAGAGGAAATCCCTCATGTAGATACGGTGCTCTGGTATGACAGCGTAATGGATCTGTCGGTTCCCATGGAACTTCTGCCGGATGATTATTACAAAATCTTCAACGCAGGGGATGCCACTATGATGGCTGTGTTTTTTGATACCTCTACTTCTGCGGACGAGACTTTGGAGGCCGCGTCGGCAATTAAAAGGCTGGCCGGAGGCAGGTGCCTGGTATCCGGAATGACGGCTATGGTAGCAGATTTGAAAGAACTCTGCGAACAGGAGGAAGTTATCTATGTGGCCCTGGCGGTAGTCCTGTCCTGTGTGGTCATGATGCTGTTCCTGGACAGCTGGGCGCTTCCGGTGATATTCCTTATCAGTATCGGTATGGCAATTCTGCTGAATATGGGAACCAATTTCTTTTATGGAGAGATTTCTTTCCTGACCCAGGCATTGGCTGCCGTCCTGCAGCTGGCCGTTACCATGGATTATTCCATTTTCCTCTGGCACAGCTACCTGGAGCAGCAGGAACGGTTTGCAGGAGATAAGAAACGGGCCATGGCCCACGCCATTAAGGCCACCATTACTTCCGTGGTGGGAAGCTCCGTTACCACGGTGGCCGGTTTTATAGCCCTGTGTTTTATGAGCTACACCCTTGGTTTGGACCTGGGACGCGTAATGGCAAAAGGTGTTGTATTTGGTGTAATCGGATGCGTCACCATTTTGCCCTCCATGATTTTGGTTTTTGACAGACTGATTGAAAAAACCAGGCACCGTCCTCTGATGCCGAAGTTTGATAAATTGGTGAATTTTGTAGTAAAGCGTTTTCCGGCATTCTTGATTATCTTTGTACTGATTCTTCCTGCCGCCTACTACGGCTACCATAAGTCGGGGGGAGAAGTATACTATAACCTGGGAGCCACCCTGCCGGATTATCTGGGTTATGTGCAGGCCACCAGCAAGCTGGAAGAAGACTTTGAAGCAGGGGCTACTCATATGGTACTGCTGGATAAGAAGGTTTCCTCCAGAGATGTGAGAGATATGGTCCGGGAAATCAAGCAGGTAGAGGGTGTGCAGTTTGCGCTGGGGCTGGATTCCGCAGTGGGTTCCATGATACCGGAGGAACTGATACCGGATGAGGCCAGAAACAAACTGGAAAGCGAAAACTGGAAGCTTCTGCTGGTGCAGTCGGAGTACAGTACGGCTACCGACGAGGTGAACGCCCAGATTGCAGAGCTGAAAGGTATCTTGAAACGATATGACGAAAACGGAATGCTTATAGGAGAGGCACCTTGTACGAAGGATTTGATAGAAATTACGGATCACGATTTCCAGGTAGTCAACACAATCTCAATTATTGCAATTTTCCTGATTATTGCCATAGTGCTGAAAAGCATTTCCCTTCCGGTGATTCTGGTGGCGGTGATTGAGTTTGCCATATTTATCAACCTGGGTATTCCCCATTACACGGGAACGTCGCTGCCCTTTATCGCACCTATCTGTATCAGTACCATTCAGCTGGGGGCCACTGTGGATTATGCAATCCTGATGACTACCCGGTATAAGAAGGAGCGAAGCGGCGGACAGGATAAGACGGGAGCCATCTCCACGGCGCTGTCCACTTCCCTTCCTTCGGTACTGGTAAGTGCTTTGGGATTTTTCGCAGCTACCTTGGGAGTGGCGGTTTACTCGGATGTGGATATGATTCGTTCCCTGTGCGCACTGATGGCCAGGGGAGCCATCATAAGCCTGCTGGCTGTGGCCTTTATCCTGCCGGCTATGTTCCTTCTGTTTGACCGGCTGATCTGCGCCACCAGTATAGGATTTAAACCGGAGAGAGAAAAAATGAGAACTGAGGAGGTAAGAGTATGAAAAAAATGAGTGGAAAAATCAACGGAACTATGAAAAAAGGACTTTCTGCAGTGCTGGTTTCCGCATTAGTGTGCACAAGCCTGGGAATACAGGTCCAGGCCCAGGAGGAAGCGGCACCGGTTCTGGCAGGCGGAGCGCTGATACCGGTTGCGGATCGCAGCCTTCTTAAGAAACCGGCAGGTATAGAGCTTTCGGATCAGGATAAAGAGCAGCTGTCCAAGGAGGAGACGGTTTATGTAATTGCCAATGCGGACGGCACGCCTCAGAAGCTGATTGTCAGTGACTGGCTGAAAAATGCCGCCGGTATGGGCACGGTGGAGGATACCACGGAATTAACAGGTATTAGTACGGTCAAGGGAGACGGGAACTTCCAAAAGAAAGACGGAAACCTGGGCGTCTGGGATGCGGACGGCAATGACATCTATTATCAGGGAAGTATCCAGAAGGCGCTTCCCGTCGATATGAAGGTTACGTATCAGCTGGAGGGAAAGACGGTTTCCCCGAAGGAACTGGCCGGACAGAGCGGTAAAGTGACCATCCGTTTCGATTATGAGAATAAACAGAAAGAGAAAGTTCTGGTGGGAGAGCAGGAGGAAGAATTGTATGTTCCCTTCGTGGTCCTCACAGGGCTTGTGCTGGACAATGACCATTTCCGGAATGTAGAGGTTTCGGGGGGAAGGGTCATCAATGACGGAGAGCGGACATTGGTTATGGGCTTTTGCCTGCCCGGACTGAAAGACAATCTGGATACGGGAAGCCCGGACTTTGATATAGAGGAACTAGATCTGGCAGACTATGTGGAACTGACTGCGGATGTGACGGACTTTGAGCTGGCGACCACTCTGACGGTAGCTACCAATGAGATTTTCAGCGATATGGACGTGGATATGCAGGACAAAATGGATGATCTTTCGGGAGATATGGATGAGCTTCAGGACGCTATGGTGCAGCTGATGGACGGGACTTCCGAACTGTATGACGGCGTGCTGGAACTGAAAGACGGAGCAGACGACTTGGACGAGGGAGCCGGGAAACTGGATGACGGGGCCGGGAAGCTGAAAGACGGAACGGGAAGCCTGAAGTCCGGGGCAGGAGACCTGGCAGACGGAGTGAATACGCTGGTTGCGGGCTTGGGAGAACTGACTGCCCAGAACGGCAAGCTGACGGCAGCAGCCAAGGCACTGTTTGAAAGTTCCCTGGCCCAGGCCAATCAGTCTGCCAGCGTAAAGCAGATACTGGCGGCTTTAAAAGGTGCAGGGATGATTCAGGAAGACAAACTGACAGTAAGCAATTACGGGCAGTTCAGTAAAATGCTCCAGCCTATGATACAGCAGATGCAGCAGGGACAGGGGATTTCCCTGGCGGTTTTGGAGGAGGAAGAGGTTCCTGAGGAGACCAAGGAACAGGAAGACACGGAAACCTCCGAAGAGGACATGGAAACCGGAGACCAGGAGGAGGCAGAAGACTCCGGCGGAGAAACGGAAGCAGAAGAAGAAACAGACGGCACAGGAAATATCCAGGGGGAAGACACGGAAACGAAAGAGATCGGAAGTGAAAATAGCGGAAGCGAAAATGCCGGAACAGAAGTCATCGGAACAGAGAACACCGAAGCAGAGGCCGCTGAAGCTGAAACGGCCTTGACGGAGGAGCCAAAGGTTTTGGAACGGGAAAATCTTCTTGTGCAGGCCTCTCCCCAGGAACAGCTGATGCAGATGATCATGGGGCTTATGGCCAGCGATCCTACGCTGAAACCGCTGATTGTCAGTGTGGAGACTCATTACCAGCTTTATCAGGGAATCCTTCAATATACGGCGGGAACAGCCAAAGCTTATGACGGCTCCAAAGCCCTTTTGGACGGGGCAAAGAAACTGAAAGCCGGAGCGTCGGATCTCCAGGATGGAGCCGGGGAATTAAAGGACGGCACGGCAGAATTGAAAGACGGAACCCTGAAACTCTTAGACGGCGTGACGGAACTTCGTGACGGTTCCCTGGAGCTTAAGGACGGTACCGTGGAATTTAACGATGAGGGCATTCAGAAACTGACGGATATGCTGAAGGGTGATCTTCAGGATCTGAACGACCGTTTCGAAGCCACCAAAGAGGCGGCAAGAGCCTACAAGTCCTTTGCCGGAATCTCCGATGATATGCAGGGAAAGGTGAAATTTATCTATAAGACGGCGGCCATTGAGAAATAGACGCTGAGAGTTTGAAAGCCATATAAAAGAGTACCCCTGCGGGCAGATAACAGCAGGGGTGCTCTTTGTGGTTTCATAATAGTTCTAAAGCCGCAGCAGATATACATCATCCGGAGTCAGGCGGCGCTCCGGTGTAAAAATCAGCCAGTCCGTCAGATCTTCTGCCCCGTAATCACCCACATATCCTTCATGGATGCCTGTCACGTAGTAGGGCTCCTGGGTGAGCTTGGCGGTAAAACGGCCGTCCTTGATATCGGTGATTTCAAACCAGATATGTTCCCGTTCATTGTTTTCCGCACAGTATTCCTCGTCCATCTTGAGTCCGATTTTGGCCAGCAGGTGGTTCCTGGAATCCTGAAAGGCCTCGAGCAGATATTCCAGGCGTTCGGCAGCCAGGGCGCGCATCCGGTTGGTCTCCGGGGTAGAGATCATGTAGATGGGGTTTCCTTTCAGCATGTCATCGTAGATGGCAAGGGAGGAGTAGCGCCCTTCCTCTACACTCTTCTGGGAGGGATAGACGAAGATGCCGCAGGTATCTTGATTGTGGCCTTCTTCCCGGTCTTTGCGTCCGCCCAGCATATCCGGCGGATAGCACTCCACTGCCTGTTCCCAGTCAACCAGGGTGACTACCAGAGGGGTATTCTGGTTGAGGTAAGCGAGAAAGAAGGGCTCCTTGAACTCCGGCGTTTTCTCCAGCTCCAAAAGGCGGTTTGCCAGGGTCTCCAGGACGGAGTAATGGTCCTGGCAGGTTTCCTTTGTGGAACCTAAGACCTCCAGCTCCGGGTGGCCGCAGCGGTTTAGCCCGTGAGTGTGAAGCCAGACGCAGCCATCTTCCCCGGACACAGCCTGGGCCGTGTAGAGATAGCGGGGGGCAGGGCGCACGGCAGACTGGGCAGCCAGAATCACCCAGCGGCCGGACAAGATTTTTTCGGAACTGTCATCCAGCACAGCCAGTACATCCGGGAGAAGGGTATAGATTAATTTGAGCTGTAAATGATAGGAAGCCAGCGGATCCGGACCGAAAGTCATCTCCACGGCAAGGCCGATTTCCGCTCTCTGGAGAGCTTCCACGTCTACATCCGGGAAAAAATGCTGACAGCGGTAGAGCTCGGGGATGGAGAAGTCCGAAGGATAAATCCGGGCCTGGCAGATTTCGCCGTTTCCGTTTAATTCCAGAAGCAGCATTTCTTCCTCAAACCTGGCAGATACGACCTGAAATGCCCCCGTATTTTTCACCCGCTCTAGAAGAAGCTCCGGATCGCTTAAATTTTCGGGGCCGGCCGGCACGGCCAGCATGTAAGAATTGGGTTTTAACATAGAAAGCCTCCTTAACACAACTGCTTTTTGGCAGGTAGAGAAAAAGGCGCCGCCGGGTCATCCGTTTCGATGATCCTGCGACGCCCCTGGGTTTAAAGCAACGGAGGAGGGGGGATTTGAACCCCCGCGCCGTTTTACCGACCTACTGGTGTTCGAAGCCAGACCCTTCAGCCACTTGGGTACTCCTCCTTGGCAACAAATCTATTATAATATGGTTGGAGAGATTTTTCAAGTTATTCCCTTGTGAGAAATTTATATTTATGATAAAATTTGAAATGATAACGGAATACAGATCGTGAAGAGATCGAAAAAGGATGGAGGCGTGCTTTATGAAACGAATCGGAATGCTGACCAGCGGCGGTGACTGCCAGGCATTGAATGCCACCATGCGGGGCATTGTAAAAGGCGTGTGCAACGCGCTGGACGAAGTGGAGCTTTACGGGTTTGAGGAAGGGTACAAGGGTCTGATCTATGGAAATTACCGGATGCTGACCCCGAGGGATTTCTCCGGAATCCTCACCAAGGGCGGAACCATTCTCGGCAGTTCCAGACAGGCATTCAAGCAGATGCGTGTGCCGGATGAAAACGGGCTTGATAAGGTAGAGGCTATGAAACACACTTATTACAAGCTGCGTCTGGATTGCCTGGTTATTCTGGGCGGAAACGGAACCCAGAAGACAGCCAATCTCCTCCGGGAGGAAGGCTTAAATATTCTGCATATGCCTAAGACTATCGACAATGATATCTGGGGAACGGATATGACCTTCGGTTTCCAGAGTGCGGTGAACATTGCCACGGACTGCATCGACTGCATCCACACCACGGCAGCTTCCCACGGACGGGTATTTATTGTGGAGGTTATGGGACATAAGGTGGGCCAGCTGACTCTTCATGCGGGAATCGCAGGCGGGGCGGATATTATTCTGATCCCTGAGATTCCTTATGATATCAACAAGATCTGCAAGGCCATTGACAAACGGAATAAGCAGAAAAAAGGTTTTACCATTCTTGCGGTTGCCGAGGGTGCCATTCCCAAAGAGCGGGCGGCTATGAGCAAGAAAGAGCTGAAGAAGTTTATGGAAGACTATCCTTATCCCACCGTTTCTTATGAGATCGCAGATCAGCTGACGAAGCGGCTGGGAACGGAAGTGCGTGTTACCGTGCCGGGGCACACCCAGAGAGGCGGAAGTCCCTGCCCCTATGACCGGGTGCTTTCCACGAGGCTTGGAGCAGCGGCGGCACAGGCGATTGTAGAGGACGACTATGGCTATATGATTGGCATTGTGGGCGGGGAGACCAAGCGGGTTCCGCTGGAAAATTCCGCCGGTAAGCTGAAATTTGTAGATCCGGATTCTTCCATTATTAAAGAGGCGAAGATGGTCGGAATCAGCTTTGGAGATTAAACATGTCTTATATGGCCCTCTACCGAAAGTTCCGCCCCACGGAGTTTGGCGACGTGAAGGGACAGGAGCATATCGTGACCACGCTGAAAAATCAAATAAAAGCAGAACGCATCGGCCACGCCTATCTGTTCTGCGGAACCAGAGGCACCGGAAAGACGACCATTGCAAAAATTTTTGCCAAGGCCGTGAACTGCGAGAATCCGGAAGAAGGGAACCCCTGCGGGAAATGTACAGCCTGCCGTTCAATAACGGCAGGCACTTCCATGAATGTGATCGAGATTGACGCTGCCTCCAATAACGGTGTGGACAATATCCGTGAGATCCGGGAAGAGGTGGCCTATTCGCCCACGGAGGGAAAATACAAGGTCTATATCATCGATGAGGTGCATATGCTCTCTATCGGGGCCTTCAATGCGCTTTTGAAAACCTTGGAGGAACCGCCTTCTTATGTGATCTTTATTCTGGCGACCACAGAGGCTCATAAGATTCCTGTGACGATTCTCTCCCGGTGCCAGCGGTATGATTTCCGGCGGATTACGGCAGACACCATTCTGGCAAGGCTTCAGGAGCTGATGGAAGCGGAGCATGTGACGGCAGAAGAGAAGGCCTTGCGCTACATTGCCAAGGCAGCGGACGGTTCCATGCGGGATGCCCTAAGCCTTTTGGATCAGTGCATTGCCTTTTATCTCAATCAAGATTTGACCTATGAGCATGTGCTGGATGTGCTGGGAGCAGTGGACACGGCCGTATATAGTGCTCTTCTGCGGAGCACCCTGGCCCAGGATCTGCCGGCGGTGATGGGGCAGATTGAAGAGCTGGTGCTTCAGGGACGGGAGCTGGGCCAGTTCGTGACGGATTTTACCTGGTATCTCAGAAATCTGCTGCTGCTGAAAAGCTCAGATGAGATGGAAGATGTGCTGGATGTGTCGGCGGAAAACCTGCAGCAGTTAAAAGAAGAAGCCCGGTATATGGAAATGGATACCCTTATGCGTTATATCCGGATTTTTTCGGAGCTGGGAGGCCAGATTCGCTACGCGGCCCAGAAGCGGGTGCTGGTGGAGGTGGCATTTGTCAAGCTGTGCAGGCCGGCCATGGAGATCCGGCAGGACGCCATCCTTGACCGGATCCGGGCTTTGGAGCGGCAGATGGAGGAGGGGATCCCCATGTCGGCCGTACCTGCGCCTTCTTATCCCCAGGGCCTTTCCACGGATAAGAAGGAGGAGGCGCCTGCACCCAAAGCACTTCCCGAGGATGTGCAGGCTGTGGTGAAGAACTGGCACAGTGTGGTGAACCGCCTGCATCCCCTGATACGTACTTATTTAAAAGGCGCCCGGCTGAAGGCTCTGGGAGAGAATAAGCTGGGAATCCTTGCGTCTACCGCCACAGGAGAGGATTTCCTGCGGGAAGCCCGCCATCTGGAGGAGATAAGCGAAGCGATCCGAAAAGACACAGGCAAAGAGATAGAGCTGCAGATAGCGTCTGCACACACGGATCCCAATGAGGACGTTGGTGCCATTGATATCGAGCAGCTGATTCATATGGAAATTGAAATCGAAGATTAAAGCAGAAGGAGCCCAAGTCAGGGCGAATGCGGAACTGTAATCAGCAGAAGCCCGGACAATGCACAGAAAGAATTGCGGACGCAAGATGCGGCCGAAAGTCTTTCTAAAGAAGGTGCATGGTCAGGGCGAATGCGGAACTGTAAATAGGAGGACAAATTCAATGGCAAAAAGAGGAGGATTCCCCGGAGGCGGAATG
>ERZ777305.3230-NODE-3230-length-11666-cov-3.550340_pt1 | contig 11666 bp, 13 predicted proteins | sample MGYA00374965_ERZ777305 | MGnify/ENA primary metagenome ERZ777305 (study PRJEB29328, sample SAMD00013331) | mouse gut metagenome | study: EMG produced TPA metagenomics assembly of the Metagenome analysis of fecal microbiota from mouse which was promoted...
GGGCGCCCGTGCACGGAGCTTCCGGCCTTTATCATACGCCGCCTGCCGGTGCGCATGACCTTTGACAACAACTACTTCAACGACTCATATCAGGGTATACCCATAGGCGGTTACAACCGGCTGATCGACGGACTTCTTGATGGCGTAGAGGTAAAACTCGACACCGACTTCTTCGCCGACCGCGCGCATTGGGAGTCGATGGCCGACCGGATTGTGTTTACCGGCAAAATAGACGAGTTTTACGACTACCGCTTCGGCAAGCTCGAAACGGAGACTCTTGACGAGGCCAACCGTCAGGGCAATGCCGTGGTAAACTACACCTCGGCCGATGTGCCCTACACCCGCATCATCGAGCACAAGCACTTCGAGACATTCGGGGCCGCCGTATATGACAACCCCAAGACGGTCATCTCGCGCGAATACTCCACCGAGTGGCGCGACGGCATGGAGCCGTTCTATCCCGTCAACGACGCCCGCAACCAAGCCGTCTACGAGCAATACCGCGCCCTCGCCTCTAAAGAAACAGGCGTAATCTTCGGCGGCCGCCTCGCCGAATACAAGTATTACGACATGGCCCCCGTCATCGCCCAAGTCCTCAACCTATTTAAATAGTAAAGCAATGGAAGAGAAGAAACAGCCTCGAATAAAGATACTTGTGGCTTGCCACAAGGCAGACCCTAATATACGTCAAGACGATATCTACATGCCGATACAAGTCGGCAAAGCACTCCACCCTGAACTCGACCTCGGATTCCAATGCGACAACACCGGCGACAACATTTCCGAGAAAAACGGCTCCTATTGCGAACTCACCGCCCTCTACTGGGCATGGAAAAATCTCAAAGACGTCGACTACATCGGTCTTTGTCATTATCGCCGCTACTTTTACTTAAAAGATAAACGAATATTTTCTAACGATAAAATTATATTACCGTATTTTAAAATATTACCAACCAATGTAATGGACAATCTGTCAATGTGGACATCTTTAGAGGATTGCTATATATTATTTGACAGTATAATATCTTTATATCCAGAATATAGGAAAAGTGTTGTTGAATATTATTTAAAGGGTAATGCTTTTTCTCTTTGCAATATGTTTATTGCTCCTGTAGAAATATTTAATAGCTATTGTTCATTTTTATTTACAGTACTTGGTAAAATTGAGACAAAAATAAAAATGTATCCGTTTACTCGTCAGAATAGGTTAATAGGATATTTGGCTGAAACATTATTAGGGTTATGGATATTGCATAACCATATACCACATAATCATGTATATTTTGATGGTTGTGTAGGTTTTTCTAATGTGTTAAAAACTAAAATCGGCAATATTAGGAACAAGATGTCATTCTTTTGTGCTACATCAAATAATAGGCCTAATAAATTAATAATGAGTGCACCAGTATCTGTTGGGTTCCAACAGGATGCATTTATTATTGAAAATATTTAAGATTTATAATACATGGCCTCCGATTTAAATTTATTCCCTAAAATAACAATAGTAATTCCCGTATATAATGTGAAAGATTATCTACGGGAATGTTTGGATGCTATTGTAGGTCAGAGCTATACTAATATAGAGATTATTGTAGTCAATGATGGATCGACTGATGGCAGTGCGGATATATGTGAGGAATATGTGGAAATTGATAATCGAATCATATTGATAAATCAGCCCAATTCCGGTTTAAGTAAGGCTCGTAACAGTGCAATAGACATTGCCTCCGGTGACTATATAACCTTTGTGGATTCTGATGATAGCATAGCTTCCTGTTTTGTGGAAAAGATGGTCAATGCCGCAATTGATACACATTGTGATATTGCAGTATGTCAGGCATATAAGATTGATGAGAACAGTCGTAAATTAGAGGAATATACCAATGTTTCCGCTGACAAAATCATAGTAGGGAGTGATAAGTGTATGGGGGAATATTTGGGTCAGAATTATATCGGAGCTACAGCATGGGGTAAGCTCTACAAACGAGGCTTGTTCAGTAAGATAAGATATCCCGAAGGTAAATACCATGAGGATATATGGACGACTTGTAAACTCATTGGTTCCGCAGAAATTATTGCTGTGCTTTCAGATGCATTATATTATTATCGTATGAGGGAAGGTAGCATAACCAATGTTAAATTTACTTCCAGACATCTTGATTATGTAGAAAGTATGATCGAATGTCACCATTATGTCTCGAAGCAATTTCCGCACTATTATCGTTATACGGCAGCCGGCATCATTTGTGGTGCAAATAAAATACTGATAAATATGGTGAAATCGGGAAATATCAAAGATGAATATATTTCATATTTCCAAAATGTATACCATGGCTACCGAAAAGCTATAGTATATGGCAGATGCTCTATAAAATCAAAGTTGATGGCATTATTTGCTATGGTGAATCTGAGATTTCTTATCCGTATAATGAGAGTGCTTATATAGGCTATTGTCATAAAAATATATTTCAGTCCATTGAAACTCAACGAATCCACATATAGGATTACAACAATGCCACAGGACACGATAAACCGCTTTATTATAGTCCTGATTGCATCTATGTTGGTTGTGATAGTGGATTATACAAGTTTATTTTCGTATGTCTATACCTTACTTCTGATAATGCTCGTCAACCGCATTACAAAGGAAGCTAACGGTATTAGCCCGTTTTGGGCATTTCATTTTTATCTTTTATTTGCCGTTCTTTTTTATGCATGGCAGAAACTTGCTGTTCCGGCAGACCTTGGTCTTTCGGGACAAATCAATGGTGCTGCTGATGACACTATATACTATTCGGTTTTTTCGCTAAAAGTCAAACCATATTTTTGTTCATGGGCCGGAGGCAGTTATACGTTTGTCGATTTTTTGGAGTTCATATATCCTTTCAAGATATATACCCCTTTGAATATAGTCATTGTTAATTTATTAGGGACTGCATTTCTGCCGGTATACACGTATTCTTTGAGTCTTGAGTTGTTTAAGTCTCGACAAATAGCAAAGAGAAGTGCAGTACTTCTTTTAGCATGTCCTTTTATAATTTATTATGGATGTATAATATTACGTGATATATGGGTGGTGACATTAGTCATCGCATCATTATATTATTTTCTTAAACGAAAGTACATGCCTTTTATAATTGCCATATCTATTTTGGCATTTTTAAGGTTAGGAAGCGTGATTTTTATCGTTGCTCCTGTATTTTTATACCTCATATATGAATTTCAGTCCAAATTTAAAAATAGAGTAGCCGGCATATTGATATCAATATCTTTTTTGGGGGCATTTGCAACGATATGTTTTATCGCACTATTTCCATACATTCAGGAATTAACTAATGGAAAACTTGAGGACGGCCTTATTAGACAGTCATTTATGATAAAATTATTGCAAATGGACAGTAATACATTTCTTGTAAAACTACTTGTGCTGCCTTTTCCGATGAATTTACTGTCACTTACGGCTTTTTTTATGTTGAATCCGTTTTTATCTCTTACGTTTTCATTGGAGACTGTGCTTCATCCTCTACCTATATTCACCAAAGTATTGACCCCGATATTCCTTTTTACCATATTACCGGCAATGTTCCGAAGCATGCTTCAGGGTATCTTCTCGCCGTCATGTAAAAATCTTAGGTTATTGATCTGGATGGTTATTATTATTGCATTTTTGCTCGGTACTATATCTTTGCAGATCCGACACAAAACCGTCCTTATTCCGTTTATGTGTATTTTATCGGCATATGGTATGTTTACACCTGTTCGCAGTATATATTCAACTCTCGGCAATACTATGGCTGTCATAATTATTTTATTGGAAATTTTACTGGTAAAATGATGTACGTTCATGATTCTATCACGTAGAGACCTCAGGAAATATATTAGAGCGGATTTCAGCAGATATCCGTTACTCAGACTACCATTTATTATAAGATGGCTTATAAAAGATGAGCAGACTCGTGTTAAGCATTATATATGGGTGATGCGTCATGCCGAGTATGCGGTTAATACAGGACGTATTACGCGGTACCTATGGGTATTATGGCATAAAAGGCTGTCTAATATTTATCGTGTATATATCAATCTTAATTCATGTGGAAAGGGACTGAGAATTATACATATAGGCGGCGGGATTAAATGCCAATAAGGTGGGTGCCAACTTTACTATTACAACAGGAGTGGTCATCGGTAAAAAAGGAACAAATGAACATCGTCCGGTGGTAGGTGATAATGTGAATTTCACTCTCGGAGCTAAGGCATACGGAAAGATATTTATAGGAGACAATAGCATAGTTGCTCCTAATACGGTGGTAATCAAGGATGTGCCGCCGAATTCAATTGTAAGTGGTGTTCCGGGTCGAATCATTAAAACGATTAATCAGTGATGCCAAAATTATTGTTTGACGGGACTGCCATGCAGTCAGACCAACGAGCTACATTCCACGGTGGTGGGGAGTATGCCAAATTTATTTTAAAAGCTGCAATATCATATGGATATATGTTTGATGTTGCTTTGAACCCTAATCTTTTTCTTGATCCTGAGACTATGGCGGTTATTGACAACTCAGGTAAAAAAATAGTTCATGTCAGGACTAAAGCGGAATTATATTCTGTGCTTGACTCAGGCACTTATGATATATTTTATTCAGCATTGCCCTACAAATATTATGATTATAGCTCAAAGGCCCGCTTTATAGGTGTAATTCACGGACTACGTCCATTGGAGATTGTTTGGGACAAATATAAACATAAGTATTATGCTTCATCTTTAAAAAGAATTGTCGGATGGTGTATAGCTCGGAGCTCTATAATTAAAAACGAATTGAGAAGACGTCAGCGAAAAAAACTTGCACAACTGATTAATATTCATAATAGTATGTTTATTACCGTATCTAATCATACGAAATATGCAATACTTAATTTCTTCCCGGAAATTCAGGCAAGACGCATCCACGTATTTTATTCTCCTTTCGACACGCTGCAGAAAGATAACGACAATAAAGAGGAAACTACTTGTGGTGTGACCCCATTTTTTTTGCTTGTAAGCGGGAATCGATTTGAAAAAAATACCTATAGGGCAATAAAGGCTTTTGACAAACTATTGGATAATAATTTATTGTCCGGCTTCGAAGTTGTTGTGACGGGGGCCGAAAATCTTCCATTTGCTGATGAAATAAAGCATAAAGATAGATTTAAGCTGCTGCCTTATGTGACAACCGAACGTTTACGCGAATTATATTCTAATGCTTTTTGTTTTGTGTATCCGTCTTTGAATGAAGGATTCGGATATCCTCCAATTTTGGCCATGTCGGTTAATACTCCGGTAATAGCATCTTCAGCGACTAGCATACCGGAAGTTTGTGGAAACGCAGCTCTTTACTTTTCTCCTGAAAATATGGATGACTTGTGCAATAGAATCCTACATATTGTTGATGATGAGGAAAAGCGTGCAGAGTTAATCGCATTGGGTAAAGAGAGAGTTCGGTTTCTGCAAAAAAAGCAATCTGCTGATATTTCAAAATATATTGGATTGATATTTGACACTCACTGAAATTTATATAATGCCTATATCAACATTAACCTCCCGATGATTCTATTTTTTTGCATTCCGGATGAAGTTGAATATGACGGAGAATCATACTTCAGCAATCCTATATCTGTAATGTTAAACAGATATGCCCGATCCGATGATAAAGTTATTTGTGTCGCTCCGGTAAAGCGTGTAGATAAAGGTGCTTCTGACAAGATATGCAATGGTTCTGTTGAGTTCCAGTTTATAGATAAGATGAATTCATTTAATTCATTGTTGAATTGGAATGTATTTAAGACGCGGCTTAAAACAATTATTGAAAAATGTGATGCTTGTATTATACATGTACACTCATCATTTGTCAGTAATCTTGCGTTTGAGATTGCTCATCAGCAGCATAAACCGACTTTGACCGTGGTTTGTGGCTGTCCTTGGGATGCTTTATGGAACTATAGTTTAAAAGGCAAGCTGTTGGCTCCGTTTGCATATCTTTGGCTCAAACGAGTACAGCGAAGAGCTCAATATTCAATATATGTTACGTCTAAATTTTTACAGGACAGATATCCAACGTGCGGGCGGCAGATAAATTGCAGCAACGTAGAACTTATCACCTCTCAAATTGACTTGGAAACTCGCTATACAACCATTTTATCGAGGCGACGTTTCCGAGTAGCCACTATAGCAGCCGTCGATGTTAAATATAAGGGGCAACAATACATCATTAAAGCTTTAAAGAAACTAAGGGACGAGGGGCTTGAATTTGAATACTATATAGTCGGTTCCGGCAATCCTTCATATTTAAAACGATTGGCAAAAAAATATCAGGTTGAGGATTTGGTTTTCTTCACTGGGCCGATTAAACATAGCGAAATATTCCAATTTTTAGATGACATTGACATATATGCTCAACCAAGCAAGCAAGAAGGGCTTCCAAGAGCGGTCATAGAGGCCATGAGCAGAGGCTGTTTATGTATTGGATCCAAAATTGCCGGCATTCCGGAATTAATTGAACCAGAGTTCTTGTTTAGGGCCGGAGATATATCACAGATAGTTGGTATTCTGAAGAATATAGATAATAATGTATTAAAAGAACAGGCAAGGAAGAATGTAATAAAGGCTAAACAATATTCTAAGTCCGTTTTGGATGAGCGGCGGACTCGCTTCTTAAATGAATTCAAGAATGGTATTTAGGGTCTATTTAGAAAAATTTATATACGAGAAAAATAAGATTTTAAATTGTGAAATCGGTAAAATCAAGGTATATGGATATAATGAAATTTTGTCAAAAAAATATATTAGGAAGATTCCTTCAAGGTTTAGTACAGCATTATAATCATGACAAATATTGGAGGAGAAGATATATTGTAACGAATCCGGATAATACCGCTCATATCCTGATTAAATTATTCTATCTCTGGTACATAAAACGATGTGACGCATTCAATAATTGTTCATTTGGGACTAACTTAAATTCCGGAGCATTTTTTGCCGAGCCTCCATGTCTTCCCCATGGACCTAATGGAATTGTTGTTGGGTATGATGTGTCTGTTGGTGCTGGATGTGTTGTGTATCAGCAAGTTACTGTTATGCAGGGGGGGGGTAAAATAGGAGACAATGTTCTCTTGGGTGCGGGAAGTAAGGTGCTTCCTGCAGTAAATATCGGAAATAATGTAAAGGTCGGGGCTAATTGTGTGGTCGTTGAAGATATTCCTGACAACGCAACGGTTGTTCTTCCAAAGCCTCGAATTATCAATAGGTAAATTTATTTTAAATGAAAATTCTTCATATTGGTAAATTCTATTCGCCAATCGAGGGTGGAATTGAATCAATTAATCATGTTGTTGTCGAAGCGTTGACGGGCGCTCAACAAAGAATAATTTCGTTTAACAATAAAAATTATTCAGTGGATGAGGATGTTGAAAATATCCCCGTCGTAAGAGCATCGTCACAAGGCATATTGGCAAGTCAACCGTTATCGTTTAAATATTTCCGCGAGTTGAAGCGCTCAATAAAACTATTTGATCCGGATATAATACATTTTCATTATCCTAATCCTTTGGGCGCTATATATTTATTATTATCAATAAGAAAACGTAATAAACTCATTGTTCATTGGCACAGTGATGTTGTTGCACAACGAATCATGAAGCCGTTTATACGTCCTGTTGAAAATAAGTTGCTTAGACGCTCCAACGTCGTTATTGCCACAAGTCCGGCTTATATCGATGCTTCCGATAATCTCAGACCGTTTAAGGATAAGACTGTTGTTATACCTTGCTCGATAGATGAAGATAAGTTTAAACTAAAGTCTGCTGACGAGCCTTACATACGGGAAATACGAGAGAAATATGGTAACAAACCAATAGTGTTTTTCGTGGGCAGGCATGTAGAGTACAAGGGTATACGCTATTTGCTTGATGCTGAAAGGATGGTGAAACACGATTGTGTATTTGTAATAGCGGGAAGCGGGCCTTTGACTAATGAATTACAGGCAACATATACTTCTGACCGGATATATTGGTTAGGGCGAATTAGCAATGATGTTATGCGCAGGTATTTTTATGCGGCCTCCATTTTCGCGTTTCCTTCGATCACGCGAAATGAAGCATTTGGGGTCGCTTTGGCTGAGGCCATGTATTGCCGGTGTGTACCCGTGACTTTTACTATTGAGGGGTCAGGGGTAAACTGGGTATCATTAGATGGCAAAACCGGCATTGAAGTTCGTAATAGCGACTCCGCCTTATTAGCCTCTGCTATTGATGAGTTGCTTTCCGACCCTGAGAAAATGGCCGAGCTGTCTGATAATGCCCATGGCCGAGTTGAAAGTAAATTTACTAAATCAAGAGTGGCATCACAATACATAAGTTTGTATGACAAACTTTACAACGAATAATATAGCGGTATAATTATGAAAATACTTGTCACTGGCGCTGCCGGATTTATAGGTGCGGCTGTAAGCGCACGTCTTATTGAAAAAGGACATAAAGTAATCGGTCTTGATAATCTGAATGACTATTATGATGTAGAATTAAAATATGGCCGTCTTTCCGGATTGGGAATAGAAAAGGAATCGGTAGCATGGTACAAGTTTGCGGAATCTACACTTTCTAAAGAGTTTAGTTTCATACGCATGAATTTGGAGGATACGCAGGCAATGCAGATGCTGTTTGCTAATGGCGGATTTGATGCTGTTATAAATCTTGCCGCGCAGGCGGGAGTACGCTACTCAATAACCAATCCTCACGCTTACATAGAGAGCAATGTCGACGGGTTTATAAACGTGCTTGAAGGATGTCGTGATAACAAGGTGAAACATCTTGTGTACGCATCATCTTCAAGTGTATACGGTCTTAACGGGCAGGTGCCATTTTCGGAGCATCATGGGATTGCTCATCCGGTAAGCCTTTATGCCGCCACTAAGAAGTCCAATGAATTAATGGCTCATGCTTACTCTAAGTTATATGGCATTCCGACCACAGGATTACGATTTTTTACCGTATATGGCCCATGGGGACGTCCCGATATGTCTCCGTTTCTGTTTATGGATGCTATATTGCACGATAGGCCGATAAAGGTGTTTAACAATGGTGATATGCTCCGCGATTTTACTTACATTGATGATATTGTAGAGGGTATCATTCGTATTGTGGATATTATACCCGAGGGAAATCCTGATTGGGATGAGGAGAATCCGGATCCCGCAACGTCACCGGCACCTTATAGAATTTATAATATAGGAAATCAGCAGCCAACAAAGTTAATGGATTATATATCCTGTATAGAAACTGCTATCGGTCGTGAGGCGCGAAAAGAATTTCTTCCGATGCAGCCGGGTGACGTATACCAAACATATGCTGACTCTTCGGCTTTGGCAGAGGCTACCGGATTTAAGCCCTGTACTCCTTTACAGAACGGAATTGAGCGAACAGTTGATTGGTTTAAAGAATATTATAAACTTTAATATGGAGAGTATGCGAAAGTATAATATAGCGGTAGCTGGAACTGGCTATGTGGGTATGTCGATAGCCACATTGCTGGCGCAGCATAACAGGGTGACTGCCGTTGATGTCATTGCGGAAAAGGTTGATAAGATCAACAGCAGGATATCGCCCATACAGGATGAGTATATTGAGAAGTATCTTGCCGAGAAGGAGCTTGACCTTACTGCCACGCTTAATGGCGAAGAAGCGTATAAAGATGCTGATTTTGTAGTTATCGCGGCTCCGACCAACTATGATCCGGTGAAGAATTATTTTGACACTCATTGTATCGAGGATGTCATTGACCTTGTGTTGAGGGTCAATCCTGATGCGGTGATGGTGATAAAGTCTACCATACCGGTGGGGTATTGCCGCAGCCTTTATTTGCGCTATGCGCAGGCCGGGGCGGGGAAGTTGAATCTGCTTTTTTCGCCCGAATTCCTGCGTGAAAGTAAGGCTTTGTACGATAATCTGTATCCAAGCCGTATAATTGTAGGATATCCCAAGCTGATTGATTCGCCTGAGTTCGGCGCTGAAAATGAAGCTATATGCAGTATTGCCGATATCAAATTGTTGGAAGATGCAGCCCGCACTTTTGCCGGTCTGTTGCAGCAGGGTGCGGTTAAGGCTGACATACCTACGCTGTTCATGGGCATGAAGGAGGCCGAGGCGGTAAAACTGTTTGCCAACACATATCTTGCGCTCCGCGTGAGCTATTTTAATGAACTTGATACTTATGCCGAAATCAAAGGACTTGACAGTCAGGCTATAATCGAGGGTGTAGGCCTTGACCCCCGCATCGGTACACACTACAATAATCCGTCGTTCGGCTATGGCGGTTATTGTCTGCCTAAGGATACGAAGCAGCTGCTTGCCAACTACGCCAATGTGCCTCAAAACATGATGTCGGCAATCGTAGAGAGCAATCGTACCCGCAAGGATTTTATCGCCGATCGCGTTCTTAAAATGGCTGGATGGTATGATGATAACAGTGGTTACAGCCGTGAGCGTGAAGGCTTATGTGTGGTAGGGGTCTACCGTCTTACAATGAAGTCTAACTCTGACAACTTCCGACAGTCTTCGATACAGGGAATAATGAAGCGGATCAAGGCTAAGGGAGCCGAGGTTATAATCTATGAGCCTACATTGGATGATGGTACGACATTTTTCGGTAGTAAGGTGGTAAATAATCTGGAGGAATTCAAGACGCGCAGTCATGCTATAATTGCCAATCGTTACGACCCGGTGCTTGATGATGTTGTCGGGAAGGTGTATACGCGCGATATATTTCGGCGTGATTGAGGATTAGCGGCGTGAGGCGTCAATGCTATAGATTATCTATTAAAAGGTACTGTCATGAGAGTTCAATTGGCAAATAGGGCCCGAAGTATAGATGAAAATAATTTCGCCAAATCAAATGCTATGCCAAAGTACAAAGAGCTGTGCAACCACTCACTCTCTTTAAAATTTTCAAAATGAAAAACTTAGTTCACGTTTTCTTGCAAAATCAAACTGAAAAGATTAATTTTGTGTTTAATATAATGAGATACTAAAATCTGATTGATATGAAGAAGGATATACAAACCGCACCATGCAGTCTTAACGACCTACCGATAGAAGAGGTGCGGAGACTTATGGCTGAATACGCCTCACGCCATTCACGTAGTGTACGCTCTTCTCGTTCATATCTCAGGAAGATGGGGATGAATATCAATCGTAAAGGCGTGTGGACTGTTAAGATTGAAGAGGCAAGGACATCTTATGGTCCTAAGATATAATCGTTAAATATGATAGCCGGCATTGTATTCGGATTTCATGGCTGTGAACGTGACGTGGCAGAAAGGGCTCTGCTTAATCGAGAAGCATTAAAGCCGAGTGATAATGCATACGATTGGCTTGGCGAGTGCATCTACTTTTGGGAAAATGATCCGGTAAGGGCATTTGAATTTGCCCGCGACACAAAAAAGTGTAATGATCCGTTTGTAATAGGTGCCGTAATTGAGCTTGGAAATTGCCTTGACATGACTTGTCGTACCGGCGCGAATATAATAAGTTCCCATTGGGAAGAACATGTCAAGGAGTTGTATCAACGGGGAGAGATTAAACCCAACAAAGAAACTCCGAGAGGTGAGAACGGAGAATTGATTCTTAGATTTCTT
>ERZ777305.3231-NODE-3231-length-11653-cov-3.305915_pt1 | contig 11653 bp, 8 predicted proteins | sample MGYA00374965_ERZ777305 | MGnify/ENA primary metagenome ERZ777305 (study PRJEB29328, sample SAMD00013331) | mouse gut metagenome | study: EMG produced TPA metagenomics assembly of the Metagenome analysis of fecal microbiota from mouse which was promoted...
AGAAGGACAATGAGCTCTATGTGCGGTTTTTGCAGTTCGGGGTATTTTCCCCGATCAACCGCCTGCACAGCAGCAAAAGCAATATATTCTCGAAGATGCCTGCCGTGTACAAGAACGGTGCGGGCGAGATCGCGAAGAAATTTCTGCGGCTGCGCCATGCCATGCTCCCGTTTTTGTATTCCGCTGCGTGTGAAACGGCGGAGCACGGGCTTGCGCTGATCGAGCCGATGTACTATGAATATCCGGAGGAGAAAGAAGCTTATGAATGCCCGGGCGAGTATTTGTTCGGAAGGCAGCTGATCGTCGCGCCTGTCACGGAAAAAGGCGATGCGCACGGGATGACGGTCACAAAGGTCTGGCTGCCGGAGGGGCATTACACGGATATCTTTACCGGCGATGTGTACGCGGGCGGCGGACAGTATGAGATGGTGCGCTTTCTGGACTCCATGCCGGTGCTGGCGGGCGGGGGTGCATTCTTTGTGCTGGACGGTGCGCCGCGGGGCAATCGTACCGGGCTTCCCGAGAAACTTAGGGTTCTCGCGTTTTCCGGGACGGGAGAATATTGCCTGACGGAGGATGCGGGTGGAGAGCGCGCCGTGACGCACTTCTGGTCAGAGACCGGGCAGGACGGGGAATGGGTGCTGCGTTTTTTGGCGAAGGATGAGGAGGCTATTCTGCCGCCGCGCAGCTATATTTTTGAACTGCGGGGAATTGTGAGGGGCGCGGTTGCCGTAACCGAGGACGGAAAGAACAAGGGCTTCCGTCTGGATCACCGGGACGGCTGTACGCGCGTCCACCTGGGGCAGGTGAAACCGGGTGCAGTCTGCGAGCTGCGGGTGCGCGAGACTCTGGCGGGCGAGGAGCGGCTGCGTGCGCGGCTTGCAGAAAAGCTGTCGATTCTGGAAGGCAGCAACGGGAAGAAGTCGGAGGTGTTTGACGCGCTCTGCAAATGCAGGGATGAGAAGGAGCACCGGAAAGCTTTAAAGGAGAGCGGGCTGTCTGCGCGGTATCAGCAATTTTTGTGCGAAGGACTTGGGATGGATTGACTGTGTTTTGGATCACCGGACGTTTGGCAGAATAAAACAGGTTTGAGCGCGGAACTCCGTGCGATGCCGGAAATGCTGATCCGGACGGTTCCAGCCATGCTTTACGGAATGCCGTGCCATATTTCAATATCTTTGGAGGAACAACATGGATTATACAATCGCCGTTGTGGATGACAGTGCGCAGGACCGCGTATATGTTTCCGCCCTGGTGCGGCAGTGGGCGGGGGAAAAGGGGCATGTCGCCATCGTGAAGGAATTTCCTTCCGCAGAGGCATTTCTTTTTGCGCGCGAGGACGGGCCGGAAGCGGACATGCTGCTCCTGGATATTGAGATGGGGGCGATGAACGGCGTGGATCTGGCGAAGGAGCTCCGGCGCGGGCAGGCGAACCGTGCGGTGCAGCTTATCTTTATCACCGGATTTCCGGATTTCATTGCCGAAGGATATGAGGTTGATGCACTGCACTATCTGATGAAGCCGGTTGCCGGAGAAAAGCTGTCTGCGGTGCTTGATAAGGCGGTAGCCAATCTCGTGAAGTCGGAAAAGCGTCTGTGTGTGACCTATGACCGGAGAACAGATTATATTCCGGTTTCACAGATTTTCTATATCGAGGCGCAGAAGCAGTATGTTTCGATTCATGCGGCGGGCGGGGACTACCGGATGAAAACCTCGCTCGCAGAGACGAAGGGGATGCTGGACGAGTATTTTTTCCAGTGCCAGCGCTCTTTTCTTGTGAATCTGCGGTATGTGGTGCAGATGAAAAGTGATTGCGTGGTGCTGAAGGGCGGCGCGGAGGTGCCGATCAGCCGGGGGATGGCGGAGAAGATCGGCAGGGAGATCATCCGCCTGTTTTAAGGACAGCGGAAGGAAATCCAGGGGGAGCGGCAGAACCGGGAAACAGAAGGGCAGGCCGGGAAGCAAAAGTAAAATTTCTAAAAGAGAGGCGCTTCAGGATAACCATGGAATCCGTTTCAGCCGGGGAAAGGAAGGAAGCAGTATGTTGCGGAAGTGGATCGACCGCCGGATCGAGGCGTATCAGAGCGAACTGATCCGGAAATACTGTGACGAGGTGGAAGCAGTTTACACAAAGATGCGCGGCTGGCGGCATGATTATCACAACCATATTCAGGCGCTCCAGGCGAGCATGGCGCTCGGAAAGTATGACGAGGTGAACGCTTACCTGCACCAGCTCAATGACGATCTGACGAGCGTGGATGCCGTGATCAAGACCGGCAGGGTGATGGTGGATGCGATTTTAAACGGGAAGCTGAATATCGCGGCGCAGAACGAAATTCCGGTCAATGCAAAGGCGAGGATTCCGGACGGTACGCCGGTAACGGATGTGGAGCTGTGTGCCGTGATCGGGAATCTGCTTGACAATGCCATAGAGGAGAACAAAAAGATTTCTAGGGAAAGTCGTTTTATCCGTGTCTATATCGGGCAGAAGAACACGCAGTTTTATCTGATCTGTACCAATGCTGCAGGAAAGAAGCAGAAGAGAAAGGAAAGTATGTTTAAATCAGAAAAGGGCGAGTCCCATGGCTTCGGTCTCGGGCGCGTAAAAAATATAGTGAATAAATATACCGGACAGTTTTTTGCGGACAGCGAGGAAGGAGGATTTACGGCGGAGATTCTCATTCCGCTGAAAGAGGAACGGACGGGCACGGAATGATTATCCTTCCGGAGCCTTTTGGGAGGGGGCAGGCGGCTTTGATATTTCCCGATATTTTGTGTATAACAGCCTGTTCTGCCGCGGCTTTTGGTGTGTAAAGCAAAAGAGGCATTATATAATTTTCGCGGCGGAGAGCTTATAAATTCTGCATTTCGTTCACCCAAAACAGCGTTTGGGACACGAAATGCTCTTTTTTTGCAGGTAAATGGTATATTGTGAGATACCGCCGGTGAAGAGCCGAAAAAAGCGGCACATTGCTGCTAGGCGGGCGCAGGCAGTTTGTTCAGGAAATACTGCCAGGCAGGTGCGGGCAATCTAGGGAGAGAAAGCAGCGCCGGCAGGTGCAGAGAAACCCGAAGCAATTCTGCAGCGCGGCAGGCCGCACAGGTCTGCAAAAACTGCCAGGCAGGTGCGGGCAGCCCAGGAAAAAAATTGCCATGCAGACGCAGGCAGTCCGGGACAGGAAACACCGCGCCAAACGGAAAAGAGAAGAGGGGGATTATGGCGAAAAAAGAACCAAGAAAAGAAAAAAGAGACAAGAAGTCAGAAAATGCCGATACAGCGAAGCGAAAGCCGAAATACGGCCTGTTTTCCTGCGTCGCCTATATCTACCGCCTTTTATGGCAGACGGAGCGGGGGCTGGCGTTTACCGGGTTTTTAACCGTGCCGCTGACCGTGATTCTGTCAGCGCTTGCGCTGTATATGCCGCCTGCCGTGTTGCGGGCCCTGGGGGCGCAGAAGAGCTTTTCGTATGTAGCGCTGGTAATACTGGGATTTTTGCTGACAAAGCTGTGCTTTGACCTCGCCAATCTGGTTATTACAACAAAAATTGGGAGCTCGGAGCATTTTGTCCTGATGCGGATGATTTATATGTACAATGAGTACCAGCGCACAAGGGACAATTATCTTAACTATGATTCCGAGGTGGCAAAACTGGATCAGCGGGGAGAAGCAGCGATCAGCAACAATCATACGGCGGGAGTTCATTTTCCGATGGATTTTGCCAATCTTGCCGGAACCGTGCTGAATTTTGTTCTGTTCGGCTCGGTGATCTCCATGCTGCATCCGGTGATCCTTCTGCTGCTTGCAGCGGGCAGCGCAGTCAGCTATGCAGCCGGGGCATGGGAGCGGAAGAAAAACTGGGAGTCACAGGATATCCGGAATCGAATCGACAAAAAAATAAAGTATGCAACCCTCGGAACCTCCTGGGATTTTCGATTTGCGAAGGATATCCGTCTGTATCAGATGCAGGACAGCCTTCACGAGCGCTTTATGCGTCTGCTCGGGCAGGCGAGAAGAGAAAAATGGAAATGTGAGCGGCGCAGCATAATGGCAGCAGCAGCGGGTTTTCTGGTCGTTCTGATCCGGGACGGGGCCGCTTATGCGTTTCTGATTTCCAAGGCTGCTGCAGGAGAACTGGATGCTGCTTCATTCGTGCTCTATTTTTCGGCGATCACCTCGATGGCAGGGCTGATGAGCAGCATACTGTGGACTGTGAACCGCGTTTTAGACGGCGCCCTGCAGGTATCGGATTATCGTGAGGGGCTGGAGGCAACCGGAAAGCTGAATCACGGGGAGGGGATACCGGTTCCGGCAAAACCGTTTTCCATTGAATTCAAGCATGTGTCCTTCCGCTATCCGAAGGGGGAGAAAAAGGTTCTGGATGATATATCGTTTAAAATTGAGGCGGGGGAGAAGGTAGCGCTCGTCGGCGTAAACGGCGCGGGAAAAACGACGCTCATCCGTCTGATGTGCGGGCTGCTTCTTCCGGACGAGGGGGAAATTCTGCTGGACGGGCATACGCTTTACGAATACAACCGCGATGAAATGTATACGCTGTTTGGTCTGGTACCGCAGGTCTTTTCATTTCTTCCGGTCTCCATCGCGAGGAATATCGCGTGTGCGGGCGAGAAGGATGAAATTGACCGCGGAAAACTGGAGCGGAGCATTGAGCTGTCGGGATTGTCGGAAAAAATTGCGTCCCTTCCGCTGGGGGCAGAAACACCGCTCGGCCGGGAGCTGAGCCGGGAGGGCACAGAGCTTTCGGGAGGGGAGACGCAAAAGCTCCTTCTGGCCCGCCTTCTCTATAAAAATCCGCGCTGTATCCTTCTTGACGAGCCGACGGCGGCGCTCGATCCGATTGCGGAGGACCGGATTTACCATAAATACAGGGAGATCGCTGAGGACGCAACTTCGGTTTTTATCTCTCACCGGCTTGCTTCAACCCCGTTCTGCGACCGGATCTTCCTGCTGGAAGGTGCCCGTTTTGCGGAGGTGGGAACGCATGATGAGCTGATGGCAGCGGACGGAATATACCGGGGCTTGTTTGATGTACAAAGCAGGTATTACAGGGAAAACGTGCAGCCGGGGCAGACCGGAGAGCTGCAGGAACAGTTGTGAAACGAAAGGGGCTCAGAATGAAAAAGAAGGAGAGGGAATCGAAAAAAAATATACCTGCAAAGCGTTCGCTCCGCGAGGAATGGGAACTGATTGCCAGGGCGCTGAAAATCTGGAATGAGCTGCTGCCCGGATATTTTCTCTGTCAGTTTCTCCGCATTGTATTCGAGGTGTTCGCACCTTATTTCGGGCTTTTCATGTCCGCGGAGCTGATTAACGGGCTGGCAGAAGGAAGAGGACTGCGGCAGCTGCTGTTTCTGGCCGCAGTGACGGCCGCGGGTACATTTGTTATATCGCTGGTCAGCCGCTTTCTGCAGGGAAAGTGCACCGTAATGGAAGCCTTTACGATGGAGCAGCATGAGGAATATGTAGCGGCAAAGCAGAATGAGCATTCTTTTGAACATACGGAAAATCCGGATGTCGTTCTGCTTCGCTCAAAGATACGAAATGATTTTGTTTCTTTCGGCGGCGGGCTGTACTCTCTGCGATGGACATTTTTCGGGCTGGTGCGGGAGCTTTTCAATGTGGTTTTTTCCGTCTCTCTGACGGTATCCATGTTTGCAGTGGCGGCCAAAGGGAATTTCAGCGGATTTCTCGGTTTTATCAATTCCCCGTTCTCAGCCGCTGCCATTATTCTTTTGATTGCCGGGAACACATGGCTTTCTGTCCGCATATCGGCGGTAAGTACGGAAAAAAATCAAAAGGAGCTCAGCGGGCTTTCCGCGAGCAATGCGCGCTTCAGTGTCTACAGCCAGCTCTGGTCAAGGGATATGATACTGTTTAACCTTCACCGCATTGTGCTGGAAGACATAAAGAAATTTCAGGTTCATCCGGAGTGGGTCACAAAAATAGAACAGATTCAGATCCGATACGGGATACTTTCGGTTCTTCTGGATGCGGTGCTGAATATCGCCATCTTCATTTTTGTTGCGGCAAAAGCATTTACCGGCGTGTTCGGCATCGGAAGCTTTGTTCTGTACCAGGGGACGGTCGGACGCTTTATTCATGCGGTATCGAATATCGGGGCCGTGATCGGAAGGCTGCGTTATAATAATAATTTTCTTGTAGAATTTTACCGTTATCTCGATCTGCCTAGAAATATGTATCAGGGTTCGCTGGCGGTAGAGAAGCGGGATGATATTGAGTATGAGATTGAATTTCAGGATGTGGGCTTTCAGTATCCGAGAACGGAGAACTGGGCGCTGCGCCATGTTGATATGAAATTCAGAATCGGTGACAAGCTGGCGATCGTCGGGGAGAACGGCTCGGGCAAGACGACCTTTATCAAGCTTCTCTGCCGTTTGTATGACCCGACGGAGGGCAGAATCCTGTTAAACGGGATTGATATCACGAAGTACCGGTACCAGGAATATATGGAGCTGTTTTCTGTGGTGTTTCAGGATTATTCGCTGTTTGAGTTTCCGCTCGGGGAGAATGTTGCTGCCGGGCTGGATTTTGATGCGGCGCGGGTGCGCAACTGTCTTGAGCGGGTCGGGTTGGGAGAGAAGCTCGCGGAGCTTGATGCGGCGGCAGAGGCAGAGGCTGCCGGCAGCGGACAAACGGAGGAAAAGGCGGCAGCCGGAGGAAGCAACAAGAATACCGGAGGAAGGCGCGGCGGCAGTGCTGCCGCGGAATGCAGACCTGGTGTGCTGGAACGGGCGATCGGGCGCGGCTACGATTCGGAAGGGATTGATTTTTCCGGCGGGGAGGAGCAGAAAATTGCTCTGGCGCGGGCGCTGTACAAGGATGCACCGTTCGTTATACTTGATGAGCCGACAGCGGCGCTTGATCCTCTGGCGGAGGCAGCGGTCTATGAGACTTTTGACGGCATTGTAAAGGACAAAACCTCGGTGTTTATCAGTCATCGTCTTTCCTCCTGCCGGTTCTGCGATACGATTGCGGTGTTCGATCACGGGCAGATTGTGCAGAGAGGCTCTCATGATGAGCTGGCAGCACAAAAGGAAGGAAAATATTTCCAGCTCTGGACGGCGCAGGCCAAGTATTACACGGAGCAGGAGGGCTGAAGACACGGTTTTGATGCCTGCGCAATTCAGTATTCCTGCGCCAGCCTTTTAAACAGCTCCAGCGCCTGTTCGATGCGGCTGGTCGGGACGCAGTAGGAAATACGGACATGTCCCGGACAGCCGAAATCGTCGCCAGGAACGAGGAGCAGATCATATTTCCGGGCGCGGAGGCAGAAGGCGGAGGCATCCGGCTCCAGGGAGCGTGGAAAAATGTAGAACGCACCTTCCGGCTTTACGCAGGAAAAGCCGAGGCTGACCAGGCCTTCGTACAGGAGATCCCGGTTTTTCTCATAGACGGCAAGATCAGCGGTCTGCCCGGCGCAGGCCGCTGCAACCCGCTGAAACAGGCTGGGCGCGTTGACATAGCCGAGGGAGCGGCCCGCACCGCAGATTGCTGCGTAGGCAGTTTTGGCATCCTCCAGCTCGTCCGGCACAAGCACATAGCCGATGCGTTCGCCCGGCAGGGAAAGCGATTTGCTGTAGGAGTAGCAGACCAGCGTATTCTTATAATATTTTGTTATAAACGGCACACGGATCCCGCCGTAGACCAGCTCGCGGTAAGGCTCATCCGAAATCAGAAAAATCGGCCGGCCGAACGCCGCGCTTTTTTCAGTCAGTAGCGCGGCCAGCGTCTGGATTGTCTTCACAGAATAAACGGCGCCGGACGGATTGTTCGGCGAGTTTATAATAACGGCTTTTGTGTGCGGCGTGATCGCTGCTTCAAGACGTTCAAAATTAATCTGAAAGGCGGCGGTGTCCGCTTCTGCGACAACAAGCCGGGCGCCGGCTCCCTTCTCGACAAAGCACTGATATTCCGGGAAAAACGGCGCGATGGCGATGAATTCGTCCCCCGGTTCGGAGAGCGCCTTAAAGCAGCAGGAAAGCGCAGCTGCCGCGCCCACGGTCATATAGAAATTATCAGCGTGGAAATGCGTGCCGAAGCGGCTGTTCAGATCTTCCGCCATTGCGGCGCGTACCCCGTAATCGCCCTGCGCGCTGGTGTAGCTGTGTGCGGACACCGGTCCCTCGGTATCAAGAACACTGATTACAGCCCGGCGGACGCAGTCCGGCGCGGGTACGCTCGGATTGCCGATACTGAAATCGTAAACATTTTCTGCGCCTATTTCTGCGGCGCGCTTTTTCCCATATTCAAAAATTTCCCGAATGGTAGAACGTTTCTGGCCGAGCTCGACCATATTCTTTGCAAACATAACATACCCCCGTTAAGCATACTTTTTGGCTCCGGACTGGCGATACGCCGGCCGGCTTTGATTTCTGCGGTTATCATAGCACAGCAGGAACCGTCAGTCAACCGCCGCGGAGGGACACAAGCGACAGAAGAATGCTTTTTGGCATGCTGCCCCGGTCCCGTCAAAAATTGCGCTGCGGCACCAGCAGAGCGGATTTTTTAGAAATTTCGCATGGATTCCGGCGGACAATATACGTTAACGATTTAGATGGAGATTTTAAATAAATTCACAGTAAAAATATGTTATTAATTTAAAAATAGATTATAAAAAGATGCCATTTGCGGCCATTTATTAACCGATGGCGGTCAGACTATTGCAAAAAAAATAATAGGTTTATAATAAATATACCAATCATAAAGTTATTTCTTAATCACAGCTATTTTAAAACTACAGGAAAATACATGGTATGGATAGAACGTCCCATGCCGCAAAAAATATTTTTATGCCAATAGCGGAACAGGTCGGTACGGCTGCCTGTGACACTGGTTCGAAGCGGTACAGAATGGACTGGAATCTTGCATAACGGAATCACATTCACTGGCAGACGATCCGGATCACAAATGAAAAGTTCGTTTTAAGTGATAAGAGTTTTCAATGATATATTGGGGATCGGAACTTTATAGGGGGTAATCAGAGGATAGTTGTGAAATATATTGTAATGAAAAACAAGAAAATAAAAAGCTGCTTAATGGCTGCGGGGTTATGCCTGCTTTTCTCTGGATTTTCTGCCTGCGGGAAGAAGCAGGCAGAGCCAGGCATTCCGCTTCAGGAACTGATCGTAGAATACCCGCTGTATAATCCGCTTGCCTATGCGGCAGCAGAGGATGGGACTGTGTACATCGTAAACTTTGATCAGACAGAAGAGGGGGAGCCAGAATACCAGCTGCATTGTTTTGATAAACAGGGGACACATGAGGGCTGGGTCGGTCTGGGGGAAGAATACTCCATGATTGAGGCGCTTGCGGTATCGGAGGATGGGAAACAGGTGTATTTTACCGCACAGAATGCAGAGTATGGAATGGATCTGTATTTATTTTCTTATTCTGCGGAAGACAAAGAGATTGATATGTTGTGCGGGCTTTCCTATTTTGACCATGTCAGACAGCTTGCGGTAGTGGGAGATGCGGTATATCTGCTTGGACAGTCGCCGAACTGGCAGATAGAAAAGGCTCCGGATTCGGGGTATTCGTTTTCGGGGGAGCGTCTGGTCGGATACCTGCCTGCTGCAGAAGAACTGGTGCAGCTTGGATTTGACTTTCCCGTCAGTATGTCGGCGAGCGGAACAGGAACGCTGATTGTTCTTGGTTATCTGACCGGGGATGGTTACTGCATGATGGAATATGACCCAGCAAAGGACTCCATGCAGGTGATCAGCAGGCTGGAGAACTATAAATTTGACCGTTTTGCTGCCTGCAATGGAGGGAAGGATGTAATCTATGATTATAACCTGAACTCCCGGGGGCTTGTGCTCTCGGATATCCGGCAGCTTTCGGTGGAGGCGGAACTGTATCCGGACAGTATGACAATCCTGATGGCGCCCGGTTATACCGGAGGACGTGTTTACTGTCACAGCCGTCAGACAGGCAGCCTGATTTCGTTCCCGCTTGCTGCGGTACAGCGAAACAACGAGGAACTGACTTTTATATCAAAAGAAAACGGAGCGCTGAATGCGCCTTACGGCTGCGGCTATTCTATGAACAGGGTGGAACTGTCCGACGATAAGCTTACCTTGAAAATTCTGGCAAGAGATAAGGATTTCGACCTGTGCATGGGAAGTACACTGTTTGGCAGCGGCGGAAACCTGCGGGAGAACGGCGTATTTTATCCACTGAATGATGTGCCGGAAATTGAGGAATACCTGAACCGGTGTTTTCCTTTTGTGCGGGAGGCGGCGACGAAGGAAGACGGGACGATCTGGATGCTTCCGGTCGATGTCAATATATTCGGGATGGTTATAAGACAGAAGGCTGCAGAGGAAGCCGGACTTTCTTTGTATGACGGGATTACCTGGAAGGAATTTGCGCAGGAAATTCGCGGTACAACAGAAGAAACCAGGAAATGGATCGAAGCACGTCCAAGCTTTTTGACTTCTGTATTTGGGCATCAGTATTTTACGCGTTATCACACACTGGAAGGGGAAGCGTTTCAGGATGCGTATACTGCGCTGTTTGAAATATGGAATACACCTTGCGGCGGGGAAGCTTCAGAGGATAATTTTATTTTAAAATCGGTGGGTGGTCCTATATGGCTTGGTTTCGGCAGTGATTATACGAGACAGCAATATGGTGAGGATGCCGCCTTTATTTCGATGCCGAAACTGGGTGCTGAGGACAGAAATATTGCCAACTGTGTTTATCTGGCGGTAAATCCGGATTCGTCGCGGAGGGATGAAGCACGGGCTTACCTTGCAGCTTTGGCGGCATATCTGTCACGGAGTGAGGAACTCCCGTTTTTTAAGGACTGGCAGGGAGAAGGTGTGCTGGATAAGACCATGCACAAGACTTATGAGAACGAGGAGATTGGTTTTGCTGTAGATTATGATATCTATGGGGAGGGATTTGATGAGCTGTTTTCCGGAACCATGACGCTTTCGGAGTACATAAAAAGGACAGAGCAGAAACTAGAGATGTATTGGGGAGAATAGTTTTAGAAGGAAATTAGGAACGGTTTTGTAAATTGATGGAATGAAACGTATCTGCTTCTAACGAAATGCTGATAGGAGGACGGATTGGTGTCGTTGTCTGTCCTGCTGGTTCAAAACGGTACAGAATGGAGATAATTGAATATGAAAAAAAGATTGGTAACTATGGTTTTAGCCCTGGCTATTTGTTTTGGTTTTACCGTTCAGAATGTTAATGCAGCATCTTGCCCGCCGCATACAAATACCAAAACATTTTCTGAGCCGCTTTCTCATTGGACGACAACTCATAAAGTATACAGGAATCTGTATGTTGATGGAAAACAGGTTTACAGCGTGTGCACGGTGAGTTACAATGCAGTACGTTATAGTATTTACTGTATGGACTGCAATGAGAAATTGCATGTGGATGAAAAAACGATTGAAAAGCATTCCCTGGCAAGTGACCCGGATCACAAATGATAAGCATATATAATGAACTTCAGATGCAGATACGTTTTATACAATAGTGCAAAAATATTAAAAATTTAAGAGAGAATGCAGAAAACAAACGAAATGCATTTTGCAATTGTTTAAGCATTCTGGTGATATGTCAAGAACTTTTTGAAAAAGATTTTGATATGTTCTT
>ERZ777305.3235-NODE-3235-length-11637-cov-90.599896_pt1 | contig 11637 bp, 7 predicted proteins | sample MGYA00374965_ERZ777305 | MGnify/ENA primary metagenome ERZ777305 (study PRJEB29328, sample SAMD00013331) | mouse gut metagenome | study: EMG produced TPA metagenomics assembly of the Metagenome analysis of fecal microbiota from mouse which was promoted...
CCGACTTATACCCCAAAATTCGATGTTTTCAAATTTTTGTCATGTACTTAAATTATATTTATAATTTTGCATTTGAAACTCCAAATTGCAATAGTGGCAAAACTACCGTACAGATAGTAACCATAGTTAAATTGAAAAACTTTATATAGTAACAAAATATAGTAACGCACTTCTTGATATTATGATAAAATCGCAAATCTTGTATTGTGGGCATGTGCCGTTGTGCCATGCGTACGGTCGGTGATTCTACCCCGGTAACGGTAGCTTTTCTCCGATCGCTGCGTCATATCTTTATCTAAGAAGAGCAAAACAAGTAGCTTGATTCTGACCGGCTTAACCCCCGGTTCCTAATTACGACGAAATTATTATATTGATGATACGGAAATTAATCTTTTGCGTGGCACTGATGCTGTCGGCAGCAGTTTGCCAGCAGGCTGCGGCTCAGGAAGCCGCTGTCAAGACCAATCTTGGCGCCGATGCTCTGCTCAACGTCAACCTTGGTGCCGAGTTCGGGCTTGCTCCCAAGTGGACTCTCGACCTGACCGGCGAATTCAACGGCTGGAAGATGTCGCACGACCGCCGCTGGAAGCATTGGTATGTCATGCCCGAAGCCCGCTATTGGTTCTGTCAGAAGTTCGGCGAGAGCTTCATCGGCTTCCACACCATGGGCGGACAATACAACATAGGAGGTTTCGACGGCAAACTCAATTTCCTCGGCACTGACGCCCGCAAGCTCAAGGACTCCCGCTACCAAGGCTGGTATGTGGGTGCCGGCGTGTCATACGGCTACGCTTGGATGCTCTCGCGCCACTGGAACCTTGAGGCTGAGCTTGGCATAGGCTACTCCTATACCCGTTTTGACCGATACCCGTGCGCCGAGTGCGGCACAAAGCTTGAAAGCAACCGCTCACACAACTACTGGGGTATAACCAAAGCCGCCATCAATATAGTATATGTATTCTAAACCTTAACCCGAAACAAACCAAACGTATGAAAAAAGCATTGACACTTTCCCTGTTGCTCTCGGTCATCGTGCCGGTAGCCAATGCCATTGACCCGGTTTCGGTGCCTGAGGTCAGCGGCGCTTCCGTCACACGTGAGGGCAACTTCCTCCATGTCAAGATGGATATACCTCTACAGTCCATGCCCGTGCGCAGCAACGCCGCAGCTTTCCTTACCCCTTGCCTTACTAACGGCGACGAGGAACTCGAACTGTCAAACCTTGCCCTTTACGGCAAAAAACGCCATATATACCACCAGCGCACATCGGCTCACCCCATCGAACCGGCTGCCGACAAGGAAATGCGCGTAGCCGACGCCCCCGCCACCTACCCCTACTCGGTGATGGTGCCTTGGCAGGACTGGATGAACGGTGCCACACTCTCGCTCCAGCGCACCGACTACGGCTGCTGCGCTAACATCGAAGGTGAAGGTCGCCGTGACCTCACACAGTTCCTCCTTCCCGAGCCGCCCAAGCCGTTCGAACCGATGTTCCAATACGTTCGCCCCGTGGCTGAAACCGTCAAGAGCCGTTCGGTTACCGGTCGCGCATTTATCGACTTCCCTGTCAACCGCACCGAGATATTCCCCGACTACCGTGGTAACACCGTGGAACTCGCAAAGATACGTGCCACAATCGACAGCGTTGCCACCGACAACGATATCACCGTGCGCACACTCTCCATCAAGGGTTTCGCCTCACCCGAAGGCTCCTACTCTAACAACGTGCGCCTTGCAAAGGGCCGTACCGAATCGCTCAAGCTCTACGTGCAGAAGCTCTACAACTTCCCCGACCGTATCATCCACACATCCTACGAGCCTGAGGACTGGGAAGGTCTGCGCAAATTCTTGGAGACAAGCGATATAGCCAACCGTGACGCTATCCTCGCCATAGCCAACAGCGACCTCGCCCCGGACCCCCGCGACAACAAGATAAAGACCACATATCCGCAGCAATACGCATGGCTTCTCGCCAACGTATACCCGGCGCTACGCCACTCCGACTACACTATCGACTTCGACATACGTAGTTTCACCGACGTGGAAGAGATCAAACGCCTTGTCAAGACACAGCCGCAGAAGCTGAGCCTCAACGAGTTCTTCATGGCAGCCCAGACCTACGAGCCGGGCAGCGATGACTTCAACGAGCTCTTCGAGATAGCCGTGCGCATGTTCCCCGACAGTGAGGTAGCCAATCTTAATGCAGCCAACGCCGCCATGCAGCGCAAGGACTTCAAGGCTGCCGCCGCTTATCTCAAAAAAGCCGGCGACACCCCCGAAACCACCTACGCCGGCGGTATCCTTGCGGCACTCACCGGTGAAAACGAGCGAGCCTTGCAGCTCTTCCGTCAGGCAGCCCGTCTGAAAGTAGCCGATGCCCCTGCTGCGGTTGAGCAGATGGAGCGCATCATCGAAGCTTCGTCACGCTGAGCATACACGCAATAGTAATATATAGCCACGCTCCCTCTTCAACTCTCCTCTCCAACATCCCATTTTCCCCGCTCTCGGGCGTCTCAATAGTAACTCCGCTCTCCTCCCTACCTGATTACGACTATTAATTACGACGATTAAATAGTAACTTAATTTTTTCAGAATAGTAACTAATTAACAATTTAAAAATAGTAACATAAGTTATGAGACATTTTTCAAAATTAGCGGTAATGGCACTGGCTTGCAGCCTTTGGTCATGCTCCGACGATGCCCCGGTCTCAGATACCGGCAAGCAGGGCGGTGAAAATGACTTCTATGCCAAAATAACCCTTAAGCTTCCGACCGAAGGAGGCTCACGCTCACAAACCAAAGACCCCACTACGGGTAATGAACCGGCAGAGTCTACTGATGGCTATGAGTATGGTAAAGATCGTGAAAATAATGTAAGCAGCGTCACCGTTATCCTTGCTACAAGAGCAGGAAGCGAAGGTGCTTATACCTATACTCCTCTTACTTCTGCCAATGGAGTGCCACTTCAGGATAAAGCTGCTACTTCTCCCACATTTGTCATGCAGTTTGACGCTGCCAAGGTTAAAGAAGCTGTTACGAAAAATGAAACCTTGTACATGTTTGCATATTGTAACCAGACCCCCGGTACTGTTTCTTCTTTCCATGAGAAAGGCTCGATAGTTAATGGAGGTACCCCGTCTACTCCCATTTCAATTGCTCAGCCTGACAATTTTCTTATGACTAATGCCCAGATAGCGCAGGCAAATGCTATTGGCAACTGGGATTCTATGGTTGGAACCAACACAAGTTCTAATCCATTTAATCTTGGTACGGTTTCTGTTGAGCGTGTAGCTTGTCGTTTTGACTTCAAGGAAACTAAGACTGAGGGAATGGCTGACAATACATATCCTATATACGAACAACCGGCGTATGACGGCACCCCTGCTACAGGTCATTATGGCAATATCGAACTTCAGGTTATGGCTCTGTTCAATGAAGCGAAAGATTTTTACTATCTTCGCCACATATCTCCCACAGGTACAACTACAAATTGGAATATTTGCACAAAAGAGACTCCTGATAATTTTGTAGTAGGTCCTAACTGGGATGCTTTTAGTAGATATAATACAGCATGTTTAGGTGATCCTGAATATGCGTTACCTGCTACAACTGAAGCTCTTTTCCATTACCCCATAGCAACCGTAGTTAAGCAAGCCAATGAAAATAATCTCTGGACTGCACTTAACTCGTTGAAGGAAGATGACAATCATAATAGTACTACCAATACTCCATCTTGGGATCCGGATACTAAAGACGAGAATAAAGATTATCATATCTGGCGTTATGCTACTGAAAATACCATTCCCGGACCCGGCGCTCAGCCACAGCGTTTCGGTATCAGCACGGGTATAGTGTTCAGGGGCGAGCTTACTTCTGTTGATGGTGATGGTTTGGCTTCCACTCTTAAGAATGCTATGAAAGCTAAGGAAGATCTCTATGCTTATCGTGAATCAACCAAAGAGTCAAACAAATCAAATCTGACTACAATTTTCGGTTCTGCGATGGATTTATATAACTATTGTAAATCTCATGCCGGCACCGATCCTCGAAAGAATTTTGTTAAAGCTGTTTGGGCTGGTGTTTTCACTGTTACCGCCACTCCTGCTATTTCAATTACTACTACCACAAAGCCTTCTGAAGATCAGATAACTGAGCTTGATAATAAGCTCTTTGGTGAAGGAGTGACTGTTTCAGCAGTCGCAAAGGTTGACACCAAAACTAATGCTGACCTCAAGCCATATAAATTTATATGTTATGCTCCTACCATCGGTACTGACGGCGTAGCCCATTATTATTCATACTATTATTATGCTAACCGTCATAATTACAATGGTACCGAGATGGAGATGGGTCCGATGGAGTTTGCTACAGTGCGTAACAATATCTACAAGCTCAAAGTTGACATGGTGTCAGCTCTCGGTCTCCCCGAAGACACTCCCCCCGATCCTTGGACTCCCGACGAAAACCCGCAGGTTTACTTCAAGGTCAGCGTCAAGGTTCTTGACTGGGTTGTTCGCAAGAACTCTATCAAGTTCTAACGGCTCAAATCACTGAAGCTATATAAATCTATCCCTTTTATCAGGGATTGCAGTGCCCGGCAGTAGGGGGCGCAATATATTGCCCCCCTGCCGACGGGTAATGCAACACTCTCTTTTAATCCAAAATAATCCCTCTCCGGCTTATATCCAAATATGAATCTATCATCATTACTCCGGCATAAATGCAACGCATTCCGGTGGGCGCTCTCCTTGCTCGCCGTGGCGTTCTCATCCTGCGACTCCGCTATCTACGAAGACCTCGACCCATGTCCGCAGGGACTCGTGATACGTTTTGTCTACGACTACAACATGGAGTTTGCAAACGCATTTCCCTCGCAGGTTGACTGCCTGACAGTGCTGTTCTACGATTCAGATGGCAGATATGTAGCCACTCGCACTGTCGATGACCGTGCCCTGCTTTCAGATGAAAACTGGCGCATGACAGTCGATCTCCCCGCCGGCACTTACTCCATAGTGGCATACGGTGGAATGCACTGCGATAAAACCTCATTCGCTTTCGGCGTTACTCCCGCTGAAGGCTCCAACCTATCCGACCATACAGTGTCGCTCCGCCCCGGGCTGCTAACCTCGCCCGCCGGCACCCAGCTACATCATCTGTTCTACGGACGCCTTGAGACTTCCGTTGAAACCACCGACACACAGTATCGTGAAGTCACCGTGGAGATGATGAAAGACACCAACAACCTACGCATACTCCTTCAGAACCTCGACGGCACCCCCGTGGTCGATTCTGAATTCTCATACACGCTCACAGCCCAAAACACTTCGATGGCTTGGGACAACTCACTTCTCCCCACTGCCCCCGTCACCTACATGCCTTGGGCGCGCGGACAGGCTGAAGCCGGCACAGTGGATGGCACCAACCCCAACATCCTCGCCTTCGCCGAGTTCAGCTCCGGTCGCTTCGTGAACGGAGCTCCTCTCACCCTCACCATCACTTCAAACATCGACGGACACACAGTGCTCTCTATACCCCTCGTGCGCTATCTCCTCCTGCTTAAGAGTCAGGAATTCGCATCGATGGGCTCACAGGAATTCCTTGACCGTGAAAGCCGCTGGAACATGATATTCTTCCTCGACTCCGCTGACCGACACTGGATTAAAACCACAATAGTAATCAATGACTGGGTAGTCCGTATTAACGACCTCGAGTTATGAAAAATATATTGGAACGTTACCTGATATTTGTATTGGCTCTATTGCCGGTGCTCTCGGGATGTTCGGGCAATGAGCCTGAACCGTCCGAGCCTACGCCTGCGCCCGGCATTTTAGCCGACACATATCTAAAGCTTTCCATCGCCACGGCGGAGGCACCCACTCCCGCCTCATCCTATTCAAGAGCTGATACCCCTCAATATGAAGCCCCAGCCAACGATAACGAAAACGAAAAAATTCAGACCATGCGCTTCATCATTGTTGACGGCTCAGGGCATGTTGAGCACAACGTGCTCATCAATCAGACCAACAAGCCTGATGTGCTTGCCGAGACACCTTCCTACCGTGTCAGCCCCAACGACACCAAGAAAATCTATCTGATAGGCAATGAAGCCTCGCTCCCGGAGTCGGTCATAAAGCCGTTTCAGAACCTGAGTGCGCTCGACGTGTTCCCTTCAGGATGGGATGATGTGACTCTCTCACTCCCTGCGCCCGCCGGTGAAGGAGCTACTCAGGCTCCCTTATATTCTGCCAATCAGCCTATACCTATGACCGAGTTCCACGAGGTGGAGATAGGTGCCCCTAAAATTGACACTGACGGCAACAATGTCCCATACGAAGTTCCGCTCTTCGTGACCCGCACCGCTGTCAAATTCACCTTCAACCTCACTATCAAGGTAGATGACGCTACCGCAGCTCTTGTGGGAAAAATAGATGTGGGTGATCTGATTATTGACAAAATTGCCGATAAGGAGTATCTGTTCCCAAAAGCGACCACTTACGACCCTGCCAAAGCGCATGATCATGAGAATCGCACAGTCACTGCTTATACAGTGCCTTCCGACCTTAACAATATATCATTCCCGGTAAGTTGGAAACAGGGTGATGACATATTCCATTATACTTCGGGACCGGTATATCTCCCCGAAACAAAATACACTCCTGAGGGTGCGACTACCGATACGCCATACACCATATCTCTCCCCATTGACGATGCGGTGTTGACAGCTCCCTTACCGAATGTTCCAGCATTTTATTCACTTCCACGCAACACTCACGTGATAGTTGACATCACTGTGGAAGGTCCAATGATTGTATGTGAGGTCAGGTTGGTTCCATATACCGGAATTTATCTTTACCCGGATTTTGGAATTATACGTTAGTCAAAACCTGCTACCTCCACCAAATAATATGATCTAATATTTAATAAAATGACATCTATTCGCCCAATGTTAACAAGGCTCAATATATTTCTGCTACTGCTGTCAGCGCTGATGCTCACCGGATGCGTTGACGAGCGTTTCTATGTCGATGATCCCGGCGAGGGTGAAGCGACAATCTCTGCCGAAGTTGTGTTCAGTTCAGTGCTTAATCCGCTTGGCAGTCGGTCACGTGCCGAATGGCCCGATAGCTCTACAGTTTCACCTTTACCGGTTCCGGGACCTCCTGTGAAAGGCGATGTGATAAAGCAGATAAATTCTTTGTGCATTTTTATATATAGGGCAGATGGCGATAAATCGCTGTATAAGCGTATTCTTGTTTCAGACCCTAATGCGGATGGCGTTTTCAATTATACGGTAGAAGAAAACGGCAATACAGAGCATCCCGAAATCTCAAGCAATAGCAAGGGACATCAGGCAGAAACTGCCACTCCTAAGGCTTCATTTACCCTTAAAGGTATACCGTTTGGTAAATATTATTTCTATGCGGTTGCCAATATGGGCGATTTGAGTGAATATGATGACAAGGCTCTTAGCACTCCCGATAAGCTCAAAGATATAAAACTTACTTGGAACAGTGATAATATTGCCGCTAATAATCAGATGTTCGGATATTTCACCCTTGCCACCGAAAAATCGAGTACCGGTTTTAATGCTCCGCTTATCACTGTCGGTAAAGTGGCAATGCAGCTTCATGCTTGGGTTAAGCGAGCCGCTTCTAAAGTTACGGTAGCCATCGATGGTTCAGATCTTTATGATGGAGTGCAGGTGTTTATAGAGTCTATTCAAGTTCGTGATATATCCCGTTATTGCTGGCTCGGTAAAGAGCATGTAGCTTCGGCTCATTATCTTATTGACGGTCAAAAGAAAGTGCTGGGCACACAAGATGCTAAGGATGGTAGGGAGGTAAACAAGGAAAAGTCATATCCCGAAACCATCGATGATGCTCATACCGAAACTGCCGATGCTTACTTTTTCTATGAAAATATGCAGGGCACCGGGCAACTGAAATATCAGGTATGGCCCGATAGCGAACCCGGTGCAAGCTCGGATAAAAAAAAGCCCCAATATCCTGACGGAAACAATCCTAATGATGTCGGATATAAGGATCATGTGGTAGCGGGAACCTATATTGAAGTCACAGGTTATTATAGATCAAATAATACTACTGAGGGGGAAGGTCCCATCATTTACCGCTTCATGCTTGGTAAAGATACCGAGAAGGATTATAATGTGGAGCGCAACCACCACTATAAACTTACTCTTAAGTTGAAAGGATGGGGTAATGATTCCGATTGGCATATTGTATACGACCAAGAACCTGAAATCATAGGTCGTAACCCTTATTATATCTCGTACGTTTATGATGAGACAATGGGCTATCCTGTCAAGATTCTCGGAGGTAAGCTTCTTTCGCTTAAAGCCACAATACCGACAAAAGATGTGATTGATAATGACCAATATTTTAAGGATCATCCCGATGAATATGCTAAATTTAAAAATATAAATGAAGATAGCTGGCATCCGATGAATGTTAAGGAGAATGAAAAACCATATCCCTATTGGAATGCCGGTACCCCGGATAATCCGGGTCCTTGGAATGGTTTTTTATCTCTCAGAAAGACTACAAGAGCGGTTTTTGGTGCTGTTGGTGATGGATTTGGTTCAAATGAATCTATTACATATACTTATAACGAAAGTTACTACGATAATTTTAACCGTGGTGAACGTATCTATAATGTGTCAGAGGGTTTACACAAGGATGCTGCAAACGGCGATTATACCATAATTAATAATGGTGATGGTGAGTGGCTTGCCACAATCCCTCTCTATACTCGTGCCCGTGTCATGGTGGCACAGACAGGTTATACAGGTAATAATCCATACGTGGCTTATCGTCGAAGAGCAGGCATAAGGATAGAGGCTAAGGTGCTTCGAAATGACGGCACGGAAGAAACTGTGGTAAAATATATTGAAATCCAGCAGATGCGACGTATTGTCAATCCAAAAGGTATTTGGCGTAGTAAGGACTGCACAGATCCATTCCATGTGACAATGATGATAAAGGAGTCGGAAAATATAACCGAAGATTTTAAGCCGTTGTATTCTGATGGACCATGGTTGGCAGTGATACAATATGGGAAGAAAGATGGAGCTTGGTTTGACATTGAGCCTACACCCGGTGTGTCACAGAAAAATCCTGACGGATCTATTTCAGGTACAGGAGATCCTTTTGCCATGGAAAAGAATGAGGGATGTAAGATTGATTTTACATTCCGACCTAAGGGAACTACTACGGAACCTCGCGGTGGTATAATAAAGATTTATTACAACAACTATACTTGTGTTCACCGTATATTTGTGCGTCAAGGCTATGAGCCGGTTGCTTTCTACAACTCGAATGTTCAATGGCATAGCTCAAATCTACTTTCAGCCAGCAAGGAGGTTTCAGACCCGGTATTAGAGGGGTCATATTTCCGTCGTCATAACCTCCAAATGCCTATTGCTTCGTCAAATAATACTCATGAATTGTCCCCGTTTGATGGTAAGATACATGATGGTATGTCTCGTTCATTTACGATTGTTGATGGTACCCCTAAGACTTGGAAAGGTATTTCTATTAAAGATACAGGAAATGCAAGTAAGAATGTCCCCTACGGAGGAAATAGTCGTTGGACTAATGACGGTTATTTCACTCTCGAAAATGGAGACCCCAATAAAAAATATCGTATTGCATCAAAGGAGGATCTTAAGGATATAATGGATAACCCCAACACAATATATGGTTATGGTGTGCTTTATACTGATGGAACAGGTACAGAAGCTACTCCAACCAAAGTGGACGAGGTTTATGGATATGCGGCATCTCCAGGTAATACTGCCGGGAAAGGTATGAGAGGTGTATTTGTCTGTGATTCTCTTTCTGGAATGAATATATTTCTACCTATTGGTGGTAGTGGGTATGGACGATTTAAGCAGGAATCTCCTAATGCTGATGTATATAATAGATTACCTAAAGGAAATGGCGGAGTGATTCAGTATGCTAATCGATATGCGGAAATGCCTGAGACTGGTTCATCTGTAGGTGGAGGGAAGGCTGAAATTAATAATGGAAAAGGCTATGGGGTTGCGTATAAACCCATTTTCTGGGACTTGTTCAGACGTCCGGGTGCTTTATATTGGCTTCACGAGTATAAAGATGGAAGCTATATAAGTGACTGGAAGAGTGTGCCCGCATTGGATATAAACTATTATTCGTTTGATTTTGCATTGACTACTTTGTCTAATGTTGGATTGCAGTGGCCTGAAAGTGGGTGGGGAAGTCCGAATGACCCTTCCGGCACTGATGCCGTTCAGATACGCCTTGTGGAAGTTCCTGCGGATAAGAAATAACTTAACTTGATAATACGCCGGCAACCCGGTCTGATTCTTTTGTGGGTCAGACCGGGTTGCTTTATGTATTCGGGTTTGGGGTTATGGGCGGTTATTCGTTAATGGGGGTTATTCGGGTTGAGGGGGTTATTCGTAGTTGGTTTCTACCTCTATAAATGAGTCAACAGTCGGGGTTCCGAACTCAATCGAGCCCATTTCTTCATTAGAGCTGATGTTTATGTTATAGATATAGTGGCATCCCGGCTGCCATTCGGAGAATTTGCTTGTGGAGAGCGGGAATTTTAGCAATCCATCCCCAAATGTACTCCCTGAGACAACATTTTCGGGAGGAGTATTTTTGTTGGGCCAAATCTTTTCGCCGCTCTTACGGTCGTAGATCACGCACATCACCACAAGGTATGTGTCATTACCCGAACCGTTGCTGCGCCATGTGAGATGCTGAGGCATCACGAACAGACGTCCCCCCATCCCCGCTCCAAGAGGCTCAATAACTACCGGAGTGGGGTTAAGGATAATCATATCTGTGGTGTCCTGCGAGATGTGGAGTACGTAGGACTGCGGAGTGTTCTGATCCGCCCATTTTCCCACGTTTTCAGCTGAAAGGGTTCCCGCGGTCGAGGCTTTAGGGAACAGGAAATTGCCCTGAGTCATTATATTGGTCAACGCCACATTGGTGATCCTCACCACCAAGTCGGTGCTTGACGAGCGCATCTTCAATGTGATCTTCGACAGCGCATGGCGGAAGTTGAATATCACCTGAGCGTTAGCCTGACCGGCATATCCGTGGAGGTTGGGACTGACGGCATACACTATATCCTCGGTCGAGGGGTACAATGCGAATGCGTCGTAAGGCACGGGCGACAGCGGGCTCGACTCTCCCACCCACGAAGCCGGTGAGAAAGCGTAGAAGTCAACCTCTTCGTCAGCGGGCCAGTACTGCACTGGCGAATAGCCCCATGTGTTGGAAGCAGTCTTGCTAACCTTGACATTGTTCATGAACAGCTTGGGGCTGGTGGCAGTCCCGGTGTAGGCATACACATTGAATGTGGTTAGGTTGCTCGTGGTTATATCGGTGCCACGGGAGTATTCGGTGTTGGCTGCGAATCGTATCTCATTATCGGGGGTTCCCGCCGGTTGAGGCATCTCCTCGCTGTTGGAACACGAAATAAACGTGAATGTCGCCATTATAGGGACTATGGCGAGTATGAGATGATTTTTTTTCATAATGATTCAGTGTTTAGTTAAATCAGTGTTTAGTTAGAGGGTGTTTAATAACAAGTGTTAACGCCACTACATAAAAAAAGCCTCCA
>ERZ777305.3241-NODE-3241-length-11595-cov-2.590815_pt1 | contig 11595 bp, 13 predicted proteins | sample MGYA00374965_ERZ777305 | MGnify/ENA primary metagenome ERZ777305 (study PRJEB29328, sample SAMD00013331) | mouse gut metagenome | study: EMG produced TPA metagenomics assembly of the Metagenome analysis of fecal microbiota from mouse which was promoted...
TTCTTTGTAATTGATAACTCAGATAGTATGATTAAAAATGAAATTGAAAATGGTGTTACAAGAAAAGATGCTGTTGTTTCTGCAGCAAAAACTCTAGCCGAAAAATTACTTACTGTACAACCTTCAACAAAAATTGGTATAGTTAGTTTTTCTAGTGCTCCAAATGGTGAAACAGAAGGTACTATTAATGATGCAAAATTACAACTACTTCCTACTTCAACTTTATCAGATATAAAATCTGCCATTGATGGAATTTCTTATACTGGTCCAAGCACAAATATTGAAGCAGGACTTACAGTTGCTGAAAATAACTTCTCTAAAGACGAGAATAACAAAGCTGTAATTTTATTAACAGATGGTGTGCCTAACAATGCAGTAGGTGGGCCAACATTAATATATTCTACTGCTGTAGCACAAAAAACATCAGCTAAATTAAAAGATTTAGATAATGCTGGAATAAAAGTTATTTCTGTTATGACAGATGTTAGTGATACAGCATGTCCATATGATGAATCAACTGTTCCTGAAGGAGAAGAAATAAAAACTTATAAACAACTTGCTGAGGATGTATTCGGAACCCCAAAATATCCTTTTGTTGGAAAATTCTATTTTATAGATGATTCAGAAATAAATACCACTATAACAAGAGATGTATTTAATAATGTAATTATAACAAAAGAAAATTATATAAAAGATATTGAAGTTGTTGATTATTTTCCTGAAGAAATAATTAACAATTATGATTTTGAAATTGTAGAAGATGCTAATATTGGTAAAGTTGATTCTGTAGTAAATAAAGAAGATAATTCTATTACATGGAGAATAGAAACTTTAAAAGTTGGTGAAATAGCCAAAATTCAATACAAATTAAAACTAAAAAAAGATTTTGATAGAAAAATTATAGATGTTGTTATGCCAACTAATAAAAATGTTGATGTAACTTTTACAGATGTAGATAATACACCAAAAGATGTTTCTTCTCCAGACTCTCCAACAATAGTTTTAAAACAATATATTACAGATATACCTGACCCAAAACCAGAGCCAGAGCCAGAACCACCAAAAGTTATTCCTCAAGCAGGAAGTAATATTGAGGGATTATTAATAACTTCTGGAATTATAGTAATAGGAACTATAATAGGTTTCATAGTATATGTAAAGAAATATAAATTCTAAATAAATAAAAACAAATAAGAGCCAATAGGTTCTTATTTGTTTTTATTTATAAATTTCTATTTTCACTAGCAAATTTTTTTATAATATCCATATCTTCTCCAGTTGTAATTTTTATATTAGTATAATCACCTGGTATTATTTTAATTCTATTTCCATCCTTTTCAAGTAAAGAACAATCATCTGTTACATCTTCATTTTTGTACTTTTCATGCATTTTCACTAATATATCTCTATCAAAACATTGAGGTGTTTGAATAATCCATGTATTATCCCTATTTGTTGTATTAATAACAATGTTTTTTTCATCGGTTATCTTTATTGTATCTTTTGATTTTACTCCTATTGTTACTCCTTTAAATTCTCTCATATTTTCAATACAATTATTTATATATTCTTGCTTTATTAGCGGTCTTGCACCATCATGAATAATAACTATATCTGAATTTATATTTTTGATACAATTATATACAGATTCCTTTCTAGTATTACCACCTGTAACTATATTTATCTTCTTAGTTAATTGTTCTTTGTTTATAATATCTTTTACTTCTTGCATCTCACTTTCTTTTATTGCTATTATTATATAATCAACATATTTATTTTTATCAAAAGCATTTAAACTATACTCTAATACAGTTTTTTCATTTAGTATTTCAAAATTCTTATTTCTATTTTTACCAAATCTTGTACTATTTCCAGCAACTAGTATAATTGCCGATATAGTTTTATTATCAATCAAATTTCTCACTCCTTTTGGAATTATATGATGTACATATATATGTTTCATAATAAATCTTTAATTTTTTGTATGTTTCTTGTGCCATATATCTATCTTTAAAGATACCGTAAACACATGAACCCGAACCAGTCATTAAACTTCCAATTGCACCATTTTTTATAAATTTTTCCTTTATATTTTTGATTAAATCATTTTCTAATTGAACATCTTCAAATGTATTATATAAATTATTTGCAATCAAACCTATATCATTTTCTATCAATCCTTTAATTATTCGATTAGATACGTTTACTGCCTCACTTGTTTTATTTTTTTTATCTATTAAATCGTACATTTCTTTTGTATTACAACATATATTAGGCTTTACAATTACAATATAATATTTAAAATTGGAATTTATAATTGTTATCTTGTCTCCTATTTCTTCTGCAAGTACAGCTTTATTATAAAAACATGGCACAACATCCGCTCCTAAACTTCTCCCAATTATTTCTATTTCATTTTTAGATATATTTAAATTAAACAATTTGTTTATTCCTATAATAAAGCTTGCACAATCTGTACTACCACCGCCTAAGCCTGCTTGCATTGGTATTTTCTTTTTTAATATTATTTTAATTCCAGAAATGTTATCATATTTTTCTTTCAGCTTCAAATATGCTTTATAAATAATATTCTCTGTATTATTCAAACTTTCTATATTAGTTTCCAGTTTAAATTCATTAGAATCATTCTTTTCTATATATATTTCATCATATAAATTAATTTTTTGAAATATGGATTTTATATTATGATAATTATCATCTCTTTTATTTAGTACCTCTAAACTTAAATTAATTTTTGCCCTTGCTTTTAGATATATTCTATCCATTAAATTTTCACACCTTTAATATAAAAATTATTCTACTGTAACACAAGCAAAAACATTAATACCATTACCTTTTCCGAATTCTGTCAATTCTTCACCCGAAGTTGCTGTAATGCCAACACAGTTTTCGCTAATATTTAATATTCTGGCTATGTTTTCTCTTATTTGATTAACTTTAGCATTTATTTTAGGAACTTTACATTCTATTGAGATAGAAATGTGAGTTATTTTTCCTTTTAAATATTTAAGAGCTTCTTTTAAATATTCCTCACTATTTTTAATTCCTTTTTTGTTACACATATCATCTGCAACTGTTCCTAATATATTTTTACATGTAACTCCTGAAATTGCATTAGTAATAGCATGTAAGATAACATCTCCATCACTGTTAGCTATTAAAGAAAACTTTTCTTCAAACTCAATTCCACCTAATATCAATTTTTTGTTTTGATTGCCATAATCTATTTTATGACTATCTTGACCAATTCCAACCTTCATATTATTCTCCTATCTATAGTAATACTTGCTATATATAGTGTATTATAACAATAAATATATATGTTTTCAATAATAATATAAAAATAAGGATTGTACAATCCTTATTTTTATAATTCTACTACTTTCTCCCATGGCAAATATTCTTTTCCAAAATGCCCATAGTTAGTGGTTTTTGTATATATTGGTTCTTGTAAATTTAAATAATTGATTATTCCATTTGGAGTTAAATCAAACTTTTTATTTATCTTTTCTAGTATTATTTCTTCATCTATTTTATTAGTTCCATATGTATTAATATTTATAGATATTGGTTCTTTTATTCCGATTCCATATGATAATTGTATTTCACACTTATCTGCCATTTTATTTGCAACTATACATTTTGCTATATGTCTTGCCATATATGCAGCAGATCTATCTACTTTAGTTGCATCCTTTCCAGAAAATGCCCCTCCACCATGACGTGCATATCCACCATATGTATCTACGATTATTTTTCTACCAGTTAATCCTGTATCTCCTAATGGACCACCTATTATAAACGAACCTGTTGGATTAATATAATATTTTGTTCTATCATCTATCAAGTTTTTATCTATAATTGGATTTATAACCTTATCTATAACATCCTTTTTTATCACTTCTTGAGTTACATCTTTTAGATGTTGAGTAGAAATAAGTATTGTATCTATCCTACTAGGTTTATCATTTTTATATTCAATTGTTACCTGAACTTTTCCGTCTGGTCTTAAATATAGCAATTCTTTACTTGTTCTTACTTCTTCTAATTTCATTGCCAGTTTATGAGCAAGTGCTATTGGGTATGGCATTAATTCGGCTGTCTCATTACATGCATATCCAAACATTATTCCTTGATCTCCAGCTCCTCCTATATCTACTCCTTGTGCAATATCATTACTTTGTTTTGTTACATTTATTTCTATTTTACATGTTTTATAATCAATATCTGTAGTTTCATTATCATATCCAATATCTTTTAATACATTTCTTGCTATTTTCTCTATATTAATTATAGCAGATGATGTTATTTGTCCTGCAATTGTTATTTGTCCTGCTGAAGCAAGTGTCTCTATTGCAACTCTTGAATTTTTATCTTGTGTTAGGCATTCATCTAATATTGTATCTGAAATTAAATCACATAGCTTATCTGGATGCCCTTTTGTTACACTTTCACTTGTAAATAAATATTTTTCCATTTTTTGCTTCGTTCCTTTCTTTATCTAAAATGTATTTTTCTTCAAAGAACAGACTGCCTAAGGTAGCCCCTACACCTCCTTGGGTATATTTCTCATAGTTTTAACATTAATTCTCTTATTACTAAAAAAGAACTTCTATTTATAGAAGTTCTTTTTTTATTTTGTATCATTCAAAGCTTCTTCTATATGCTTTGTCGGTATTAGCACCTTATATTTAACAGGTTGCTGTGGAGTTATAAAGCCGAATCTCTCGTCCACTCTTGATATTTTATTCAATTATAATAGTTCTAATATGGCCATTGGAGCTGCATCTCCTCTACGTGGTCCTGTTTTTATCATTCTTGTATATCCACCATTTCTATCTTGATATTTTGGTGCTAACTCGTTAAATAATTTTGATGGTAAATCTACATTTTTACCTTCACCATCTTTAACTTTATTAATTTTAGTCATTATTTTCTTTCTAGCATTTAATCTTGATGGCATATCTTTTTGTCTACTAACTGTTTTTTCTTCTTTAACAACTTTTAGATATTCTTTTCCATTTTTGCTTGTAACTTTTTGAGTTTCTTTATTTCCTTTTGAATCTAATTTTGCTGTTATAACTTTTACATCTACCATTTCAAAATTGTCTTTTTCTTTTATTGCTAATGCAATTATACTATCAACTATAGCCTTAACTTCTTTAGCTCTAGTTTCAGTAGTTTCTATTTTGCCATGTAAAATTAAATCAGTAGTTAAACATTTTAACATAGCCATTCTTTGGTCTGTTGTTCTTCCTAATTTTCTATTTCTAGCCAATTTATTTCACCTCTTTTTTAATCTTCTTCTTGAGCAAAATCTAACCCTAATGAATGTAATTTATGGGTTACTTCGTCTAATGACTTTTTACCTAAGTTTCTTACTTTCATCATATCTGCTTCTGATTTATTTGCTAAATCTTCTACAGTAGATATTCCTGCTCTTTTTAAACAATTGAAAGATCTAACAGAAAGTTCTAAATCTTCTATAGACATTTCTAAAACTTTTTCTTTTTTAGATTCTTCCTTTTCAACCATTACTTGAGTGTTTCTTGTTGCTTCTGATAAATCTATAAATAATTCTAAATGTCCTGTCATAACTTTCGCAGCTAAACTAAGTGCTTCATATGCCTTTAAACTTCCATCTGTCCATACTTCAATAATTAGCTTATCAAAGTCAACCATTTGTCCAACTCTAGTATTTTCAACTGAATAGTTTACTTTTTTTACTGGAGTATATATTGAATCTATTGGTAATACAGATATATCTTGATTTACTTTTTTATTTTTTATTGCACTATTATATCCTCTACCTTTTTCTACTGTCATTTCCATTTTAAGGCTTCCACCTTCAGATACAGTAGCAATATGTAAATTAGGATTAAGTATTTCAACTGATTCATCTGTTATGATATCTCCAGCTGTTACTTCTCCTTCTCCTTTAAAATCAATTCTTATTATTTTTTCTTCAATATCAAAAGTTTTTAATCTTACATTTTTTAAGTTAACAATAATTTCAGGAACATCTTCTACAACATTTGGTATTGTTGAAAATTCATGTACTACTCCATCTATTTTTACACTTGTTATTGCAGCACCAGGAAGTGATGAAAGCAAAATTCTTCTTAAAGAATTACCTATTGTTACACCATATCCTCTTTCTAATGGTTCACATACAAATTTAGCATAATTATTATCGTCATCAACTTCTAAACATTCAATATTTGGCTTTTCAAATTCTATCATTTTTACCTCCTAAAAAGAAGTATGTATTAGCTCTGCAATACATAATACTTCTTCTATATTACTCTCTTTTCTTATGAAAGTACCTATTTTGAAGTTTCTTTTTTAATTATATTAATTAAAAAATTGTATCTTATCTTATATCGCTTGTCTAATTATTATTTAGAATATAACTCTACTATTAAGTGTTCTTCTATTGGTAAATCTATATCTTCTCTTGAAGCTAGTCTTACAACTTTACCACTTAGTTTAGCAGAATCTCTTTCAAGCCAAGTTGGTGTAACTCTTGCTGAACTTTCTTAGCTTTTATTATTCCTTTATCTTGTTTTAATTCTCTAACTTCTATAACATCTCCTGCTTTAACTAAGTATGATGCTATATCAACTTTTCTACCATTTACTTGGAATAATCCATGATTAACTAGTTGTCTTGCTTGTGCTCTTGATGCTCCATATCCCAATCTATAAACTACATTGTCTAATCTACTTTCTAATATTTGAAGTAAATTTTCACCTGTAATTCCTTTTTTATTAGAAGCCATTTCGAAATATTTTCTAAATTGTTTTTCTCCGACTCCATAGTATGCTTTTGTTTTTTGTTTTTCTCTTAATTGAGTACCATATTCAGAAAGTTTAGCTCTTTTTTGTCCATGTTCACCTGGTGCATAGTTTCTTCTAGCTACACTACATTTATCTGTATAACATCTATCACCTTTTAAGAATAGCTTTTGACCTTCTCTACGGCAAATACGGCATTGTTCATCTTTATATCTTGCCATTTTATTTCTCCTTTCAATAAAAAATTTTTATTGTTTTTAATTGTTTATATCTAAAATTAAACTCTTCTTCTTTTTGGTGGTCTACAACCATTATGTGGAATTGGTGTTACATCTTTAATAGCACTAATTTCTAATCCAGCTGTTTGTAAAGATCTAATTGCAGCTTCACGTCCAGAACCTGGTCCTTTAACAAAAACTTCTACTGTTTTTAATCCATGTTCCATACCTGCTTTTGCAGCTGTTTCAGCAGCTTCTCCAGCAGCAAATGGTGTGCTTTTCTTTGAACCTTTAAATCCAAGTTCTCCAGCACTAGCCCATGAAATAACATTACCTTGTGTATCTGTTATTGTAACTATTGTATTGTTAAAACTTGAATGAATATGTGCAGCACCTTTTTCAATATTTTTTCTATTTCTTCTAGGTGTTTTCTTTGCTACAGTTTTTTTATTAGCCATTTGGTTCTATACCTCCTTATTTTTTACTTTTACTTACTAATTTTCTTGGACCTTTTCTTGTACGAGCATTTGTTTTTGTTCTTTGTCCTCTTACAGGTAGTCCTCTTCTATGTCTTAATCCTCTATAACATCCGATTTCAGTAAGTCTTTTAATGTTTAGAGCAACTTCTCTTCTTAAGTCACCTTCAACTTTAAATTTTTCATCTATCACTTTTCTTATGCTGTTTACTTCATCATCTGTTAAGTCTTTTACTCTAGTATCTGGATTTATTCCAGTTTCTTTAAGTATTTGTCTAGAACTTGTTATACCTATACCATAAATGTATGTAAGTCCTACTTCTACTCTTTTTTCCCTAGGTAAGTCAATTCCTGCTATACGAGCCATAAATTTTAGCACCTCCAAAATATATTTGTTATTTGTTTTTACTAAATTATTTAATTGAAATGTATATAAACACTTAAAGAGTTGCATATATGCAACTTTAAAAATATTATATAGTTTAAACAATCTAGCAAAATATATATAAACACAAAACTAGTTTTAAAATCAGCCGCTACATAGATTTGTGTTAATATCAAAAATTTAGGATTTTTATCCTTGTCTTTGTTTGTGTTTAGGATTTTCACAAATAACCCTTATAACACCTTTTCTTTTTATAACTTTGCATTTTTCACAAATTGGTTTTACTGATGGTCTTACTTTCATTTAATACACCTCCCTAACAATTTAGTGAATAATTAATAATGAATGATGAATAATAAATAATTGGGTTATATTATTAGTATTACTTTTATTATTAATTTTCAACTTATAATTCTATATTATATAAATGATAAATAGCTATTTATTATTCATCATTCATTATTTAGCTCTCCATGTGATTCTACCTCTTGTTAAATCATATGGTGATAATTCAACTTTAACTTTATCTCCTGGTAGAATTTTTATGTAATTCATTCTTAATTTACCAGAAATATGAGCCAATATTTGATGTCCGTTTTCAAGTTCAACTTTGAAATTTGTATTAGGTAATGTTTCTACAACTGTACCCTCAACCTCTATTATATCTTCTTTTGCCAATATTTTTTCACTCCTTAAATATAAATATTAAAGTCTTTATATATAATTTAGCTTATATATTATATATGATGTTTATAATATTGTCAATATTTCAGGCTCATTTTCTGTAATTAAAATTGTATTTTCATAATGTGCACCATTACTTCCATCTTCTGTTATTATAGTCCATCCATCTTCTAATTCTAAAATACCATCTTTTCCTGCTATTACCATTGGTTCTATTGCTAGAGTCATGCCAGATTCTAATTTTATTCCACGTCCTTGTTTTCCATAATTAGGTATACCTGGATCTTCATGCATATTTCTCCCTATTCCATGACCTTGAAATTCTTTTACTACATTATAGTTATTTTTTTCAACAAATTCACCAATGGCATGACAAACATCACCTATTCTATTTCCTGCTATTGCATATTTTATTCCCTCAAAAAAAGCTTTTTTAGTAATTTCTATTAATCTTTTAGCTTCTTCAGTTCCATTTCCAACAATATGTGTACGTGCAGCATCTCCATTAAATCCATTTTTATATGCTACCATATCTATGCTTATTATATCTCCCTCTTTTAAATGCACTCTTGATGATGGTATTCCATGTATTACTTCATCATTTATAGATGCACAAATTGTTGAAGGAAAATTTGGTACTCCTTTTTGTCCACTTGGATAACCTTTTTGAGCAGGTATCGCACCATTTTTTCTAATAACATCTTCTGCAATTTTATCTAATTCTAAAGTTGTAATTCCTGGTTTAATGGCCTTTTCTACAGCTTCATGAGCTAATGCTGTTATATGGCATACCTCTCTCATTAGTTCAATTTCTCTTTTTGACTTTATTTCTACCACTTTAATCTTCTTCTTTCAAATTATCTATTGGTTTTTATTTTATATCTTTTAATATATCATCTGCAACATCTTTTCCTAAACGATTAATTGCAACACTTACTTCTTCTGTTCTTAATACTCCTTCTTTTTCATAGTATTGTACTAATGGTGCTGTTTGTGTATCATATATTTCTAATCTTTTATTTATAGATTCTCTTGATGAATCATCTTTTCTTTGTACAAGTTCTGCACCGCATTTATCACATATTCCTGCAACTTTTGGTGGATGCATTTCTAAATTATATGTTGCTTTACATTCTTGATTTGAACATACTCTTCTTGTTAATATTCTTTGTATTGTTTCCTCTCTTGGTGTTGTTAAATTAATTACCATATCTATTTTTTTATTTTTTTTACTTAATATTTCTGCTAATTTTTCTGCTTGCTCAATAGTTCTTGGAAATCCATCTAAAATAAATCCATTTTCTGCGTCTGCTTCGTTTAATCTACTTGCAACCATAGGTACTGTAATTTCATCTGGAACTAAATTTCCTTTTGATATATATTCATTTGCTATTACTCCAAGTTCTGTTCCTTCTTTTATATTTTTTCTAAATATATCTCCTGTTGAAATTTGTGGCCAGTTAGTTTTCTCGCTTATAATACCAGCTACTGTTCCTTTTCCTGTTCCTTGAGCTCCCATAATAATAATATTCATAATTAACATTCTCCTTACAAAAAAATTATAGACTAATACAATATTAGCCTATAATAATATATCTCTTTTTTCCAAAATAATCAACTATTTTTTAGGAAATTTTAGGTAATTATTTTATTCTTCCATCCATAAATTATATATATTCATCGTCACATATGTACTACTTGAAGTAGCATTTTTTGATAGAACTACTATAATATTTTCTCCTTGTAAATTGAAATTATTAGTTATATATATTTCTCTATCTTTACTAAACTTCTCAGGAGAACAAATGTCAACATCGATAACACAATCAACACCACCATTTTCATAGGCTCCTTGCCAATTAATATTTTCCATTTTTAATCCATTTGGATTGTATATTTTAGCACCTACACCGCAGTCACCAGTCTTAATTTGTACTTCAGCATCTATTCCTATTCTTTTATAATTAGTAATATCATACTCGAAATTTAAAAATGCTCTCTTAGTTACTTGTTTTGTTACCACCTTTAAATAATTATTTTCTTTTTCAACAGATTCTATGTTTTCTTTAAAAAGTTCTATATTATCTTGCAATTCTCCTTCTTTTATTATATATTTTCTATCTTTCGTTTTTATTTGCTCTGTAGTTTTCAAATGCGTATTTTCATCTATTACTGCTTCTACAGTTACTTTATAATTTGTATTGTGTGGCAAATTTTCTATTGTTATATTAGGTTTCGTATCTTCTTTTATATTTTCTCCTACAGCGTATATATATTTTTCTACTGGTTTTCCTATACTTGCTTCATCTACTTGTATTGTTATTTGCGATGTTCCTATATATGTTATGTTTATATTAAATTCTCTTTTCTCTTGAGTTTTATTTCTTGAATTTATTAAATATTCTGCAATTTCTAATGTATTAGTCTCGTTTTCTTCTGCTTGTTTATATTTTTCTCCTGCTGTTTCAGCATGTTTTAGTATACCATTTTCTCCTAATGTGAAGTGTATTGTGACTCCTGCCAAAATCAGCAATAATATTATTGTTATTATTAGGGCAATTAATGTTATTCCTGCATTTTGTAGGGGCTGCCTCTGGCAGTCCGTTCTTTCTGAGAATATCTCAGTCATCTTGTAAAATATAAATTCGTTTTTTGATATTTTTTTCTTGTTGGTTGTAGGGGCGCCCTTTGGGCGTCCGTTTTTCGTTGGCATTTTGCTATTTATTATTTTTTTGTTTGTTTTAGTGTTTTCTTCGTAGATCGGACTGCCGAAGGCAGCCCCTACACGTGTTGATTGTGTTTTTGCAATATTTTTTATTTTGTTGTTTGGGTATTCCTCTGTAGAATGGGCGATTAAAATCGCCCCTATACCTTTATAGTCATTTCCTTGGGGTGCGGACGCCCATAGGGCTCCCCTACAGTTAGGGTTTGTTCTTCGAAGATATGGTAAATTGCAATCCCTACACTCTCCTAAATTATTGCTCTCTCTCTCTCTCTCTCTCTCTCTCTCTCTC
>ERZ777305.3243-NODE-3243-length-11586-cov-2.661868_pt1 | contig 11586 bp, 8 predicted proteins | sample MGYA00374965_ERZ777305 | MGnify/ENA primary metagenome ERZ777305 (study PRJEB29328, sample SAMD00013331) | mouse gut metagenome | study: EMG produced TPA metagenomics assembly of the Metagenome analysis of fecal microbiota from mouse which was promoted...
TTGAAAATAAAAATCCCCGCCCCGATTTTTGTAATCTAGGAGCGGGAATTCAGGCTATAAATTAGTTGGTTTGCTTCTTAATTCGATCCGCGGCAATCTGCTTGTTGACAAGGTATTGCTGAACAATCGAAAGAATATTGTTCACCAGCCAGTAGAGCACAAGACCGGAAGCAAAGAAGATGAACATGATGCCGAAGACAAACGGCATGATAGCCATCATTTTTGCCTGAACAGGATCAGGAGGAGTCGGATTAAGCTTGAACTGAATGACCATTGTAATGATCATCAGAATAGGAAGAATGAACCAAGGATCAGGAGCCGCAAGGTCGGTCACCCAGAAAATCCAAGGAGCATCTCTTAACTCGACTGAAGCCAGAAGCACCCAGTAAAGAGCGAGAAAAACCGGCAGCTGGAGCAGGATAGGAAGACAACCGCCAACAGGGTTAATCTTCTCAGTCTTGTACATCTCCATCATCGCCATATTGAGACGCTGTTTATCATCTCCGTATTTTTCCTTAAGGGCCTTCATTCTCGGACCAAGATCTTTCATCTTCGCCATAGAGCGATATCCAGCAAGTGAAAGCGGATAAAGCACAGCTTTAACAATACAGGTCAGTAAAACGATCGCCCAGCCCCAATTCCCAACAATTCCGTGAAGGAAAGAAAGAAGCCAGTAGATCGGTTTAGCAAGGAAAGTCAGCCATCCGTAGTCAACTACCAGAGAAAGTCCCGGCGCAATTGCATCAAGTCTTGTCTGATCCTGAGGACCGGAGTACAGAACAGCGTCCATTGTCTTAGAACTGCCGCTGGGAATGGTGTTGATCTGCTCAATAGAGCCGATGGCGTAGAGTTTATCTCCGACTTTTCTTGTGTAGTTTTCGCGTTCAACTCCGGGAGTAGGAACCCAGGCGGAAACAAAGTAATGCTGAATCATAGCGATCCAACCGTTGTCTGCCTTAGCTTGGAAATCTCTGTCCCCGTCAGCGATATCGCTAAACGACACTTTCTGAAATTTTTCCTTATCTGTGTAGACTGCAGCACCAGTATAAGAGTTAACCATGGCGCCTTCACCTTCAGGCTTATCGCCGTCACGAGTGAGCTGGAAATAAATAGAAGGTGTAATGTCATTACCGGTGTTGTTAACGACCTCATGACTTACTTTAATGCCATAGTGACCGCGTTCAAAGGTATAAGCCTTAATGACTTTAACTCCGCCGGATTCGCCTTCAAATTTAACAGTAAGGGAGTCCTGACCATCTGCAAGCTTCAGCGGACCGGGAACAAGTTTAAATGCAGTCTTATGTGTAGGGTAAGGACCGCCGATCAATCCTGTCTGAGCAAGATAAGTGCGTCCTTTTTCCTGAGTGAAAAGGACAACATCTTTCGGAGCCTCGGGTTTATTGCCAAGAACCATGCCGACAAGGCCGGTATCAGTCCAAGGAGTAGTCTGTTTTTCTTTCCTCAGTTCAGAGCCGACAATAACCGCTCCTGTAGGATCGATAGACAGGTTTAAAAGATCCGTCTCAATATGAACTAAATCAGCTTTGGGAGCAGCAGCAGTTTCTGTAGGAAGTGCTGATGCTGTACTGGCCTGCGGTGTATCCGCTGAGCCCTGTGGAGCTGAGACGTTTTGAGTCTGTTGAGTTTCGGGTCCGAATAACGGCGGTTTTCCGTTGTAGACTTCCCAACGGTCATAAAGCATAAAAGCCGATAAACCGAAAAGAATCCATAGGAGGGCGCGTTGAATATCACTTCCCATGATTTGTGTTCTCTAATTTGGATTGAAAAATATAGTTTGATGAAGCGCTATTGCAGTCGCTGTTTTTGCACCAGCATCTCCAACGAAATTTCTCAGGAACTTCATCAATTCCACTCCCGCCAAAAGGCTGGCACCGCAGTAAACGAAACAACGTCAGCCAGCACCCTTTCACAGCACCGAATCTTTCAATCGAGGTGTATGAGTAGTGGGAGCAGGTAGGAAGAAATCTGCAGTTATGACCGACTATTGGTGAAAAAATAAGTTGGTAGCAACGGATTAATGTAAGAAGAAACAGCTTAATCACCAGTCTTCTCCATCCGTAAGGAAACTAATTTTTCAACAAGTTGTTCGAGCAAAATTCGGCAGTCTTCCCTCATTTCTTGTTTAAGTGAATCCCGGTAAGGGGTGCGAAATAAAGTAGACGGAAGCGGCGCTTTCAGACGAAAGACCACTCTCACACTGAAAGCTGAGTGCTCGTCCTCTACAGACAAACTGAGAGAGGAGCATCGAATTTCCTCTCTCAATATGCGTTTGATCAGATTTCTATCTACAGAACGCTTTGCAAAGCGTTTACCGACAGTTAACCCAACCAGGAATTTTGGTTCTTCATCGATAAGCTTTGCCTTAACTTCGAACCATTTTCCATGGAAGCGGACCAAACCCGAACCTCGTGCTCTGATAACCTCTAAAAAATCTTTAGATTTGATAATTCGAACACTTTTTGGAAAGGACTGAGTCAGCACTCCACAATCCATCTTATTACTTCGCGAGCCTCTCTAAATTATTAGAGAGCTAAAACGTGACGGCCTTTACGACGACGAGCAGCAAGGACCTTGCGGCCACCGCGAGTACGGCTGCGGACGAGGAATCCGTGTGTGCGTGCACGTTTAACCTTAGAGGGCTGATAAGTACGTTTTGTTGCCATTTTTATTCCTTTTAAAGAGGCCGCGGCTGACGGCACTAAAACTAAAAGTGATCACCTGATGCGGTCAACGAACAGGCAATTTTGATAAACCACATATTAGACTTCATTTGCAGTTAACTTGTCAAATAGAAAGAGAAATATTTTGTAATTACTTTCATTTACAGCCTTCCCACGGCACCTCTCCAAAGAAGAATCAGAAGACTACATAAGGTACAATCATTGTTTGGATTTTTGATAGAAGCAGAATTGTCTGCATAAGAAATTAGATTAAATGCGAGAAGTTTGGGAATTAACTTTAGCTTCCTTGAGAGACAGCTACCCCACCGAGGTCTTCGAACCTTGGTTTGGAAGATTAGAGTACGTCGAAAAAGATGACCCTAATGAACTTGTACTGTGCGCTCCGTCTTTCATTCATTTAAAACAGCTGAAGTCTCAGTATCAGAGCGAAATCCAGAAAAAGGTGGATGAGATTGCCGGTCGACCGGTTCAACTAACCTTTATTGTTAAGGATCCTAACGAAGGAGCTGCTCGTGCGCAGTCTTCACAGGAATCGGAAAGTCATTCTGATGAACATACTGATATTAATCTTCTTGCTAGAAAATCCGGTCTTCATGACGGACTGACATTTGAGACATTTGTTACCGGTAATGCAAATCGTGTTGCAAGAAGCAGCGCTGAATTAGTTGCGCAGTTTCCGGGAGAAAAGTACAACCCGTTTTTTATCTATGGGGCTGTCGGTCTGGGAAAAACTCACTTAATGCATTCAGTCGGCAGAAAACTATTGGAAAACAATCCGCATCTAAAACTGCTTTGTATTTCCGCCGAACGTTTCATTAATGAGGTTGTTGATCTTTCCAGCGGCGGTCGTTTATCCGACGAAAAGATTAAGAAGTTCGATAATAAGTATCGGAATCTGGATGCGCTGCTGATCGATGACGTTCAGTTCCTATGCAAACGAGGCGGAACGCAGCAAAGACTTTTCAGTATCTTTGAAGCTCTCCTTCCGAAGAATAAGCAAATTATTCTTACCTGCGATACCTATGCCCGACAGCTTTCCGACTTTGATGAAAGGCTAATCTCGAGACTTGGAGCAGGGCTGTCGGTTTCGATAGAACCTGCAGAATTTGAACTTAGGGCCGCGATTTTGTTGGAGAAGGCAAGACAGCAGGATGTCCATCTTCCTTTAGAGGTGGCTTATCTTATTGCCAATCGATTGAATACGAATGTCAGAGAGTTGGAAGGAGCACTAAAAAACGTCATCATGCGCGCAACTGTTTTCAATCGACCGATCACAGAGGAGCTTGCTAAAGAAGCTTTGCAAGGTATCAGCGGAACGGGACGAATTTCTATAGAGAACATTCAGCAAACCACTGCTGAACACTTCAATATCAAGATTGCTGACATGCATTCAAAAAGCCGAGTCGCAAATGTGGCATATGCCCGCCAGATCGCGATGTACCTGGCTAAGGAGCTGACTCAAAAAAGTCTGATTGATATTGGAAACGCTTTTGGCGGAAGAGATCACACGACAGTGCTTTACGCTGTGAAAAAAATTACTAAAGAGCGTGCTCAGAAACAAGAACTGAACCACACTCTTCATTTAATAGAACAAGCATTAAAGAATTGGAATTAACGGGAGCCACGATGGAAAATAATCTGGAAAACGACCTTACCGAAGCAACAGGAACCGCAGGGACGGAAACTATGTTTGCGGAACCAGCTGAAGCTGCTCCCGGCACTCCTGTACTCTTCATTAACGGAAGCAAAGAGAATATCTTTAAACCTATTCAGAACGTAAGCGGTGTTGTCCAGAAGAAGCAGCCGCTTCCGATTCTCTCCAATATCTTGCTGGCTCAGGAAAATGAGAATGTCACATTTACAGCAACAGATCTGGACATTCAAATCAGAACAAGCTCTGCAATCGGTACGCCTAACTGCAGAGTTTCAACGACAATATCATCCAGAAAACTGAATGATATTCTTGCTTCTCTGGTTGATAACAGTGAGGTTTCTTTTACAAAGAAAGGAGAGCACGTACTTCTGACTTCAGGAAGGAGCCGCTTTGAACTGCAGACTCTTCCGGCAGAAGATTTTCCGTCAATGAAGGAAGTGAAGCTGGAAAAGGCGTTTTCTATGCCTTGTTCCCGCTTTAAATATCTCCTAAGCATGGTCTCCTTTGCATGTGCCGTCAACAACGTTCGTTATTTCCTTAACGGGGTTTATATTTGCTCCGAAGGTACATCCGTACGGGCTGTTGCAACAGACGGACATCGTCTCGCTCTTTGTGATGTCGATGCTGATCAGGCTTCCGAGAAGAAACTTGACTCAATTATTCCGAGAAAGACTGTTAAGGAACTAACTCGTTTAGTTCCCGATTCCGAAGACGAAATCACTGTCTACATGGCGGAAAAACAAATCAAATTTACATTTGCCGGTGTTGAAATTCTTTCCAAACTTGTTGAAGGAAGGTATCCGGATTACCAAAAGGTCATTCCGGTCGACAACGATAAAGAATTCAAAGTATCCAGACAGGAACTTCTTTCTTCTCTTCAGAGAGTATCCATTCTCACCGCAGATAAACTCAAAGGCGTCCGTTGGAATCTTTCGTCCGGCGTTATCAATGTTGCTGCGACAAATGCCGATATGGAAGAAGCGGAAGACGAGCTTGAAGTCGAATATCAGGGCGACAGCATTGAAATCGGTTTCAATGTGACCTATCTGATCGAAGTGCTGAATGCTCTGAAAAACGAAACAGTCAGAGTATCTCTCGGTGGTCCGCTTAGCTCTGCATTGATCCGCATGCCCGACAGCGAAAAATTCAAATTTGTCGTCATGCCAATGAAGATTTAACGGGCTGATAGCTCCAATTTGGAATACAAAAGAATGAGTGAAACACAAGATGTCAAGCTGTCAGCTGAAGACAGCTATGGTGAAGACGCTATTCAAGTCCTCGAAGGACTGGAAGCTGTAAGAAAAAGACCCGGTATGTATATTGGAGACACCTCTGACGGTACCGGTCTCCACCATTTAGTTTTTGAGGTCGTTGATAACTCTATTGACGAAGCTCTTGCCGGCTACGCGGATCACATTAATGTCACGATCAACCGCGATAACTCTATCTCCGTTGTTGACAACGGTCGCGGAATTCCTACTGACATAAAGATGAACGATAAGCATGAGCCTAAGAGAAGCGCTGCAGAGATCGCACTGACCGAGCTCCATGCCGGCGGAAAATTCAACCAGAACAGCTACAAAGTTTCAGGCGGCCTCCATGGCGTAGGTGTTTCCTGCGTCAACGCTTTGTCCTCCTGGTTAAAACTTATCGTCAGACGCGACGGAGTAGAACACTACCTTAACTTTGAAAAAGGCGTCCTGATTGACCGCTTAATCGACAAAGTTAATACGCCGAACGGCGTTGTTGAAGTCTCCCCGATGCACGTATCCGGTCAGACTGATAGAAGAGGCACGGAAGTTCAGTTCCTTCCGGACGCCGAGATTTTCGGAAATGTAGACTTCCATTATGAAGTTCTTTCCTCAAGATTGAGAGAACTCTCCTTCTTGAATAACGGCGTGAAGATTCACCTTGCCGACCTTAGAAAAGGGAAAGACGAAGTATTCCAGTTTGTCGGAGGCGTGAGCGGCTTCGTAGCCTACATTAACCGCGACAAGACAAAAATCCATGACAACTGTTTTTATACCAACAAAACAGTTCAGGTATCTCCAACTGAAAACATAGCTGTCGAAGTCGCTATGCAATGGACCGACGGATACAGCGAGAATTTCAGTGCCTACACCAACAATATTCCTCAAAAAGACGGCGGTACTCATGTCAACGGTCTGCGCAATGCTATGACCGCTGTACTGAAGCGGTATATTGAAGAAAACGAGTTAGCCAAGAAAGACAAAATTGATTTGGTTGGTGAGGATATTCGAGAGGGCATGACATGCGTTCTTTCGCTGAAGATGCCTGAACCTAAATTCAGTTCTCAGACTAAGGACAAACTGGTTTCATCAGAAGCGAGAGGTGCTGTAGAGCAGGTTGTCAGAGACAGTCTCGATGCCTATCTGCAGGAAAATCCTAAAGACGCGAAGATCATCTGCACAAAGATTATTGACGCGGCCAGAGCTCGTGAAGCTGCAAGAAAGGCTAGAGAGACAACTCGGCGCAAAGGTTTGCTCGGTTCTGCAGGTCTTCCCGGAAAGTTAGCAGATTGCTCCAACAGAGATCGTTCCCTCTGTGAAGTGTTCCTGGTGGAGGGAGACTCCGCCGGCGGATCTGCTAAGAGCGGCAGAGATAGAAACTACCAAGCTATTCTTCCTTTACGAGGCAAGGTTCTAAACGTTGAAAAAGCCCGCATTGAAAAAATGCTCTCCAGTGAACAGATCGCAACTCTGATTGCAGCCTTAGGAACTGGAATTGGCGAAGAGTTCAATTTAGACAAACTTCGTTATGACCGCGTGATCATCATGACTGATGCTGACGTGGACGGAGCTCACATTCGTACGCTTCTTCTGACTCTCTTTTATAGACAAATGCCTAAGCTTATTGAAGGCGGTCATGTTTACATTGCTCAGCCTCCGCTCTATAAGGTTGTCTATTCAGATAACAAAGAACGCTACATTAAAGACGAAAAAGAGCTTTACAAGCTTCTTGTTGAACAGGGAACCAAAGACACAAGACTCTATGTTTCAAAAGAAGCTTTTGAAAAGGACGAGGCGGTATCTGGAGAGCAGCTTCAAAGTTACCTCATGTCATACAACGATGCCCATAACGTCATCAATAGGTTCTCTCGTTTTGTGGACTCAAGCGTTTTAACTGCCATCGCTGCAGGCGCTGAGATAAGTCTGTCTGATGAGGAGGACGCACGCAAGTCTGTTGAATCGATTATTGAGAAGCTCACCGATCCGGATGTGGTTGTTGAACATCAGATAGTAGAGAATGTTCCGACAATTATCGTGAAGCGAACGAAGTACGGTAATGTAATTGAGACAAAGATTACTCCATCTTTCGTTGAAACACCGGACTACTTAACACTTCAAAGTACGTCAACAATATTCAAGAACCTTCTTCATCCGGGTGCCTGTCTTCTTAATCAGAAGAGAGGAAAAGAGACGATACAGCCGATCTCTAATTTTAGTGAGGTCATCGAATTTGTTCTAAAAGCCGGCAAGGCGACTGTTAAGAAAATGCAGCGCTACAAAGGGCTTGGAGAAATGAAAGACGTAGAGCTTGAAGAAACCACCATGGATCCTGCAAAACGTCGTCTTCTGAAGGTTGGTGTTGAAGATGCGGTCGCTGCAGATATGGTCTTTACAAAGCTCATGGGAGACGAGGTTGAGCCAAGACGGCAGTTCATTGAGGACAATGCACTTCTTGCAAGCAACATTGACACCTAGACTTTCTTAACTCAGAAAAGGACGGCTTTTTGGCCGTCCTTTTCTTTTAATCAGTGTCAACAGTTATAAATTAATTAGAGCTTGGTGCAGAAGGTTAAGTTTTTTCCTTACTTTTACCTTACCGGCACCAGCTGAAATGTAGACAAAAAGAGATATTTTGATCACTTTCTAATGTGTACAACTATGTTTATAAATGTTGAATAAACTGTGCAGTTATGCTTTGTGCCCAAATTATCAATATCTTCTCAACACTAATAAACGACAAATCACAGAGAAATCAACAATCTTTAAACATTATAACTTATTGTTTATATAGATAATAATATAGTTATCAACAAATTTTAAATCACTTCTAATATTAATACTCTTAATTAATTTTTATAAATTAATTAGTTATAGATACGTTAATAACTAGAAATAACTTTTCCTTTTTTAAAAAAAATCACTACCAAAGAACAAACCTATTTATCAACAGAACTAATACTACTTATTGTATTAATTACTATAAGGAGTATTAATTAATGCTTCTGTAAAAAATGTTAATAACTATATTATTCTTTTTATTATCAATAAGTTAGTTTACTAATAAATTGTTTAAAACTTTAGTAATTCTATGTTAGTATCAGTGGAAAATTTGGATTAAATTGAACTTATATCCAGTTGTTCACAAGATATTAGTTAATTGTTAACATTTTCTAGTGAATAACTGTCTTATTTCTGGGATTATCAGCTGAGTTTTGATTATGAGTAAAAAATTACTATTAGTATCTGCAGCCTTTAGCGTCGCTGTATTGACAGGTTGTGCGCCTGTTCTCATTGGATCAGCTGCTATGACCGGTGCATCCGTAGCGGCAGACAGAAGAAGTGCCGGGGCGGTTGCAAATGATGGGCTTATTGAGACGAAATCAGCGCTTCATCTTTCACAAACGAATTTTTCCTCAAGTCATATCACTACGACCTCTTACGAAGGAAACGTATTATTGAGCGGGGAAGTCGGCACGGAAGATGATAAAGAGAAGGCGGCTCAGATTGTTAAATCTATCAATGAAGTAAATACGGTTTACAACGAATTGGCTGTTATGCCCAATTCTTCCTTCACGAGCAGAATGAGTGACTCAATCACCGCAAGTAAAATTCGTGCGGCGTTGTTGGACAATAAACAGGTGACTCTGACTTCTCTGAAGGTTGTAGTTGAACGGGGAGTTGCTTACCTGATTGGTGCGGTAACGCAGCAGGAAGCGGAAATTATCGGGAAGATTGCTTCTAAAGTCCAAGGTGTGACACGTGTTGTCTGTCTCTTTACAATTCTTACTCCGGAAGAGCTTGAAAAAAGAAAGCTGATTACTAATGACGGCTCATCCACCGTTGAGAGCGGAAGTGGATTGGAAAGCGATAGTAGTTCATCATATTCCACTGGTGCACAATCGACTCCTATCAATATGTAATTTATAATTGATAATCATTATCGATTTTATTTATAATCTTCCAAGATTAGTCTTGGAGGCCGATTGCGTAAACTTATAAATCTTATTGCCGTGCCTATGCTTATTGTTATTGCATGGGCATTTTTATCTTCGTCGGGCATATTCAGCGAATTTCTTCTTCCGACACCGGCAAAAGTATTCAAGAGTTTTTTGGAACTCTGTGAAAGCGGTGAGCTTTCACGGCATATTCTGGCGAGTTCCGGAAGGGTTTTTGGCGGCTTTTTTATGGCAGTTATAGTCGCCCTGCCACTTGCTTATTTTTTTTACCACTCTCCGGAAGCTGAAGCCAGATCGAAGCTGACTCTTGAAGCATTAAGATTTATTCCACCTTTATCACTTATTCCGCTTCTTATTCTCTGGTTAGGAATCGGTGAACCGGCTAAGCTGGCGATTGTGTTTCTTGCAAGCTTTTTCCAGGTTTTAAACAGATCAACAGTGCATATGATGAGCTCTCTCAAACGCTCCGACTGACGAAACTTGAAAAATTTAGACACATTGAATTTCCTGCTTCGCTTCCTAACATATTCACAGGTCTTCGTCTTGGTTTTGGATATTCCTGGCGTGCATTAGTTGGTGCTGAGCTTATCGCAGCAACTTCGGGGCTGGGATATTTGATTGGAGATGCTAGTGAAATGTCGAGAACAGACAGAGTTTTTGTCGGAATCCTCTGTATTGCGGTGTTAGGCATTGCTGGCGATCAATTATTTCAATTTATCGGAAAGCGCTGTACACCCTGGGCGAGGAATAAATGGTAGCCGGAGTTTCCTTAGTTGATGTCTCGAAGACTTTTTTGGACGGTAAAAGAGCTGTTAGCCCTCTAAAGGATCTTTCTTTAACAGTTCAGCCGGGAAAGTTAACAACCGTACTTGGAAAAAGCGGCTGCGGAAAAACCACACTGCTGAAAGTTATTTGCGGATTAGAAAAAATTGACTCAGGAAAGATCCAATTCTTCAGAGATGACGGATCCGCTTTCGAAGATCCTAAAATTTCTTTAGTTTTTCAGGATCCGAGATTACTTCCTTGGAAGTCAGTCCGTGAAAACTTAGAGCTTGCCATTAGAACTCTGCCTGCAGCCGAACAGGAGAAAAGAGTAAATGAAGTGCTGGAATTGGTTCAGCTTTCCGGAACGGCAGATTTATACCCGGCTCAGCTTTCCGGAGGTATGGCTCAGCGTATCGGCTTAGCTCGTGGGATTATTTCAAGACCTGATCTTTTGCTTTTGGATGAACCTTTTGGAGCTCTTGACTTTATGACAAGGAGCAAGCTCCAGATGGATTTTTCAAAAATCCAAACAGAACTGGAAACAACAATGCTCTTAATCACGCATGACATTAATGAAGCCGTTCTTTTAAGCGATGATATTGCATTCATGCGTGACGGTAAAATAGCCGAATCCCTGGATATCAATTTACCTAAACCAAGAAGATACGGAGATACTAATTTATCTCAGTATCAGAAACAGCTTTTTAATTTCTTTATATAAACAACGGAGTAAATATTCAAATGAAACTTAAGTTAGTCGCGATTTTGGCAGGGATGTCCTTGATGACATCGGTTTTCGCCGCACCCAAAGAGATCAACATCGCCTATGTTAAAGCACCTTTTAATCTTCAAAATATGGTTATGAAACATAACCAAATGTTGGAGAAGGAGTTTGCAAAAGACGGTATCCAGATCAAATGGCATGACATTACATCCGGTGCCAAACAGACACAGGCCATGGCTGCCGGCTCACTCGACGCCAGCGCGACAATGAACACGGCATCTTTACTGATGGCAAACGCAGCAGGAAATCCTGTGAAGATTGCAACCGGTGTTGCCCATCCGACCAGTCTCTTCGCTGTTGTCGGTAAACCCGGTCCTCAGATGAAAATCGAAGACCTGAAAGGTAAAACAGTTGTCGGACCTAAGGGTACAGTTCTTCATCAGACATTAGTAGCAGCTTTGGATAGCAAAGGAATGAGCCAGAAAGATGTGAATTTCATCAATATGGATATTCCTAAAGGCATGACTGCAATGAT
>ERZ777305.3245-NODE-3245-length-11576-cov-5.245899_pt1 | contig 11576 bp, 10 predicted proteins | sample MGYA00374965_ERZ777305 | MGnify/ENA primary metagenome ERZ777305 (study PRJEB29328, sample SAMD00013331) | mouse gut metagenome | study: EMG produced TPA metagenomics assembly of the Metagenome analysis of fecal microbiota from mouse which was promoted...
ACCTTTGGTTCCGCAGATATGCGGTTGGACAGACAGAAACAGTATTTGACTGGCTTTATTGATGTGGCAAAACAGGCAGTACATAAAGAGCCTTCCGTTGCCATAGATTTATACCAGGCAGTGAAACCCCAGATGATTACGGATGTTTCTCTGGATGAAGTGGCTTATCTGGCGCCGATTCTGGCAGAGTATTCATATGATGCGGAGGGCTTTTATACGTTGCCAGGGGAGACCGTGATGGGGGAACAGTACGAGGAATTCTACCCGGATGAGGATGCTATGTTTGAGATGATATTGGATGTATTCTATGAAAAGGTTCAGTAGAGGGAGAAAAAAATACATAAGGAATATCCTGCTTTTCCTAGGGGCGGCGTGGATGCTGACGGGATGCGGCAAAACCGATGAAGGGGTGCTGCCGGAAGACACAGATACCGTAAGACAGACCGCAGAGAACACGGAGGGACCTGCGGAAGACCGTGAGGGCGGGGAACCCGAAGAACCGCTGCAGACAGCGGGAATCGCCGGTGAGAGCGGGGCGGATGCACAGATAGACTTTGGGGCTCTGCAGGAGGAGAATCCGGATATTTTTGCCTGGCTTTACATACCGGGAACCCAGATAGACTGCCCGGTGCTGCAGAGTACACAGGGGGATGATTTTTATGAGAACCATGATGTTTTCGGGCAGGAAGATGAGAACGGGGCTGTCTACATAGAACTTGCTAATCTGGCCAGCATGTGTGATTTCAATACGGTGCTGCACGGTAAGGCAGGGAAAGAAGAGAACGGGCCATTCGCCGGGATATACCGGTTTGCGGATCCGGACTTTTTTGACGAACATGAGAATTTATATCTGTATCTGGATGGCAATGCTTTGACTTATAAGATAATTGCCGCTTATGAAAGAGAGAATACAAGCCTGTTACGCAGTTATGATTTTACATATTTAGAAGGCTGCGAACAGTTTATAGATGATCTGTACAGCATCAGGGATATGACCATGAACCGGCGTGAGGGCTGGGAAGGTATCACGCCTTACCATTTCCTGATTACCCTGACCACACAGCTTCAAGAGGATGCTGACAAACAGTTTGTTGTTCTTGCAATCCTGACACAGGACGAGGCGGGAACTATTGATCGAATCGTTGCCGAATAGAATTTTCTATTTAAGGATATAGAAAAAGGAGGAATTTATAATGAAAAAAATGTTAGCATTGACACTTGCGGGAGCTATGACGGTATCCATGCCCGTCTTGGCGGCAACCAGCCCAACGGCGGATTCCTACAGCACGGCATCCTCTTCGTCTGTTGTAGAAGTCTCCGCAATCACAGCCTCTTCTGTTTCAGAGAGCATAGCAAGGGCGGCGGCGGATGAGAATAAGACCATAGGGGAATATCTGAATAATGCGGTGACGGCAATTCCCGGGCTTGATTCGGTGGCGGCGCTTGGGCAGGGCGGCCGTGTTATCATAAACGGCGTACCCAGCAACCAGACCTTCACTGTTGCCAAGCCCACTGCTGAAAGTGTGAATCTGGCGAAAGTGCAGGCAACAGCTTTGGGCGGAACAGTGTTGAATGTGGCACAGATCAACGCGTCTGTTACCGGTTTCAATACGGCCACAGTAAACTTTTATTTGAAAGGTGTTAAGCTGGGACAAAATATCAAAGTTTATCAGTTGATAAACGGGCAGTGGATGGAGCTTACCGTTACAGAAATCAGAGAAGACCATATTGTAGTCGATATGACATCCCTTGGAACCCTGGCGTTCATTGAGGTGCCAGCAGTCAAAGTATCTGAGTGAAGAGCTGCAATGATTCACGTACTGCCGCTTAAGCGGCAGTACGTTCGGGTAAACAGGTTTTGGAGTGAAAATGAGCGAAAATATTATGTCGGACATCAATACTACCGAAAAAATGACATCTTGGATTGGACAAAAGAAGGTTGATAGATATTGTATGCAGGAAGTATACGGCAGAAAAAGTCCTGTTTACCTGAAAATAAAAAGGGGGATGGACATTCTGTTGTCGGTTACGGCATTGGTCTGTCTCTCACCGATTTTTTTGATCACTGCGATTGCAATCAGGATGGAGGACAAAGGACCGGTATTTTTCAGCCAGATAAGAGCTGGAAAGGACATGAAGCCTTTCAAGATATACAAATTCCGGAGTATGCACGTTGACGCGGATATGAAATTGTCGGAAATGTTAAAAGATAACGAGCAGACGGGCCATGCTTTTAAAATCAAGAATGACCCGCGGATTACGAAGGTGGGGAAGGTCATCAGAAAGTTTTCCATTGATGAATTGCCGCAGCTTCTCAATGTCATCAAGGGAGAAATGAGCATAGTCGGACCCAGACCGATTCTGCTTTTTCAGATGGAGGAGTGTAATCCGTATGAGAGGCAGAGACTTGTGGTGCAGCCGGGCCTGACCTGCTATTGGCAGATTGGGGGAAGAGCCAATATTCAGTGGGAAGATTGGGTGGAACTGGATTTGGATTACATAGAGGATATGAGTTTGTGGACAGATATGAAGATTATTGTGAAGACGATTCCGGCTGTGTTTGACAGGGGAGGGGCATACTGAAAAAGGAATGAAGAATAAAACCATTGCAGTAGTTGTAACACACAACAGGAAGGAATTGCTAGGGCAGTGTATTGACAGGTTGTTGAGGCAGGAACATGTGTCCTGCGATGTGATTATAGTTGACAATGCCAGTACAGATGGCACACAGGAAATGGTACTGCATCAATATAATGTGCCGGAAGTGATTTACGTAAATACAGGTGAAAATTTAGGAGGAGCCGGCGGTTTTCAATATGGGGTAAAAAAGGCAGTGCTTTTGGGCTATCAATATGTATGGATAATGGATGATGACACATTGCCTGAAAAAACCGCATTATATGAACTATTTAAGACAGACAAGGAATTGAATGGGCAATGGGGATTTCTATCCAGTGTTGCGTATTGGACAGACAGAAGCATTTGCCGTATGAATATACAAAAAAGAAATATTTTTATGCATGTCGGAGAGAAGGAATACCATAAGAAGTATTCCTTTGTTAAAATGTGTTCTTTTGTATCTTTGCTGGTTAAGGCAGATGTAATTAAGAAAGTGGGGTTGCCGATCGGCGAATATTTTATCTGGACAGATGACTATGAATATACCGGCCGAATCTCGGCAAAATATCCCTGCTATATGGTTCCGTCCAGCAGAGTGGTCCACGCCATGAAAAAGCATACAAGGGTAAATTTTGCAACGGATGATATAGCAAGAATCGACCGATATCAGTATATTTACCGCAATGATGTGCATTGTTACAGGCAGTATGGATGCGCTGGATGGATGTATATTATTTTAAAGGATATATATACGCTGGTAAATATTGTGTTGAATTCTAAGGGTGGCAGGTTGGACAAGATCAAGGTTTTATACAGGGGATTTCGAGATGGACTGCACTTTAAGCCTGATATAGAAATGATAGGGTGTGAATAAAACTTGTTCGGACAGACAGAAAAAAAGACAAATATCAAAGCGCATATTAAGTATTGCTGTGGCAAAGTAATGGGAGTGATTTCGGAACAAAAGCTGGAGCGTGCTATTGATCGGGCTGAAGTTATTTCTTTTGATATATTTGATACATTGGTAAAAAGAAACGTTGTTTTGCCTGAGCATGTGCACCGGCTTGTCCAAAAAGAGTTTTTGGGACAGACTGGGACAGAAATACCTGCATATCCAAGATACAGGACGGAGGCAGAAGATAGGGCGAGAAAACATACGGACAAAGAGGAAATATCATTGGATGATATATTTTCATTCTTACATGAAATTCCGGAAGAGTGGAAAAATAAATTGAAACAAATAGAAAGGCAAACAGAAATAGCAGTCTGTACACCAAGCCCCAAAATGAAAGCGGTGTACGAAAAGGCTCTGCGGGATGGAAAAAGGATTATCATTACTTCAGATATGTATTTGGATGAAGAAACAATACGGAAAATACTACATAAATGTGGTTATGATACATACGAGAAATTATATTTGTCTTCATCTTATGGATTGTGTAAATCCAGAGGAAGTATTTATGAGGTTATTCAAAAGGATTATGCCGCCTGTAAAGGCGGAATACTGCATATTGGCGACAATGTAAAAGGTGATTATGTAGTTCCGAAGAAAAAAGGATTCTCGGCTTTGTTGATTGATGGACAGGAGAGTTCTTTAAAATTTTGGAAAAAAAAAGATAGGAGAGTAGAGAATCAATTTCTATATGAGAGACTGTATAGCTTTTTAAATAATCATGCTTCCAGTAACTATAATGATGCAATGTCCATCGGCTATGAGATATTGGGACCGATGCTGTTTGGTTATTGCAAGTGGTTATTTGAGAGGATTCGAGTTGATAAAATTGATAAAATATTCTTTTTGAGCAGAGAGGGTAAGATTATCCAGGAGGCTTTTCAAACTTTATATCCGCAGTGTAATATTGAACAGACGTATTTGTACGTGTCCAGGCAGGCGTTGGTGGTTCCGCAATTTGCTCATGCGGCGGATTTTAACGAGATGGCTGATAAATTTCAAGTTCTTGCTAATGAACCTCTGGTAAATGTGATTCCGGATATTTGCGGATTTGATCGAGAAGTATTTAATGAAAAATTATTAAGCGCCGGGCTGGATAGTGCCTGGAAGATAGCTAAGGTGCCAGATGAAAAAAAGGAAGATTTGTATCGGATTATTCTGGAATTAGGAAGAGATACTTTTATGCAACAGGAAGAATATATAGTTGCGTATTTAAAGGAAAACGATGTTGTGGGCAATGTTGCCATAGTGGATATTGGATGGTCGGGAACTATGCAACGAGCGTTGCAACAGTATATTTTAGATAAAAATACAACATTATATGGGTACTATCTTGGCGTTAGAAACATAAAAGACGATGGCTATTACGCAGGGCTTTTGCGGAGTGGTTACCTATTTGATGTGGGGCGGGACGTTGATTTTAATATGATGATGCGGTTTACGTCAGAAATTATTGAAATGTTATTTTTAAATACAGTGGGGAGCGCTTTGCGATATTGTGTGTCAGAAAAAGGTATTGCACCAGTATTAAGCGAAACAGAGTTTGGAAGGGAAGAAATTGAATTTATTATAGAAGTGCAGTCTGCCGCACTAAATTTTTTAAACCTAATTGCAAAAGATGAGTTATTAAGAAGAGGAACGGAAATTCCGACAGAGATAATTAAGAGTATATATTATGGTTTTGCTGTTCGACCGAGTTTCTCTACCTTAAGAATATTTGATGGTTTTCGTGTGTGTAATGGCAGGGTCAAAAATATTTATCCGGAATATGGCTTTTTTTATTGTTTGTTTCATCCTAGGAAGTTTTACAGGGATTTCAGGGAGAGTGCCTGTAAAATTTTCTTTTTGAAGAAGCTTCTTAAGATGAAACTGCCCTATTTTACAGTTTTAAAATATTTTTTATCACCTTCTAAATTAAGAGGTTAAAATGAATAAAACAATTAGACTGAATGATTTTTTTATTTATATTTTTATTCTTTGGTATGCCACTGAAATATTATTCAATTCTACGTTAGATAGTATTATGGGAGTATCAGCTAATCGAATTAGTAATACAGTTACCTGGCTCGTTTTTGCCCTTCTTATGTTTCAAATAGTTTTTTTGCAATCTTATAGCAGGAGGGAATTGCTGGTTATTATTTTTATCACATTGCCTGTAATAATTTCTACCGTTTTATCTGGACAAAGGCAGATGATGTCGGTGTGGATGTTTATTGTAGCCGCTAAGAATGTTGATTTGGATAAAGTGATTTATACGGCATATAAAGTTTTATTAATTATGATACCTGTGGTTATGTTGTTGTGTTTGCTGGGAATTATTGAAAACGCAACAATGATGCGAGGGAGCACACAACGCTTTGCATTAGGCTTTTCTCATCCGAATCAGCTTGGTTTAAGTGTTTTTCAATTCATAGCGTGTTATTGCTATGTCCATAAAAATAAAATGGATAAACCGAATTATATTTTATTTCTTTTGACAGTTCTATTTTTGGTCAGAGTTCCAAATTCTAAGACAGCATATATAGCGACAGTACTTCTTTTATTTATGTTAGTATTATATAAGTTTATAAAAAACCAGAAATCAGAGTATATAAGAGCTTTTGAAAAAGGAATACTTATAGGAGCATTTTGTTTGAATTTCTTTAGTATTCTTTTCTCATACATAGATGTAAATAAGAATTTTATCTTGGCAAGGATAAACAGTTGGATGTCATCAAGATTTTCGGTATGTCATAAAGTATGGTCAATATATGGGGTTTCTTTTTGGGGAAAGAGAATATATGTTACAGAAAGAGAAAGGGAGCTGGTAGGTATTAAAAATAAGTTATGGCTTGATAATTCTTATGTAAGCCTTCTTTTGCGATATGGTATATTGATGTTTATGATTTTTTCTATTGGATATTTGTGTTTGATAAAGTGCATGTTAGTACAAAGAGAATATGTTCTTGTAATTATTCTCTTTCTGTATGCAGTATATGGTCTTATGGAAACAGGATGGTATATGATAACACATAATATATTTTTGATTACATTTTCAACTTTATTATATAGAAAATCGGTGCAGAATAGAAAACAGGGTGAAAAGTGCGTAAGAGTAGTCAAAGGTTCCCCGCAAAAGGAGTATATTGAAAGATGAATGTTATAATCGTTGCGGATGGAGATATAAAATATGGGGCTTCACATTCTTTAATACAGTTAGTAAAAGAATTAAAAGCCTCATATGGAATCAATATTAAGATTGTGGTTCCTGTTCATTCTACAATAAAAAACCAATTGAAGGATATGGAATGTGATACTATATGTATTCATTATGCTCCGTTTTATCAGGGGTTACCTTCCGATAAATGGAAATATCCGATAAAGTTTATCATAAGAGGTGTTCTGTATTGGCATGGACGTATAAGAGCAGTCAAAGAGGTGGAACGGAGTGTTGATCTTAGCAAAATTGATTTAATCCATTCAAATTCCAGCAGAGAAGATTTAGGGGCGCTTATAGCGGGCAAACATAATATACCATTGGTTTGGCACATTCGGGAATTTGGAGACCGCGATTATACATGTTATTCCTATCGAAAAAATTATATTGATTTTATGAACGAAAATGCAAATCAGTTTATTGCTGTTTCGGATGCAGTAAAGGAACATTGGGTGAAGAAGGGGATAGCCCCCGGAAAAATTGATAGAATATATAATGGAATCTCACCGCAAAGTATTTTGCCAAAAACTGACTACCTTGTTGTACGGGAAAGAAAAAATATGAAAATGGTTATGGTGGGAAATGTTTCAGAAACCAAGGGACAGATATGGGCGATAGAAACGGTTAAGCGATTATATGATGATGGTATACAGGTTTCGTTGGATGTTTTTGGGGATGGAGCGCGTTCGTATGAGAAAAAGTTAGAGAGAAAGATTCGGGAATACAGAATAAAACATTTAGTAAAGTTTAAAGGTTATCAAAAGGATATGGGAAAAATTTTATCCCAATATGATATTGGACTGATGTGTTCGAGAGATGAAGGATTTGGGCGGGTTACAGTAGAGTATATGATGGCCGGATTATGTGTGATAGCGTCCAACACAGGTGCCAACCCCGAGCTGATTGAGGACGGGGTATCAGGCCTGCTTTATCAATATGGGGATATAAGTTCGCTGGCAAATGCGATTAAAAGATGTATAGAGAATCCGGATCTGAGATGCAGATTGAGTGAGCATGGCCGTTTGAGAGCAAATATGGAATTTACAGCAAAACGTAATGCAATGCAGGTTTATAATGTGTATGAACAGATATTGAGAAACGACAAGGCATAATACTAAAATATAAAATTATGGTGCTTTTGTTCTACAAGGAGACATATCATATGTTGCAAAATCTCAAAAAGATTTATTTTAATGGGAAAAAATTTGGATTATTATATACTTTGGAATCTATTTTGGTAAAATTAAAAATCAAAAGGGAATTATCGTTTCGTGCTATTTTAAACCGTCAAAAATATTATGAAAAATTACCAAAAGAAAAATATGAGAAAGAGTTGTGCGAGTTATATGCAGTAATAATGAATGAGGAGGTCAATCTGAAAAATCCGGTTTTATTTACGGAGAAAATTCAATGGTTGATATTACATGATAATACGGCTCATAAAACGGAATTAGCGGATAAATATTTAGTCAGAAATTGGATTGCAGAAAGCGTTGGAGATAAATATTTAATTCCTATTATTGGAGCGTGGGACGATTTTGATGATATTGATTTTAAGGAATTGCCAGATAAATTTGTTCTAAAATGTAATCACGGAAGCGGATACAATTATGTAATAAAAGACAAAGAAAAATTAGATTATATAAAAGCAAAGAAAATTTTTCAAAATTGGATGAAAACAAATTTTGCTTTTGCAGGGACTCTTGAGCTCCAGTATGCAGATATACCAAGAAAGATCATTGCGGAAGAATACATAGAACAATTGGATGGAAATCTGCTGGATTACAAGGTACATTGTTTTATGGGAGAACCAAAATACATTCAAGTAATAGGAGATAGGGATTTAGTGCGGCATACGGGTGCACAAATGATATATGACAATATGTGGAATGAGCAGACGTGGTGTTTCGCAGATTATCCGAAGTTCTCAAGAAAAATCGACTGTCCCTTGATTTTAAATGAAATGTTAGAAGTGAGTAGAAAACTTTCACGAGAATTCGTTTATGTGAGAATTGATTTTTACATAATAGAAAACGAACTGAAATTTGGCGAAATGACATTTACACCAGCGAGCGGATTATACAGATATGATAATAATGTATGGTCCCATGAAGATAATAGAATGTTAGGTGACCTGATTGATCTTGGTCGAGTGACAGGCTAATTGTAATGAGAAATGATTCATGAGGGCAAAAGTATGCGAAAAGAGAGCCAGCGTCAGCTGGGTATAATTTGCAGCTTGTTTATGTATTTTTTATATGTTGTACTGCTTATTATACGGACGAAAATGCTGATTGCTAATTATGGCAGTGAAGTGAATGCAGTTTTTCAAACCTCGAATCAGATTTTTACATATTTGATTTTATTTGAAAGTGGTATGAGTGCAGCATATCAATTCAAAATGTATGGGGCTGTTAGTGATAAAGATGGAAGAAAAACTGCCAGTCTTTTTATAGGGCTGAGCAAATCAATGAAAAGAATTTCGGCTAGAATGGTAGTGGTCTTGCTGGCAATATCTGTAGTATATCCGCTTATTATGAACAGGGTTTTGCTTTCTTTTTTTAAAGCCGGATTCATGTTGTTTCTATTGGGGATGAGGGTAGTAATTCCTTATTATGTCAGTAATGCGTCCAAAACACTTTTAAATGTTTATGATTATAAATACATTGTAGATAATGTAGATAGCTTAGGGTATATTGCAATAACGGTTGCAGAAATTTTGTCGATTCATTGGTTTCATTGTTCTGTGTATAGTGTTCTGATAATAGGGTGTATCGGAAATATCATTATTGGTATTGTCTATGTTTTTATAGTAAAGAGGTTATGTACTGAAGTGCGAGAGCAAGCAGTTGTGCCGGATTTTGAACCGGAGGGGATGACTAAAGATATTTTATTCCATCAAATAACAGGTCTTTTGAATAGTAATATAGATACGATTATTTTATCAATTGTTAATATTATGCTTGTCACGCCATATCATGCATATTTTTCTACAATGAATTATTTTTCTCAGGTAATTAACAAAATAAATGAAAATTACCGCACTAAGATTGGCATGAAGATAAAGCAAGGCGATCAGAGTTTGTATAGTTACTTTCAAGTATTACTGGCATTTCATATGGCTGCGGCTATTATTTCGGTGACAATCTTTGTATGCAACATTAATGACTTCATAGTCCTTTGGATTGGAAAAGAGTTTTTGTTAAGTAATCATTGTGTCATTTTGTTAGCGCTGTATTTGATGCTTCGAATGACCATTAATATCATATTTTTAGTCCGAGACGGGGCAGGTTTGTATAAGGAGAGCAAATGGTTTTCTTTTAGGGAAGGGATTGTCAATCTGGCACTGTCACTCATTCTGGTGCAGTTTTGGGGAATTGAAGGAATTCTATTTGCAACTGTTTTGGCAACGTATATGATGCTGTTGCCCGGTAATGCAAGACTTGCTTATAATAAAGTGATGGGAAAGAGAAACACATTGTGGGCAGATTATTTAGTTATGATAATCACAGCGGCCTGTTTGATTTTGGGGTTTGGTGGCAGTACCATTGGTGAAATGGGAAGTATTTCGTGGAAAATTCTATTGCTTAGACTGATTGGGCAGGCTTTAGTGAGTGTAGTGATCACAACGATGGTTGTTGCTATCGTTAAATGGAAATATATCTCACAGTATCTTATTAAAGGGAAATAAAATGCCTGCCTTTGTACTTGACCGTGCAAGACAGGCATTTGATACAATGAGAGACTAACCTATATATTCTCTTTTTCCCGAAATTGCTTGATGCTGTCAGCCCTGGCGGCGGACAGATGCCAGCGGTCAAGAAGCTCTGTGTTATGTTCAGATTTTATCCTGTTGAGGAGGTCCGAAGGAACTTCGCCGAGGGCGCTTAGGAGTTGGAGGATGTAGTCTGTCTTGCCTTCTGTTTTACCTTCGGATTTACCTGCTTCTCGTCCACGTGCCTCACCGATTGCAATGCCCTCATCCCTGACATATTCATCCTCGTCCCAGCGATCTCTCTTAGCTTTCCAGTAATCGTCATAAATCCAACGTAATGTCCTGATTAACCCCATATGTCTTACCACCTCTGCCACGTCTTCCATCCTCCCATTCTGCGTTGCGATTTCATCAATCTCCTCCTGGCTGGTCGCATTGAAAACCCTTATGAGGCGTTTCCAAATAAGAAGAAAGTCCTATATATTTTCTTTTTCTCGAAACTGCTCGATGCTGTCAGCCCTAGCGGCGGACAGGTGCCAGCGGTCAAGAAGCTCTGTGTTATGTTCAGATTTTATCCTGTTGAGGAGGTCCGAAGGAACTTCGCCGAGGGCGCTTAGGAGTTGGAGGATGTAGTCTGTTTTACCTTCGGATTTACCTGCTTCTCGTCCACGTGCCTCACCGATCGCAATGCCCTCATCCCTGACATATTCATCCTCGTCCCAGCGATCTCTCTTAGCCTTCCAGTAATCGTCATAAATCCATCGTAACGTCCTTATCAATCCCATATGTCTTACCACCTCTGCCACGTCTTCCATCCTCCCATTCTGCCCGGCAATCTGATCAATCTCCTCCTGGCTGGTCGCATTAAAAACCCGAATCCAGTCATCCACCCTGTGCCCGGTCAGTTCTTTTCCCAATTCGATAATATGTATCTCCCACAGGTCTGTCAATTCTCGGCAAGCCTCATCACGCAGACGATAGATACTATGATATCTTTCCGTATCCGGAAGGAGTTCAAAATCCACCAGGCTGATACTGATGCACCGGCGGAGTTTCTTATATTTTTCTCCAATCATCAGGTCGTCTGTATACAT
>ERZ777305.3246-NODE-3246-length-11573-cov-4.210540_pt1 | contig 11573 bp, 7 predicted proteins | sample MGYA00374965_ERZ777305 | MGnify/ENA primary metagenome ERZ777305 (study PRJEB29328, sample SAMD00013331) | mouse gut metagenome | study: EMG produced TPA metagenomics assembly of the Metagenome analysis of fecal microbiota from mouse which was promoted...
CCGCTGCCAGCGGCAGCTTCCTCAACGGGGTGGGTGTTGTTGGTGGGGGTGAGATGGCTTATGGTTTTGGTTCTAGGCCATAGAAAATGAAATCACCAAATGAAATACATCTAATATTTTTATCATATGTCATTACATTTGTAACACATATTACTAATTTATTTGCATTCTTTGTGCTTGCAGATATAAGACTATAGTCTAGATTTCTTCTGTAGTTTTCATTTTTACCATTATATCCAAATTGAACATAGTTTGTAACAGTACCCTTTTTACACACTGCAGTAATCTTTATATATCTATTCTTAAAGTAGAAATACACATCATAGCTAAATCTAAGCAATTCGCAATAAATAAGTATTGCCCACGCCGATTCCTTTGATTCATTAAGACCTGTTATAGTTGAGTACATTGAAATATCAGTTGGAATCATTAAAATAAGCGATGTCTCTTTTTTATTATAGTTACCAATTCGTGTTATCAAGAATGATTCGATCATTGCTCTGTTTATTTCTTTATCGCGCTTAGAAATACTCTTGTCGTTACTATCAAAGATTCTTCCGCTGCAAAGAATAACAAAGTCTACTTTTTGTCTTACATACTCATAACTCTCTTCACTTGAAATATAAGGCATAATATCATTAATTATAATTCTATCAATTAAATCATTTATGTATTCGCATATTTCTAGACTTGTGCTTGCATTTTGTGTTTTCGGAAAGCCACCTCTTTTAACATAATTGTCGCACTTTGCATTAAGGACTTTTTGTGGCTTTGTTATATCTAATGATTCTTCTTCTAGTATTTCACCAAGTCTAAATGTTCTTACTTCAATCTCAGTTGTTGGTACATCAATGATTCTTCTTCTTTTAAAGAAGCTAAGTCTATGATGTGCACCTAAGATAATTCTGGCCTTAAGACTTACAAGCTTAGCAAGTATATTGTTTAATCCAGTAATATTTTCTATATCATCTATTATAACAGCATCTCCTGGATTTACAATTGTGCCATTGCTAAAGTTAATGTCTTGAATGCTGTTTATAGTCAAAACACTGCTGGTTTTAGACAGAACCTCAGCACATTCATTTAAGATAGTGCTAATACCTACTTCTCTAACACCAGCTACTAGAACGATTGTAACTTCAGATTTGGTAATTATTTCTTTGACTAATTTACCACGACATTTACTAATAGCCATATTATCAATTTAACAAAAATCAAAAATAAAGAATGCTCTTATTTATGCCATTTTTCGCTGTTTTTTTGCTTTTTTAAAAATAGTGGGGGACCTATAGGGTTTTCACCGTTTTTATGCTATTTTTTGTATATTTTTATACCCAAAAAATGTCAAAAGTTTATATGTTTTCAAATTAAAAAGGCCTTAAACATCTGTTTTAAGGCCACTTAAATTTTATTTATTTTTTTATTTATACCAATTCTATGTCAAAAATTGACACTATTTGACAAAGTTTTTCATCTATGCGATAAGCAGAAAAACTGAGTTTATCATTGGGTTTTATTAAAGCAAGTGTATAATCAAGGCTTAAATCAACAACAAATATATCCTCTATATTGACAAATTTAATATAGACCTTATCGCCATTAATCGTCGCTCTTTCAACAACTTGCATATCTTTATATTCTTCAATATCAGTTGAATCTTTGTTTATGAGTTTAATATATTCTTTCTTAGCGTCTTCGATAGTATCTGCGATAACTAAGTTTTCACCTGTTAGTTGATCCATAAATACATATTTTTGAATCTTGACATCATTTTTTAATGTTAAGTAATATGAAGGAGTATTGTTGATAGTAATAAATAACGGCCAAGTAGAATTTAAGTTCATTGCTTTAACTGAATCATCAGTTCTTGCTATTGTCATAGCTCTGCCTTCTGTTATTCCAGCATGGACATATAGCTTAGCTCTGCCTGAAGAAAGATTAATTGTTAAAAATCCTATGGAAGTTTGATCTCTAACATCGCTAGATGTTACAGAGGAAACATAATACGACTCTCCATTTTTGATAAAGAAGTTATATCCATCATTTAATTCATATACACCTGTCTTTGCACCAATCGAATTTATAAATCCTTTTTTATACTTTAATGCATATAAGGCAGAGTTCTTTACTATTTCTTTATCGACAACATTATCAATCCATTCAGGAGCTTCTTTTATACTATACTTATTCATTTCTCCTGTGCAGGCATCGACTGTTAAAACGCCTGAAGGAACTTTTCCTCCAAACAGACCAATGGTTTTATTATAATATGGAACAATCCAATATGGATTGAAGTCATCATCTATTTCAAAATAGTAATTGTCAAAAAGCATTGTTAAATTAGCTGTTTGTATATGTCTTAGTAAATTTTTACTAAACTTTGATGAAGGCATGTATACAAGTTTTTTTTCATCGTATAATTTGGTTTCACCACTCATAACATCAACGACAACAAATCCAGGTGTTCCTTTATTATTGTTTTGCATTGATACAACAAAATTTGAGTATTCCAGTGGTGCGGTACGTATTATCTTCTGCTCTCCATCGACGCTAATTCCTTGTATAGAGAGGTAGTTATAATTGATATGATATTGATTACCATATTCTCCTAGCGCAATTTGTGCGTGTCTATATGCTATATCTTTATCAATTGATGGAAGAAGTATTTGGTCATTATCAATTGAGAAAGATTGATTTAAAATAGCTCTATCGTCTATATATTGTATTGGCAAGAGATTAGAATAGTCTTTTGCTCTAAACATCTTAGCTCCGCTAATTGAACCGATTACTGAGAACAAGATACACGCAATAACAGTTGATGCTCCAGAAATTGCTTCAAGCTTTTGCAATGAGGTTGTGCGCTTCTTTAGTGTTTTCAAAATACTATAGACAATATAGGTGACAACTTGCGAAATGATAAATAGTGCTGTAGCAAGGAACCATATAAAGCTCGTGCTCTGGAAATTAAGCGATGGTACTGCAACATAATATGTAAATCCTATCAACAACGCCGCTATAACCACAAAGATAATTGCTTTAAAGATGATAGGTAAGTTTTCATCCTTTTTATCAGCGATAGGTTTGACATCAGGCTTTTTTATAACACTCTTCTTTTTAAAGATATTTGAAATACTTATATTAAAGAAGAGCGAGAGGAAGTATATTATAAAACATAAAGATAGGCCAACTGAGAAATCATAGATACTGCTTTGCAAGAATCCCGAGATCAAGAATATTACACTCACAATCAATAAGAAAACCATTCCAATTTTTATGAAGAAATTAGAATTAACTGGCTTAATTTTAAATTTATTTCTTTTGTTTCTTCTAATATCAACTTCTTTCTGTTTTGGTTTGGAGTTTTTGCCGCGACTACTTTTCACTTTTTCTGTTTTTGATTTGACTTCATCAGCATTTTCTAACTTATTATCAATGTTTTCTTGTTCTGCCATAATGACCTCCAATAAATATAAAATATTATATAATATATATTAAATTCAATTCAACATACATAGCATGTTCGTTATATTCTAATTAAGATTTATGACGATTAGTATCGATATAAAACTAGGTTAAAATAGAAACAATCCATAATAAATATTTAAAATTGTTTCATGTGAAATATCATTTGTTTAAAGCACTATTTATAATTATCAATAAGACATTATATTTGCTTTTTGTGATTGATAAATAAAATTATATATGAGCACAGTGATACGATTGCAACTTGTAAAATAGCAAGTAATACTGATACAAAACTTACAAGCGAGAATGCAAATAAAAGCAAAAGAATATAAAGTGATAGTGCTATAATACTTGTTGGTAATATGAATTTTATTGAAGTGTTATTGATAATACTAAAACTTGACACATCTATAAGTTCTAATTCTTTTTTATCCATTTTTAATCGCTTAAAGAATAGGCTAGCACAAAGTAGTACTACTATAAGAACTAATGGTAAAACAATAGATAATGATAAATATGATATAAACTTATCAAAAGCTTTATCAAGCTCTATGAACTCATTCATATGCATAAATGGATTGCTAAAGTAATACCTTACTTCTAGTGCCCATACCCCAGACATGGACTCGATAAGTTCTTTTGACGATAGTCCACCTAATTCAACATACTTGTTTAAATTCTCTTTTTTTACATGTGCTTTAGCAAAAATCGGCATTTTTCGTGTTTGCTCTAGATCATATTGATTTCTTCCATAAAAATGAAATGATGTTTGGTCCATTGAAGCAGTTATTCCAAAGTCACGATAACCATCAAGTATCGCAGCATTATCATCTTCTTTTGCTTCATTTTTTATAGCTTCCTGGTCTTCCTCCCCTGGCTGCCAAAGTGTTTTAGAATATGAAACACTAGTATCATTATTGAGTAATTCCTCTAAATCATCGACTAAAAGATGGCCTGAATAACTAACTTTCTTTTGAACATTGAGCAATTCTTTTTTTGTTACATAAATTTGGTAATCGTATGAATAATGAGTACTATTTACTTTAATATCAAAAGTGTCATAAAAAAGTTTAGCCGCTTCTTGAATTGGATTATCATAGTCCTCAAAAAGCTTAACTATAGGCAAACTTATTGACCCACTTTTCTTTTCATCATATATGAACTCAACTTCAGCTTCATTATATGGAAAGCTAACTAGAATTACTTTAGTTTTAGTGTAAGCAAAATCACCTCTATTCTTATAAACACGATCATATTCTATCTTATTATTAAAAAATGTTTGTTGTATAGTATTCTCTTTAGAGTTGTTGATTAAATCTTTGTACGGCTTATCAAAGGTCACTATGCTACCGATAAATGAAATAATCATCGCTAAAAAAATGGCAACTCGATGATAAATATTTAACTTATAGAACATATTGCTCTTACGTTTTTTTTGCTTTTTAAATGAAACAGCTCTTTGTGTAGCATTTTCACTAATGGTTAAGATTTCATTTTCTAAACAATTCAAGACTAAATTAGCCTCGATATTTTCTTTTATTTGAGATGAGATTATAAACAACCTATCAGTTGAATCATTGATATATTTTAAAATAATCTTTCTTCTTTCTTGATCTAATGAAGATAATGAATTGTTAAAGATAATACACTCACTATTATATAAAAGCGCGATAAGCATATTAAAAATGACCGTTTCTCCATCAGACATGGTGAGATATTTAGCACTTAAACTAAGGCTTAAATCATACACTAATTTTTTGATTTTCTCATCATTATTTAGTTGTTTAATTATATCGAATAACGATAAGTCAAAGAATTTTTCATTCTTCTCTTTTTCTATTACATATACTTTCTTTCTGACCTTTTTTATCACCAACTTATTATTCGATTTATATTTATAGCCTAAAAATTTAGCCTGACCTATAAAGCTCTGCTTGCCAATCAATGAATCTATTAAATCATTTCTTAAGTCACTTCCATATATGTTAATTGTTCCATAACGTGGAAGTTCTTTTTCAAATGCTACATCTTCTACATTAGTTCTTATTTTCATTTTTTACACTTCCTAAATCTTTATAAGTAAACAAGATTTCTATAATAAAGAATAATAACGGGCTAAATACTGCGATAAAATAATCTTGTACAAATGTTATAGAAAACTTTCCAACCCAATAAAACAGTCCAAATCTAAATACAATCAGTACTGCAATATTAAGTAGTAATGCCAAAAGCAAAAATATTGAAGCATAAAGAATATGAGCAAGCATTATGTTCTTCCCTTTAACATCATGACTCAATAAGTAATTATCCCTCTCAATATATTCTTTATTAATGGTAGTAAATGCACATATGTATAGTGAGAACAAGAGCGCAAAAGTACAACTTAAAAGAACATAAGTTAAAGTATGATCTATCTTACTAATACTACTTGCGTAACTATAGTAAAATGAGTAGTCTTTGGCTGAAAAATCGTTATAAGTCTCCATTAAATCGTTTACGTTATCAAATAAATAAAAGTCAGAATTAGATGAACTTGAAGCATTCGCTTTATATTCTCTTGGAATCACCATGCAACTTGATTCTTCATCATATAGTTTACAAATGTTAGAACTCAAAGTACTAGGAATATAGGCAAGTTCAACATTTGATTTCAATAAATTGTTTTTTCTGTCATATAAATTCAAATCAAAATTCTTTAAAAACTCATTTATAAGTTCAACATTGTTAAAATCTAATCCACTATAGCTTATTCCATTTTGTGCCAAAGAGTTTCTTATATAATATTTATTTACACCAACCTTACCTATAATTTCCTCATAGATATTATAGAAAGCTAATGAAGGGGCACCAAATGAAATATCCTTTGATGCAAGAACTGGTTCTATAAAATTATCATATTTAATCAGTTCTGTTGCTATATCATTACTAACAAACACAGCATCGACATTTCCACTATAAAGATACTTAATCTTCACCGTTTTTTCTATTTGGCTTTTCTGCCCAACGATATAATAGTCTAAATCCTTTATATTAGATGTGTAATTAATATCAGTCGAGAATAAAATCACTTCATCACCTACAAGTTCGACATCTTTAAATCGATAACTAATTAAGTCAAATGGATAAACCTCATATGTATAAAAAAGCTCCTCTCCATTTAAAACTTGTCTATCTGAGAACAAGAAAGAACCAAAACCTGAAGCTGAACTGATGCTTCTAGGTACACTTTTTAGTCCATTGGATCTATCGACAGACATAATTCGTAATGGAGAATAAAAATCATCCATATGACTAGGAATCTCATAATAATTGCTTCTATTGATAAAAACTATCGCTAGCGAAAAAACTATTGCGAAAAAATAATACAGCGCATGAAAAATAATGCGAGAGAAGAAGTTTCGACGATATAAACCTAAATAAGACTTAAATTTCATAATCATACACCTCTTCATCACGAATATAGAAAGTTTTTGCCCCAGCCAAAGAAAGTTTATCATCATTTGTTGCTATGATGACCTGACAGTGTTTTGCAAGATTCAATAGATACTCCTCTGCACGATCAACCTCTTCATCACCAAGATTTGCAGTCGGTTCATCAAGTAAAATTAATTCTACTTTTTTCTTCTTAGCAAGAAATAATAATAAAAGAATTTTCTGTCCACTCGATAGTGTTTCGTAATTATTACTGATAGAGAAACTCTCATCAAATGTATCAACTACATCTTTCAATCGTTCATCATATTCCATTTCTTTCTCATAATTTAAAGCTAGATTATCTATCGCCTTTATCCCATCACAAAAGAAGTCCTGCTTTATATACAAAACCTTTTTCGCATGACTATCAAAATCAAAAATTGATTCGGTTGTCTTTACACCATCAATTTCAAGTGTACCTGATGATGGCAGTATATCAGTATTTATCAAATTAAGTATTGTGCTCTTGCCACTTCCACTAACTCCTCTGATAAGAGTTAAATTTGTATCAATAACAAAACTTGCTTGGTTTAAAACATTATCGACACTTTCATCAGCTTTAATAAAACTGATATCAATCTTATCTGCTCGTATTACCATATTACTCTTTTTCTTTCTTGATATATTCTAACTAAAATAGCAATAAAACTAAATAAGAAATCCAAAACAATAAGTATTAATATAAATATTAATTCATAGACAATATTTATTTTATACTTTACATTTAAAAACAAAACTTTTAATGGAATCATTAATAACGAAACTACTGGTAGAATCAGCATCTTAGCAAAATTATAATTGAGAATCGATAACTTAAAGACTTCTGGTCTATCAAGCAGATCTAATTGGATGAGTTTACTATTTTTTCTTACCATAAGATATGATACAGAGAATGAAAGAATAAGAATGCACAACTCAATCGATATTAATACTTGAATATAATGAAAATAAGTGTTGCCGATATATTCTCTATATGCTTCACGCTCAAAGTCCTCTACATATTCAGAATCGCGAATAGCTTCAGAAAAAGCATAAAGAGAACAATTTCCTTTATATTTAACTAAATCAGCACTATGAAACTCATTCAAACTCTTAAATATATACTTCTTATCATAATCATAATAATAAGAATCTATATTAAAACTACCTACCTTCTTACCATAAAGTTCATCAAACAAATAGTATGGAACTGCAGCAGAGTTATCAGTTAATTCATATTCATTTCCATCTTTATCAAATACTTTTCGATAATCTAATATTCCATAATCAGATTTAATACTGTTATAAGCATATGCTTTTGGTATATAAACCAATATACCATCATTTTCAACGATATCAACGCAATTAAATTTTCTAATATATAAACTACTAATATCGATTCTTCCGACTATTTTTTCTAATAAATCATATAGGCCACGTGAAATCTTTACACCATCAAAGACTTCATCAACATAATAAAAGAAAATATTACTTAGATAAGGAATTTGTTCTAATAAAAGAGAATTACCAATTGCCTGTCCCCCATAATTAAAATCAATAGTATCAAATCTTGGTGATAATTTATATGGCATATCATTATTAGTTTCAATTATTTTTACTATATACTCGTTTAACAATCCATTATGAAACATCATTTTTTCTGGAACACCTTTGGTCAATACATAGTTTTCTTTAGATGGAAAATAGTATTCAGCACATGAACTAAATAGTATTCCAGAAATAACTCCTATAATTAAAGTAACAAAACCTGTGATTAGAAGAGGTATCTTTTTTAAAAGAGGTTTTACGGTACATAACTTCTTCGTAGCTTTTAAGTCATTATTCTCTTCTTCAACAGAAAACTTTTGTACAACTCTTCCTTCTTCAATCATCAAATTCTGTGCAACTTTCCAAATCTCTTGATCATGAGTTGCTACCAATAAAAGTTTTGATTTAGAAACTCTTAATAATACTTCAGTGACTTTGTCAGCTGTTTCCTTATCAACTCTAGCTGTAGGTTCATCAATTAAAACAATTTGCGCATTTAATGATAATCCTAAACATAAGAAAAATCTAGTTTTTTCACCATCTGAACAGCTAGATAAAACGCTTTTTCTTAAATGCTCAATATTTAATTCAATAAAAAGATTATTCAAAACTTCTTCATCAATTCGTCCATACTTCTTATAACGATTAATATAATCATTTCCTGTATAACCATCCACTATATTAAAAGCTGGTGCAACATATGAACAAGATTTAATAAATTTATTGTGTCTTATACCCTTTACCTTTATCTTTCCACGATATAAAGCTTTGATAAAACTAGATTTACCTGTTCCAACTGGTCCTGATATAGTTACTAATCCAATATTTGGTAATTTGATACTAGATCCTTTAAGAACAAACTTCTTTTTTCTTATTTTAAATGACTTAATTTCAATCATACTTTACTCCCCTCCATTTAATAGCAAGAACATAAGCTATTACAACAACTAATGGTAGTGACACTAATATAGTAACAAATTGCATTAGACAAAGCATTATTATTAAGAATATAGAATAGCTAAATATTAAAGAATACATTAGTATGGTTACCTTCTTTTTACATTTATCTTCTTTTTTCTTTTTGCCTAATACATATGGTGTAGTAAATATCGCTGCAGTTGCTAATCCTATATTTACTAAAGAAGTTATATATACATACTTTAATTTAGCTTCTTCTCTTTCATTTAAAAATAAAGTATAGTTATCTATAAATGAGATATTATTATCTTTAGCATATCTAGTTAATTCTTTATACTCTTTTTCATTATTAGCAATAAATGTATTATACCCTCTGCTATCTAAAATTTCATATATCAATGCTGTAGATATCGCGACAGTGTTAACTCCATATGTATCATCTTTATCATACTTCTTTATTATATAGTTATCACTTTTACATCCTTCGACACCATCTACACAAAACTTATCATAATATTTTTCTTGCGTCTTATCATAAATAGATAGGTAATTTATTTCACTTAAATCAGTTTTAATTTCTCTTTTATCAGATATAAAATATGAATAGTATATTCGATTATCAGCACTATATGTTTTTGGACTTATAAAAAAATTAGTTGTTTGAAGAAACTCAAAAGTTGAAATATATATGTCAAACAAATAAGAAGAAAACTCGTATTCAGTTCGACATGTTTCTTTGTTAGAAATCTTTTTTTGCTCAATTTTAAAATTAAAAATAGGAAGTGCATCAAAGTCATGATAAGGTAATGAACCAACGTCGGTCAAAAATTGCAATTGTGAAATAGGAAATGCAATCATGCTATACTTATCAAACAATTCTTTTTCGCTATTTAAAAAGTCAGTTTGCTTATTACATTTATCACTATAATATATACTTACACCTACATTGAAACCACTAAGTTTGCGATTGTAATTCAAATGCAATTTTTTTAAATATATGGAAGACTGAATCTCTTTATCTTTTTTTTCGTAATATAATATACCATTTATTTTGCTAAAATCATCATTAAAACTAGGCGTATAATGTTGTCTTACATATTTGCTAGATATGTTTTCAGACACATTACCAAAAAATGTCACAATAGGTTTATTAACTGCACCAAGTATTTTTTGTGGTGCTAAAGTAATATTCAAAACAATGGATACTATGAATGCAACAATAAAATATGAATTAATTAATAATGAACTATATTCTTTGTAATCTGTGTTATATATAGAACTAATAAATTTATTTAGTTTCTTTTTAACATCTACTATACTCTCTATACTAGCTATAGAATCATAGTCATTATTATGTATTAATGAAATAGTATGCTTTGATATATTTAACTCTTTACTTGGTTTAATTGTGCATAATTTGCTATGATCAATATAAATGATTATCTTATCATTATAATAACCAAATATAAATTTTAATATTTTATCGACTTTCTCTTTTGATAAAGCTGATAACGCTTCATCTAATAGAATAATATCATAATCTTTAAAAACTAATTCTAATAAAGCTACTATCTGTCTATCACCTTTAGAAAGCTTAGATATTTTAGTATTCCAAATCTTATTAAGCAAAAATATACGTTTGACCTTATCAATAAAAGAACTAGATGGAACAATTTCTCTTTTATAACAAAGTCTTTTAAAATATTTCATAACAGAAAAGTTTTTATACTTATCTATAGGTTTATTTATAAACATTTTACCTTCAGCTATTATATTTCCCGAAGAAGGAGTTAACTCTCCAGTTATTAATTTAAAAAGAGAGGATTTACCAGATCCATTTTCACCCGTAAGAAAATATATACCTTTATCTAATATAAGGCTTGTATTATCAAATATCTTTCTTACACCTTTTTCTGAATGAAAATATAGTGTTAAATCCTCTAACTTAATCATATAAAGCTCTAATATGATTGAAAAAAATAACACAAATTCTCTTATATGTACAACTCTTCATCACATTAGTTTCCTCTTAAGTTGCCATAAGCAACTATTCCTTTCTATTTATATTGTAAAGTAAAAAAAAATCAATGTAAATAAGTTTATGCAACAAAAAAACCGGCAAATAGCTACCTTCCCCTTTCGAGTATTATCGCCTATGCAGTGCTTAACTTCTGAGTTCGGGATGGGAT
>ERZ777305.3252-NODE-3252-length-11558-cov-4.932279_pt1 | contig 11558 bp, 8 predicted proteins | sample MGYA00374965_ERZ777305 | MGnify/ENA primary metagenome ERZ777305 (study PRJEB29328, sample SAMD00013331) | mouse gut metagenome | study: EMG produced TPA metagenomics assembly of the Metagenome analysis of fecal microbiota from mouse which was promoted...
GACGGGCTGCATTATGGCGGGCGCGTCCGTTGTCGGGTATATTCTCGGCGAAGGCTTGACTGACGCGGCGGCGCTGAAGAATAAAAAGGACGGTGACGATCATGAGCAACAGTAAGCTGGTTACATACACGCAGCTATCGCCGCATTGCAACAAGCCGCGCTGCGACAAGATACGTAAGATCACGATACATCATGCCGCGGGTAACATCACTTTAAAGGGCTTTGGCTCGACATTCTGCGGTACTCGCGAGGTTTCGGCAAATTACGGCATTGATTCACAAGGTCGCGTCGGAATGTACGTCGAGGAATGCAATCGCGCATGGACAAGCTCTAACGCCGACAACGATCATCAAGCGATAACGATCGAGGTCGCGAACGACGGCGGCGCTCCAAACTGGCACGTCAGCGACGCGGCTCTTGAAGCGGCGATAAATCTTTGCGTCGATATCTGCAAGCGCAACGGTATCGCAAAGCTGAACTTCACGGGCGACAAAAACGGCAATCTGACAATGCACAAGTATTTCGCCGCGGCGGGCTGCCCGGGACCGTATCTTGAGAGCAAGTTTCCGTATATCGCGGAAGAGGTCAACAGGCGGCTCGGCACCGCCGTGGCCTACTTGAAATTAAGCGATCTGGTCGGCACAACAAGCGCGAGCATTACCACCGTGTTCAAGGAGAAGTGCGAGCCCGGTAGACCGTGGTCGTCGGGCTGGCACAACGGTGTCGATATCGCCTGCGCTGCGAATACGCCAATATATGCCGCGGCGGACGGTATTGTTGTAAACGCCGATACGGCGGCTAAGAACGGTGACGGGTTCGGTAACCGTGTAGTGCTGAAGCACTCAGACGGAAAGGCGACAGTGTACGCGCATATGGTCTCCGCTGCTCCCGTTAAGGTCGGACAAGCCGTCAAGCGCGGTCAGCTTATAGGCAGGGTCGGCAGCACGGGAATGTCAACGGGTCCGCACCTGCATCTCACACTGCTCGACAATTGGGACAAAAAGCCTAATATCTACTATTTGGGTGATCTTCTCGATCCCGTGAAGGAGCTCGGGCTCGGCACACTGAAATACGCGAGCTCCGCCAAGCCGACGACTTCGGCAACAAGCTTCAAGGTCGGCGATATCGTGAGCTTTACGGGCTCGACGCACTACACGAGCTCTACGGGCACGCGCGGAACAGCATGCAAGCCCGGCAAGGCGAAGATAACGCGTATTGCCAACGGTACGGCGCACCCGATCCACCTCGTCAACGACGGCAGCGGCTCGACCGTCTATGGCTGGGTCAATACCGAGGACGTTCAGTACATCGCCAAGAAAACCGTTGACGAGGTCGCCCGTGAGGTCATCCGCGGCGACTGGGGCAACGGTGACGTGCGCAAGAAGCGGCTCATCGAAGCGGGGTATAATTACTCCGAGGTGCAGGCTAGAGTCGACAAGCTGATGAAGTAATTCAATAATGGCGGGGCGCGACGCCCCGCCGATATTTTATAAGGGGTGATTTTTTGAATAGTCCGATAACAAGAATAGGCGGCAAAAAGCTGCTCAGAAAAACCATTTGCGAACGTTTCCCGGAGACCGGGACATTCGACCGCTATATTGAGGTATTCGGCGGCGCGGGCTGGGGCTGTTTTACAAAGACAAGCACGCAAAGCTGGAGGTCTACAACGACGCAGACGGCGAGCTTGTAAACCTTATGCGATGTATCAAATATCATGCGGGCGAGCTTCAGCGCGAGATCGACGGCTACTGCAACGCGCGGGAATTTTTCGAGGACGTTTCCGCACAGCTCAGTATGCGCGGCTTAACGGATATCCAACGTGCCGCTCGGTATTTTCTGCGCATGAAGATCTCGTTCGGTGCGGACGGCAGAACATACGGCTACAATGCCAAGAATTTATCCAACGCAGTCGAGTATCTGACCGACGTTCAGCAGCGGCTTATGTCCTCGTCGGTGGTGATCGAGCATAAGGACTTTGAAAACCTGATCAAGGTTTATGACCGCCCGAAGGCGCTGTTCTAATGCGATCCGCCGTATCATTCGACCGAGAAGTATTACGACGTGCAGTTCACGGAAGCGGATCACATCAGACTGCGCGATACGTTGTCGGCGATCAAGGGCAAATTTCTGTTGTCCTATAACGATGACGAATTTATCCGCGAGTTGTATAAAAATTATAAAATAGAGGCTGTGGAACGTCAAAATAATATTTCGGGCGGGCGTTTTAAAGAACTGATAATCACAAATTACTGAGTTCGATTTATTTTTTTTACGAAGTGAATAACGGATTTTGTTGCACGACGCAAACAAAATAAATCGGAGGTTATTATGATCGACATTAAATTGCGCTCGTTGCTTGAGCGCAGGAGCATGACGCAGTCAGAGCTTGCAAAGCGCACGGGTATACGTCCGTCCACTATTTCGGATATCTGCAATAACAACGCGGATTTTATTAAAATAGATTTTTTAAACCGCATTTTAAACGTTTTAAAATGCGGTTTAAACGATATTTTAGAATATAAGGACGGTGATGATCGGTGAGAGTATTGAGCCTTTTTGACGGTATCTCCTGCGGTCGCGCCGCTCTGGAACGCGCGGGTATTGCGGCAGAGGACTATTCCGCGTTTGAGATCGATAAATACGCCATTGCCGTCAGCCGGAGGAATTATCCCGGAATACGGCATTTCGGAAACGTTTTCGAGGGCGATTTTAAACAATTTAAAAACTATGACCTGCTGATCGGCGGCTCGCCGTGTACGTACTGGTCTATTGCCAAAAGAGGACGGGAAACCGAGGTCGGCGGCGAGGGCTGGCGATTGTTTATGGAATACGTCCGCGCGCTTCGTGAAAGCGGCGCGGAATGGTTTTTATACGAGAACAATTACTCTATACACCAACAGATCAAGGATGCAATCAGCTGTGAGCTTGGCGTTCAGCCGATAATTATAAACTCGGCGTTGGTATCCGCGCAAACGCGGAAACGGTGCTATTGGACGAATATCCCGAACGTTACCCAGCCCGCGGATAAGGGCATAATGCTCGCAGACATAATTGATAATGCCGTTGCTTGGACGGGGAAATCCTACTGTCTGACCGCAAATTACGGCGGCGCCACGCTGAAGAACACGCTTGAGCGTCACCAACGGACAATGGTCGCCGAGCCCGTGCGAATAGGTGATATAGGCAGCAGTGGGCAGGCTCACCGCGTTTATTCCGTTCACGGGAAGTCCATAGCGCTGTCAACGGGTCAAGGCGGACAAGGCTCGGGAACAGGCTTATACAAGATTGATCTCCCGGACGGCGATTATATAATTCGCAAGCTTTATCCCGTGGAATGCGAACGCCTTCAAACGCTGCCCGACGGATACACCGACTGCGTTTCAAACGCACAGCGTTATAAGTGTCTCGGGAATGGATGGACGGTCGATGTCATCGCCCACATATTGCAGTTCCTGCCGAATAGCTGAAATTGTGCAATATTCACAAAAACAAAAATATTTTTCAACAATATGTGAATTTTGTCGCGAATTTTTCAACGAGTGCGCATAGCAATATTAAAATTTGGCTTTATATAGCCATTTATTCAATGGATAAGCCGCCGATTATCTCATTTTCGGCGGCTTATTTTTTGTATTTTGCTTGTCAATTTTTTGTATTTTGCTTGGCAGACAACACCGATTGAAGAACAAAATAGAATAACAATGTGTTTAAAAGAATATTACAATGCAATAGACCAAATCGAAAATGGCAAACGTTGTTGTTATATGCTCAACAATACGTTTCTGTTCTGTATAAGGCGGAATCGAAACTATTAACGATTTCAAGGTTAACGGCTTTAACTCTTTTTGATTAGTCGAACCTTCACCGATTTTTTCGAGTTCGTGTTGATATGTTTTCAGGAAATAATAGCAGTACATAGCGTTGATGGCTTTGTAAGCCCTGATAACAGTAACATGGGAATCAGCTACAACAGATAATTTCTGATGATTGTCACTGTCCCTATACACTCCAACTCTGCCGAGCGTACCTGTGCCAGTTGAGTTTATTACTGTGTCCAATTCTAACATATATTCATCATCAGGATATTTTGACAGCGTTGATTCATCAAGATACAAAGCCAAATCCATATTAATTCCATCATATTTTGTATTACACTTCTGCGCAAAAACAAGAACATTACTTTTTTCAGCGTATTTAGGTGATTTTCCACGCTTTATTTCTTTTTGGCAGCAGTTTTCTAATCTCGCCCATGCCCAACTATCCGGAATTTCAAACGGCAATTCATCATCAATACAAGTGACGGAATCGCCCATCTTCTCATAATAAGAGTTATCATCACCTTTGAAGATGACGGATTCCCTCTTATCACGCTTGATTTTGCCCTGTTTGATGAGTTCTTCTTTCTCGGATCTGATACGCTCAAGGAGAATACTTGCGGGTTCGTCATTCGGGTTTTGCGGAACGAGTTTGCCTCTGATGGCGAGGTCTAGGATTTTGGATTTGGTGAGGGAGATGGTGGTTTGTAGGTCGTTTTTTTGGGATTCTATGGTATCTATAAAATCAAGTAGAAGGTTGATTTTATGTATTATACGTTCCTGCTCAGATTTTGGTGGTATTGGAATAATGATACTTTTAAATTCATCAAAATTTATATTCTCTACTGTAGTACCTGACTTTATATATTTGAGGTGTATCCTACTTTCCATTCCTTTTAAATATGAGTAGATAAATTCTAAGATAGAAGAATCAAACAGCGTAATAGCCTTAATATCTTGATTTATTGTAGCTTGCTCTTTCAGAATAGCAATTGGTAAATTATGACGGAGTATTCCGCTTCTTGCAACTAATAAAAGCGTTTCGTGGTAAATGATCTGCATAATCTCCACGCCCTTATCACTTAATCCTATCTGTGACGAACGAATATATTTACTTTTCATATCCTTTGAAGTAATCCAAAGAAAATCATTACCCCAATATTCCGCCTTTGAAGTGGACGGAGTCTTTCCTCCCACAAAAGAGGCAATATTGCTTAAGCGTTCCCAACTCCACCCCTGCGGCAGTTCAAACGTTATCTCATCCTCGATACATTTCACCGTGCCATTGGGAAACTTCTCATAATGCAAACTACGATCACATCATCAAACTATTAAAATGCTTTCCTGTTCAACTGTTACTCCGGCATCAATTATAGCGTCGATAACGTCAAAAAACATCGAATACTCCGGCTTGTCCTTAAGCTTTGATATTTTTTTCAGATAGTCGCTGCTGCGCTCCAGCCCCATTGCTCTATGCTTTTTAAAGTTCTTAATATCCATATTCAAAGGTTCAAGATCGGAAAAAATATTCTTCCTTAATCTGACGAACATATTAAATCCGCCCAGATCGATGTCCGCCCAAAAACTAACTTTTTGAGATGCCACAGCATTGCTTATCAGCTTGAAGAATTTACCGCGCGCGGGACTGTAAAGTCCTCCGTGCCAGATAACGAGCAGGCGGGTATCCTCATTATTCAAGCAGAATTCCGAGTAATTAGTCTTGTTTTCAATAAATAAAATGCGTTCTATGCCGGTAAGATCCACGCTCACGATCTCATCAAGGCAATTTCCCGAGATGCAGCTCCCCGATCTTATCGGGGAATAATCCACCGTGCCTTTTTTGAAATTGATCCTTAAATTCCCGCAAAACTCAAAGACCTCCGGCATAAGAATTATTCCTACCTGCGCCAACGCGTCACGGTCATCTAATTCCGAAACATCGTTTTCGACGAATAGCGGGTGATTTTTCAAAGTAATTGACACAATATATTTCTTTATACAACGTTCAAAGCGTTTGGAGTCCGAATACAAACTAACGCTGGCGGCTCTGACGGATATTTCCTTGCCATTAAGAGTATATATCAGTTTCAATGCCTTTAATACGTCCGAGATGACCCCCAAGTCTTCATTCCACAATCCAACGAGCTTGCTTTTGGAAGATATTTCGTCCAATTCGCTATCAAGATATTGCTTGATCCAGCCGTTCGGGATCTGTGCAAGACTTTTTGAGATCAAGCCGCAAACATCGGCGATCGCTTCTTTTTTATCGCGAAAATCCGCGTATTTGTAAGCTGTTTTCAGATCGGATAAGTCAAGAGAGATTCTGCCTATTACACGACTTTTTCTTGCCCATTCGATATTGATAAAACCCGATCTTTCAAGCTCGCACATTTCATCAACAAATTCCGGATAGTCAAGAGAATCCGAATCGGGAATTTTCACCTCATTGCGCAATAATACACGGCGGTTGGAGGTGTCGCTAAAATGCTTGCTCTTCTCATATTTTTTTAGCAGTGCAGATAGCACTTCTTTTGAATAACTCAACTAAGCTCCCCCATTTCCTTTGTCCATTCGATCACTGTCGAGCGATAAACATTCCCGTCGCGCTGCTTATCGACCAATAATGTCCTGTCGCAGATAGGCATTATGTCCCCCGCTTTTTCCGTAGGCGAGCAGATAATAGCCTGAAGATCAAATTTGCGAAGCATTTCTATACTTTCGTAGATCCTTTCGGGATCCATTTTATTAAACGCCTCATCAAAAATCACAAGACGTATCGTATTATCTGTTTGGTTGCGTGTGCTATTGACCTTATATACCTGTGCGAACGACGCTAAGATGGCAACATAAAAAGGCGTCTGAACTTCACCGCCCGATTTGGTGGAGATCGTTTTTGAGAGAGGTTCTTTTATTCCGTTGTCATCGATCTTGTACAGATCAAACGTCAAGTAAGTGCTGTATCGGCTGAATTTTTGCACCGCCTCGGCAGCCTCTGTATCGGATTTGTCGTATCCTATGATCTGACTGAACAGGTTCTCTATCGTATCCTTATACAGCTCTTCAAATTCGTAGCTGAAAAGCGTGTATTCGGCGCTGTCGAGCTTTTCAGATGTAATCATATTGTAGTAATCAATATAATCGGGATTAGCCTTGACAGAAAACTCATATTTGTCATTGCCGAATCGAGCGTTTTTCAATGCTCTGTTTAAATCATTGATCTGCTCATTGACCTCTTGAATGTTGCTCTTTAATTTATAAAGGAAATCGCTTTTAAATCTGTTCATTGCGTTTTCCTTAGCTTTGCCGATCCTGTCAATAAAACCGGGAAGTTCTATATCTTTTATACGGGTGTATTCATTTTCAAAGTCATCGTTATTTTCAAAATTGGAAACAATATAAGAAAAGTGAAAAGCGGAATTATATTCGTTACGAAGGTTGATCAAGTTTTCGCTTGCGGTGCGGAGTTTGGTTTGTGTGCCGCTGACCGCTGCGGAATAATTTTCAATCACCGCCCTATGGGTTCTGAGCTGCGAAAGTCTTTCCTCATATTCGGGTTTGGATCTCACAATATATTCTTCACCATAAGTTGAAAGCATCTCTGTCAGATTCGCGAGTGATCTTTCCAACCGATCAATATCTTGTAAAATATTCTGAGCGTTCGCTCCAAGTTCTCCAACATTGCCAGTAAGTTTTTTGATCTTCTCGTTATTATTTTTGTGAGCCTTTTCATTTTCGAGAATTTTTTTTGCAGCTTCATTGATCTTGGTGTTGTCGATCTTATTAAGTTTTTCCTTGATCTCCGCTAATTTGCGATTCAAATCGGGAAGAGCATTATATGCCTCAAAAGCGCTGACTGCTATATTGTCGATAAAAGCCTCGTTTATAAACCACTCTTTGGTACAAAAGGGTCTTAAACTGCGAATAATATCCGATAATTCCTTGATCCTTTTTTCAACCTCGACAAGCTCAAGCTCCTTCTGCTTCAGCTGAATTTCAACAGACTTTGAGCCGATAAACGGTGTCTGATAGTTGCGGGGATTAAGCGGTTTGACGGCATAGCTTCTGTACTGCATACAATCCCGCATCACGGATGTATGGCAGTCTCGTATCTTGCTGTCATCATAGCAGCGCATAACATTCCCCAGAAGATAATCTATATACGCTCTGACATACTTGCTCTCACAAGAAACCACTTCGGCAAGAGAGCCGCGTTTTGCTGTTGGTCTGTCATTATATACGCGTTCAAGGTCTACGATGGCATACTCGTATACAACATTTTTTATCTTTTTATATATCCGATAAGCGTCCATAAAATATTCGGGCGCGATTATTATATTCATTCTTTGATTGCCAAGCCAGCCCTCAACGGCATTTTTCCATTCATCATCGGTAATGTCCAGCATATCCGCGAGAAAGCTTACCCCAACATCCTTTTTGTAATGCTCGCTCAGTTCTTTTTTTATCGTATCTCTGAGCAGCAATGCTTTTCTATCATAATTTTTTATTCCATTTCGGAGTTCCGTGATTTGATCCTCCAGTTCGGATTTTTCGCGCTTTTTCTCCTCATATTCCGCTGTGACAGAACTGTAAGCGGGCAAACAAAGTTCATACGCTTTAGTATAAGTCGCCTTGATATCGGAAAAGTATTTGACGGAGGTTTCTCCAAGACTTTCTTTATTGAAGGAAGAAATTCTTTTCAGCGTTTTTTGCAGCTGCTCCACAGACGCGATCTGTTCTTCATCAAACAGGACATTCAGCGCGTAACCGCATAAATTTAACCATTCTTTAGAACCATTAACTGTTTTGACCACAAGCTTGGAAACCTTAATGTTCGCGGTTCTTATCTCATCACTTTTGCTTTCTTCTTGTATTTTCAGGATCTCGCGGTTGCTTTCCCTGACAAGGCGGTCATGTTCTTCCCTAAGCGCGGGAAGCTCCCGATCCAGCTCAAAGTTTTTACGCTCGAGCGCATCTGTTTCCTCATTAAGGCTTTTGAGCTTGTCATTGATCTCATCATAATGTGCACGTACCGCATAAAGCTGCTGTGCGGTATCGCATTGTTTCGCATAATCCACAAAAAAGCTTTGAAGCTTCTCGCACTTGCGAAGATTCTCGATCTCGTCATATTTTTTATGGATGATCTCAAGCTTTTCCAATCGCTTCTTCGTTTCCTTAGCTTCGTTTTCGGTAGCCTGATAGCTTCGCACTTCATCAAGCATTTCATCTATATTGATATTGTTATCCGCGTCGCATATATTTTCCGTGATGAATTGTTCGATATTATTGATAGGTTCAAATGATATAGCTTTTCTTAATAACGGGAAAAGCTTGGTGTCGTGAACATTGGTTCTTACAAGAACAGCGCTGCGATACTGTTCCGCGGTGTCATAGCTATGAAAACGCCGCTCTGTATAATTCGCTTTTGCGCGGTTGATAAACGTTTTGCTGTCAATTGTTTTTCCATTTTCGATAAATCTGACTTCCGCCAGGCTGTCGTCCAGAATAAAGAATCTTTTGGTGATGTCTCCGCCATCCGAATAAACATCCGCGACCATGCTCAGACAAAAAGATGTATTCTTGACGTCATCATAAAACTCGGCAACGATATAGCTGCTGAAGTCCTTGTCGCCGCGCAGGCTTTGAACTCCCTTTACGATATCATCGCCCATAGTTCCGATAAGATAGCTTTTAAAAGTACGCTCCGATTTTTTGCCTGCCGCTCGATTGAAATATGCGCTGCGCGTTTCTCCCGAAAGCACTACCTGGAGAGCATCAATGATCGTTGATTTCCCCGCAGTGTTAGTTCCGGTCAGGAAATTTATGCTTTTAAATGATATCAACTCGTTTGAAAAATAGTGCCAATTAATCAATTGAACCTTCGTCATTGTTTTCATCGCTGTTCTCCTCTTCTTCCGCACGAAGCTTTTCATAGACTGTTCTGCATCTATCATTTGGGATTGCCACTGCTATGGACGGCAGAATCTTTATCTTACATTCCATGTCATCATAGTTATCGCTCATTTTATAAATTATATTATGCTGTTCCAATATTCTTAGTGAATCCTTGAGTTCCCTGTTATTGGGCTTTTTGGGTAGCAGTGAAAACTCGTTTATCATCTTTGTCAGAAGTTCACCGACAGTAATAAGCCCCGCGTTTAATGTGCCGCCGTCCATGCGCTTTTCCTCAAAGATAAGCCGCATGGTTATAATAATCAGCGTTGTAAGCTTGTCCAGCCGCAGTTTATTAAAGCCCTCAATATTGCGGACATATATTACAGCCAGCGTTCTGTCCAAATATATCCTCCAGCCGCTCAAGGCGAGATATTCATCAAACAGCGGAAACTTGCTCTGTATAAAAGAATATTCCTTCGATATCGTCATGTTCGGCGTATCGCGCGGAACATATGTTCTAGCCATAATATACGCACAGCAGCGGGTGAATTCCTCGCGTTCCTTTTGATTCAATAACTCAAACTCTGTCCAACTCATTTCTTTTTCCTCCGTGTGTATATTATGCGCGGTATTTCATATCCATTGGCAGCCCGGGAGTCTTCCGCGATCTCCACATTGTATTCGCTTAATTTGCTTTTTGAGTGAGCCACGGACAGCAAGGCTAAAACAAAGTTCTCATCATCGGTTATTCTTTCGGAGCCTATGGATATGCTTTCATTTTCTCCCAACAAATCCGCCACAAAATTATTGATTCGTTCCATTCCATAGCGTTTATTCAGCAGTCTTGCCGCGGATACCTTTGCTTTTTCTATAAATTCGTTATGATCCTCCGGTATAACAAGTTCCGAGCACTTTTCACGAGGTTTTCCTTTTTTCCGCTGATATAAAGCGTCTTCATCAATAAAGCTAAGTTCATATAATTCACAGAGTTCGTTTACAATTTCGATTTTTCTGTCTGTTGCCTGTTTATCCGAAAGCGAACGTAAAATATATATTAAATTGCCCTTTACGGTTTGATCCGCGTTAATAAGGTAATCTATTTTCAGCGATGTTGAGCGTGTATATCTTCTGTTCCTGATATCTACGGGAGCAATATAATCATGTTCAAGAGATTCATAAGTTGAAACAATATATTGTATCTTTTCACGGAGATCGCTTTGAATCTGCTCGCGGTCACCACCCTGCTGATTTAAAAGATATTCTGTCATTTTCTCAAGAGCATTTTCAAAGTAAAGCCATTCGTTCAGAATACTGCGGATATTCCCCTTATATTTCGGAACAGAATTTTTAATTTTCAAAGGCGCGAGGATCTTCTCAACAATTTCTTCCTGGTATTTTTCGTAATGCTCACGAAGAACGTCGTTTACCTTGATTTTCTCGACAAGCATCTGATTATAGCGTTTAATATCATTATAGACCATTTTCAAGCTGTCGACAAGCTGTTTCGTTCGCTCTTCACCATTGTTGAGCGCGGCGACCATCTCACGCGGTTCTCCGGATTCGTTGGCGTTTTTTAAGGATGAAACGGTAGAGTAAACATACGCGAAATTTTCTTTTTTGGTCGGATTCGCGACCTCAACAAGAGTTTGTATAATCTTATAGCTGTATGAAGGAACATCGACATATTCGACAAAATCCTCCTCATACCCTACTAATATCCAACCGGTATCCCTCAGCTTACGTACAAGAAAATGCGCCTTCCCCGATAAGCCCACTTCACCTTCATCCAGCTCATCATGATGTTGTATAATAAAACTTGACACCAAATTCTCAAAGAAGTATAATGCAAGT
>ERZ777305.3253-NODE-3253-length-11553-cov-11.857975_pt1 | contig 11553 bp, 7 predicted proteins | sample MGYA00374965_ERZ777305 | MGnify/ENA primary metagenome ERZ777305 (study PRJEB29328, sample SAMD00013331) | mouse gut metagenome | study: EMG produced TPA metagenomics assembly of the Metagenome analysis of fecal microbiota from mouse which was promoted...
AACGAGCCTCGTGCGAGTTGCAGTCCGCCGCGGTGGGGCGGCGGCGAACTGCGCGGTTCGAAGAACCGCAAAATTCACGTGCGTCAGCCGGATCCCGCGGCAGAAACGATTTCGGACAAAGGGCGGTCGCGTCGACGGAGCGTTAAAAATCGGAACCCTTTTGATTGCTTCAAAAGTGCCGCAGGCATCCGATTTAGCGTAGTCGCAAGGCCCGACCCCGAAATCGTTTCACCGCGGCGGTTTTTGGCGCAACCTTTTGACGTCAAAAGGTTGCATAAAATAATCTCTCAAAACTCATCTTCGGCAGCTACGGGGGTCGCGCGTAAAGCGCGAGCCGTCGAAGATAACACCGCCGAGCGGTGTGCCGACGCATGTGTATGCCCTCCCTACTTCTTGTAATCGTAATCGTACAGCAATTCGAAGTCGTCGAGGTACATCACGCTCTTGGTGCTGCCCGTGAAGTAGTCGCCGTAACGCGAGGCCGAGCATACGACCATTATATGGGTCGGCGCGACGTCGGTGCGCACGTAATCGAGCTCTATGACGAACTCCGTCCACTCGGCGCGGCTCTCTTTGAGGATCAACTCGCCGTAAGCCACCACGTCCTTGCCCTTGGGGTCGAAGAAGGTGCTCTCGTCGCGGGTGTCGACGCACAGGGGCGACTCCGCCGTGCCGCACTGACGACGCTCGGGATCGGTCTCGGCGCTGCTGCATTGGCCGTACTCCTCGGGCGTCCAAGTGCCCAGAGCGACGAATATCGAGCCGTTGTCGTTGTCGCCCGCGGCGAGCGACACGCCCGACGGCACGCGGCCTATGCGGTCCACCGCGCCGCAATCGTACTTCACCCAGCCGCGCAACGCCGTGGGGCGCAGCGCGAACGGACGTCCGAAGGTCAGGATGCCGTTGGTGCCCGCGTTGCGGATGTAGTTGCCCACGAAGATGTTGCCCGCGGCGAACTTGCCGATGCCCATCACGTTGGCGAATTTCGACTCCAGACGGGCCGACGACCTGCCCTCCGAGGCGGGGCGCGTCTCGGCGTCGCCCGTGGTGAGGGTCGCGCCCGCGACGCTGGCGCCCGGGTTGCCCGTGCCCCAGAATCGGTCGTTCGTGTCGGCGAACGGATATACTATGTCCTTGATCGTGCACCACTGCTCGAAACCGCTGTTGGGCAGCTGGCGCACGCCCTGCGTGACCACGTTCTGCGCGGCGCTCTCGTCGTCGCCGCAGAAAGCCTTCACCTCGTACTCGGTCTCCGCCTCGACGCGCAGACACGCCGAGAAGGTTCCACCCGTCACCTGCACGTCGGGGACCTGCAACCACTCCCCGTCGCCTGCGCGGCGATATCGGAATCCCATGTCGCTGCCGCTCGCGCCCGATCCGTAAAGCCATATCACCCGCGACCACGCGTCGGCCGCCACCAGACGCACCGTCTCGTCGGTGGGCACCACATAGAGCATCCACCGCTCGGTGAAGTCGTGATAGCTCACCTCGACGAAACGCACGGGATCGAACGAGGTGAGCTCCTCCATCGGCGGGTCGATGGTCGTGATATCGCGCGGGCCCAGTTTGAGGCTCTTCACCACTATGTCGTTCATGTCGGCCGACTTGCCGACGCGGGCCGTCGCGATGCGGTTCTCGAGGTCGAAAACGGTCTCTCCGATCTGTCCCTCGACCGTGAAATAACGCTCGATCTCCTGCTTGGCCGCGACGGTCCATACGTAATCCTGATAGAGCGACAAGGTAACCTCGACGGGCGTACGCAGGTCGAACGTACCCGCGAGCTCCACCGAGACGCGGGCGTTCTCCGTCACCTCGGCCCGATCGATCTTCACGCGGCTTATGTCGGTCGTCTCGTCCAGCGTCAGCTCCACGCGGCGGTTCAGACGGTCGACCGAGGCGGTGAAACCCTCGCCCTCGAGGCTTACGATCTCCAGCTCGACCACGGGATAGGGAATATCGTTCTCGATACAGCCCTGAAAGGCCGTCAGCCACACGGCGACCAATATGATGCGGATTATGCGATACATGGTTACTCCTTTTTCTTATCCCACAAATGGACTATCATTCCGATGTTGATATCGGCCAAATTGAGGCGGAAACGCATCTTCGACGCGGTGCGCGACCCCACCTTGTTGCCCGCCTCGTCGAACTGCTTCACCGAGGCGTACTGCACGCCGCCCAACCCGAACGACAGCGTGCCGCACACGTTGGGGAATATGTAGACGGCCACGCCCGGGTTGAACGACAGCTTGAGTTTGCGGTTGTCGCTTCGGGTATATTTGGTCTCCTCGCCCGACATGTAGTTGAAACGGGTCTTTCCCGTCGAGTAGGCCAGCTCCAGCTCGGCAAAGAGCCCGAAGCGTCCTTTGGGGTCGAGACCCGCGTACGAGCGGTGGAATACGCCGACCGAAAAGCTCTCGGTCGAGAGGTTCATGTCCGAGACGGAGAACGATATGTCGTTCTTGTCGCCCAGATCGAGGTCGACGTTGCCTAATTTGCCGTGCACGTAGTTGTATCCGAAGCGCACGCCCACGCAGTTGTTATCGCGGTAGAAATATCCGAAGAAGGGCTTCACCGTGGCGGTTGTGCCCTCGGCGTCGATGTTGTCGACGATGATCCAGAAATCGGTGTCCTCGCTGGTAATCGTCCCGTACGAAGCCGTGAGACCCAGCATAACCTCGCCCTTGTAGGCGTACTTCACCTTGCCGATCTCGCGGTCGATGCGTCGGCGCATGGGCAGGAAACGCTGCCGCGAGCGGCGGAACTCGTCGTCGGCGACGGCGGTCGCCCCGACCTTTCCGACCGCCTCCGCGACCTCGACCGTCGGCGCGGCCTGCAACGAATCGGGACGCTCCTCCGAGCGCGCTGCGGCGACCGAAAGCAGAGCTGCGAATAAGATATGATATCGTTTCATGACGGCCGTGGGTTTAGAGGTAAAAGGCCATGCCGAGGCCGATACTGAAGAGGTTGACCTTGAAATTCATATTGCTCGACGTGCGTCTGCCCACCTCCACTTGGTTGTGCACCTGCTTGGTGTTGGAGTAGTTGATACCCATCACGCCCACGCTCACTTCGATGGCCATGTTGTTCGTTGCGAAAGCCACTAACCCGGGCAGCACGCCCAACGAGAGTCGGTACCCCGTCTCGTATGTTCCCTTCACGGGTTGATCCATGGCGAACTTGGCCTGCGTGCCGCCCGCCGCCAACTGCATGTCGGTGAAGATGGCGAAGCGTCGGCTGCCGCCCAGCGGGATGTATTGACGCCAGAATATCGCGCCCGTGTAGGAGTGCTCCAGAGCATAGTACTGATCGACCCCGATATCCACGCCCGACTCGTCGTCGCCCATGCTCACGCGGGCCTTCTCCACGCGCAGCAGCGTGCGGTCGTAAATGAAGCGGCCGCCGACGATCATGTTGTCGTGCAGCGCGTAACCGATCATGGGGCTCACGCGAAAGGTGTGACCCTCCGAATCGATGCCCTCGATGATGAGAAACGAGTAGTTGTCGTTCGAGTGGGTCGAGTAGGAGGCCGTGCCGCCGAAGACCCACTGCCCCTTGGGGACGAAGAGGGTCGACCGCGAAGTGAGTCCGCGCTCCTTGCGCAACTGGTTTACCGTGGGCGGCGCGGGCGGCAGCTCGTTAGCCGCGCCCCCTCCGAGAGGCTTGGCGACGCCCTCGGCCGCCAACTGCGCGAAGCACGCCCCGACGGCGCCGCACAGCAGCGCCGCCGAAAGGAGATATCGTTTGGTGAGGTTCGACATTCGCAATGCTTTCAATCGGGTTAGTACGACCACTCGAAGTCGTCGACGTAAAGGGTGTTCTTGTCGCAACCGTCCATGTAGTCGCCGTACTTGCTGGTCGAGCACGAGATCACCAGCGTGTAGTTGCCCGCAGGCTTGGTCTCGCGGTCGTACCATACGATGGGGATGACGGTCTCGACCATGCTGCCGCCCGCGGTCGACTGCGTTATGTCGAGCAGGCCGTAACCTATGATCTTGCCTTCGTCCACGGCGTCGGGGCCGTCGGCGGGACTCCATATTCCCGTGGGCGAAGCCGTTCCCGACGTCACTCGGTGCTTGGCGTTCCAGTCCACCACGGCCACGTAAACCGTCGCCACGTCGGGTTTGCCTGTAGCCAAGGGGCCGTTGTGCTTGTTGATGTTCACATTGCCCACAGTGGCGTGCAGCTTGAGTTTCAACGCCGCGGGACGCGCCTGCCACGTATATTTATGGCCGAAGTCGACGAAACCGTTCATTCCCGGGCGTTCGAAAGTTCCCATGAAGAGGTTGCCCGCGGCCATGAAACCCAGCGTGCTGGTCGCCTGCAACTTGGCGCAGTGCGCGCCGCCCATCCCCGGATAGGACGAACTGGTGCACAACGACGGGGTCATGCTGTTGTTTCCGCTGCCCCAGTAGGGCGCGTTCTTGCTGCCGTCGGTGGTGAAGCAGAGCAGGGCTTCGCTATCCATATTGCCGTGGGGGATGGTCTGCGTCGTCTCGGTGGTGAACTGTTTCACCTCGCCGTCCTTGCCGTCGATCGACAGCACGTACTCGTAGGTGTTCTCGGCCGAGATGCCCTTTTCAAGGGTATAGACCGTGTGTCCGTTGACCGTCTTCGACGACCACTCGGGCGTCACGAGCGCCGAGTAGGTGTAATCGGCGCCCTCGGTGGCGAGTATGCTCGTCCACTCGCTCGCGCCCAGACGGCGATACTTTATCGTCACGTTGCGTACCGCCTCGTCGGTGATCGCCGCGCGCAGTTCGGCCGTGTTCTGCCACAAGTCGTAATGCGCGGCATCCATGTCGAACAAGCCCTGCACCGCAATGCGCATCTTGGCCTGACCCTCGACGGCGGCCGCGTCGACGGCCTTGAATCCGATGGTGTGTATTCCGCCGCCGTACCGCGACAGGAACGCCTCCGACAAGGTCATCACGCCGTTGCACTCGTCGGTGAGCGCGAAGGTCGCGCCGTCGACACCCGCCTTGGTGACGTTCATAAGTTCGTATTCGTCGTTGTCCACCAGCAACTTGACGCTTCGCAGGGCGTTTATGGCCGACACCTTGACCGACATGTCGCCACCCTTGTATCCCGAAACCGCTCCGATCGGGAACCCGTCGCCTGCAAAAGAGGGCTGGGGGCTGAAGAATATCGTGCGGTCGACCAACTCGCCCTCCTCCTCGACCACGACCGAGATGTTCAGGCCGCCGTCGGGCGTGTCGGAGAACTTGAAATCGAGCGAATAGAGCATGCCCGCCTCGGGCACGATCTCGCGGTGGCCCGTGGTAGAGACTACAGCCACGTCGGCGCCCGTATCCTTGCGCTTGCCGTAAAAGCCCCAGCTGAGTTTCGACACTCCCTCGGGCAGCAGGAAAAATCCCGTGCGGTCGGCCTCATAACGCAGCGTGGGCACCGTGCCGTTGTCGGCGTCGTGGTAGGAGAACTCGTCGCTGGCGCACACGTACACCCTGAAATCCTCCATCTTCTCCGCCACGCTCGGGTCGAAGGTCACCTTCACGCCCGAGTTGACGATGGGGCACTTCATCTCCACCACCGTGGTCTCATGCGGCTTGATGGTGAAATCCTTCTCGCCCGCATAGCTCAGGTGGTCCCACGTGGCCTGACTGCCGTCGCTCGACTCGTATTGCAGCTTATATTCGCCGCCGATCAGATAGAGGTTGTCGGGGCGCGTCTTGGCGGGTTCGTATTTGCGGATCAACTCGCCGCCCGCGTTGCGGATGCGCAGCACGCTCCTCTCCGTGGGGTCGTAAGCATCCGTTTCGGCGCGCGTGAGCCGATCGATGTCGATCGTCATACGCAGACACCCCTCGCCGCTCGTGTCGTCGACCTCCTTGGCGCACGAACCCGCCGCGAGGGCGGCGCAGACCGCCAGAGCCGACATATATATCAATCTTTTCATCTTCTTGAGTTTAGTCGATCTATTTAACCGTGAACATTACGGTCTTGGCGACGGAGCCTTCGCCGTCGGTCACCGTGAGTTTGAAATCGACGGGGCCCGGGATTCCCAACGCCGTCAACATGGGCACGAACTGCGAGATGTTGAACTGCAACTCCTTCGCGCCGCGCACCTCGTCCTTGGTCTTGAAGCCCAGACTGTGCAGCATGCCGTCCATCGCGTCGGTCGCGGGGGCGATCAGATCCATGTGCGAGTCGAGACCCATATCGCGCAGATCGCTCGGCGAAAGCACCGTGCCGCCTATGTCGACGAGGAATCCCGTGATGCCCGAAGCGGATGCTATGTCGATCACGCAGCAGTCGTCGCCCGACAGATCGTTGGCCACGTAGCGGCGGTCGATATCGTGGTCGCGCCATACGATCGAGGGGCCATTCTCGGCTGAGCCGCCGCGACGCACCGTTACCGTGAGGTCGGTGTACGACTTGCGGTTCTTGGAATCGGTAGCGGTTATGCGCACCGTGTGGGTACCCGCGAACTCGAACAGCTTGCGCATGGCGGCCGACGTGGCGCGAATCACCTTGGCGCGGCCGCTCACGCCCACCGTCGTGTAGTCGACGCCGTCGACGGACAACACTTCGGTTATATCCATCGCGCCGTTCTCGTAACCCGCCGCGGCCAACGCTGCCGTCAGCTCCTCGTTGTCGGACGAGAAGGTCGCCGCGACATTCGTCACCACCGCGTCGTCGTTAGGCGTGAGGATGAGTCCTATACGGTCGGTGCAGGTGCCCTCGTCATCGAAGATCGCGCTGCTTATCAGGAACGGATCGGCTATGTCGTGACGGTTGTCGAGCGTCAGGACGGGCGAATCGGGATCGCTCACCGCGCCGTCGTCGGGAATCGTCTCCTCGGCGCAGGCATAGAGCGACATGGCATCCACCTCGATGGGAGCGTCGTCGACCCACGTGTCGACCTGAACCGAGAAGGTCACGTTACCCTCGTCCGACACCTGAATGGCGAAGGTGAGTTTGCGCCACTGGCCCGCGCGCACGTTGTCGACGGTCTGCGTCATGCTCACCACTTTGTATACGGGAGGCGCGCCCGCGTCCGAGGTGTTGTACTCGCCCGTGAGGGTCACCTCCAGATTGTTGACCGTCTGCAAGGCCTTGAAATAGCCCGTGCGGGTCTCGTTGCGGCCGAAGACCAGCTTGTTCTCGCCCAGCTTGGCCGTCACCTGCAACGGGTGCTCGGGCGTCTCGCGGAACTTCGACTTGAGCAGGTCGGTGAAGAACACCGAGGTCTTGATGTTGGCCAGCTTGCACACCACCGTGGGGGCCTGCGTGGTGATGTTCTTGGTCACGGTGGCCGTCACGCTGCCCGTGTAGGCGGGGCAATCCCAATCCGCGAGGGGTATGTTGTCGGCGTTGGCCGACTTGGCCGTCACGCGGTACTGCCCGGGTTGCAGGGCGATTGGCTCGGTGCGTCGCTTGATCGCGCCGTAGGTCTCGGCCAGCACCGTCTCCTGCGACGAGGCGCGCGTTATCGTCACGCCGTAATCGTCGGGCGCCTCGACCGTCTTTTTATCCTCGGCGCGGCTCTCGATGGTCTCGGCATCGGCGTTCACGTTGACGTTCATGCCCGACAACACCAACCACCCCGTCTCCGAATCGGGATTCTGCCCGCCGCCGAAGTCGATCTTCTCCTTCTCGCAGCCCGCAGCCAACACGGCGGCCGCGAGGGCGAAAGTTATGATTCCGTTGGTAAATTTCATATCTCGCAAATTTTATTTCGTTCGTTCAGGCCTCGGGGTTGAGTTCAATCTCCACGGGGGCCACTTCCATCATATCCTCCTCGGTGCCGAGCGAGAGGATCAACACGCCGCCGCCCGCCTTCGAGGCGTCGACGGTTATGGTGTGCAGCGCCGAAGCCGCGGCGGTGCCTATCGCAGTCTCGGGGAACGTCACCTCGACGCCGTTCTGCGCCTTGACGGCCGAACCTTTGAACTTCAGCGTCGTGCCCGCCTTGACGAATATGGTCTGGCCCGAGGTGGGCGTGAAGTGGAAACTGTTGCCCGAAGCGGTGGTCACGGTGAATTCGGCCGACGAGTAGTAGTTGTCGAACCACTCGGTCGTCGACAGACGCACGGCCGAATTGGTGAGCTTGGGACGCACCGTCACGGGCGTGGTGCGGTTGGCCGTCACCTTGAACGCGGTCGAGCCCTCGAAACAGTAGGCCGTGGAGTTCTCCGCGTCGGGATCGCCCAACGAGAAGGTGGCGACGTACTCGCCGTTCTTCATCAGGGGCTGGTCGTAATCCCTGAAATACTCATACTCCTCCGAGTAGCTGCCGTCGGCGTTGGCGACCGTCAGTTTGAAATCGGCCGCGGCAGGCACCTCTATCGGCAGCTGCGCCGTGGCGCGGGTCATCTCCTCGACCGCGATATCGGGCAGGCAGGCGAAATCCGCCCGCCCCATGCCGTCGGCCTCGGCCGACGGCTCTTTCGAGCATCCCGACAGAAGAGCTACCCCCCCCCACCAGATTGCGGCGATTAACGAATACTTTTTCACAAGCGTTATTTTTATTGTTTCTGATTCTATTGAGCTATGCTTACGCGGATGTTGTCGATGTAGAGATAATAATCTCCGAAATAGGCCGTCCATCCGCTTTTGTTATTGGAAACTTTCCACGATAAACGGTGTGCCGACGAACAGCCTTGTATGGTGAATGTTTTCGACTGTCCTATGCTTTCATAACCGTTAGTCTTGCTGAGTACTATTCCGCTCTCTATCTGGTGTTCGATGTTGCTGTTTCCGCCGAATCCTCCGCTTTGCGTCGTATAACCGTAAGCGTATGTCGGAGCCGTATCTTTGTCGGTACGCGTCGTCCCTCCGTCATAATCGTAAGTGACCTTTACGTTGACCGTCATTCCGGATCGTATACAACCGATCGGAGCTGAATCGATACGACCGTCGTAACGGCCGTAAGCCAATCCCGCGCCTTCGAAATGGCAACAGCAACGCACTGCTTTTCCGGCCGATGCGCCGACACGCGCCCCGGTCCAACCGGAAAGTCCGTATGTATCGAGAGCGATCGCCCGCGGATTGGTTGCATTGCTGCCCGAACCGTGGTTATCGTCGGCGTTGAAAGAGGCTACCCCGCCGAAGTCCTCGAAAAAGAGATACGGTGCCTTCACAGCCAAGGCGTTGCGGCCGTCGACGACGGGAGCGGCGGGCAGCGTGGCGGTTCCCGCGACCACGGCGTGGGTCGAATCGTAACTCAAATCCACCCGCGCGCCCGCGAAGGCGTCGGGGTAGAACTTGGCGTAATAACCAACGCTGAATTTGCCGTCGGCCGAGGCGCGCACCGTCGCGCTGCGCATGTCGCCGCGGAAACGGGCGTTCTCGGGGGCCGTTACGGTCAGCAGGTTGACAGGCTCGCCGAGCTGCGTGTGGTCGACGGCGAAGTCGAACCACGTCACGGGCTGCTCCGTCCCGGAGATGGCGAGGTTGATCGGCGTCACGCGCCCCGCGGCGAATTCGCGGTCGACCGAAGCCGAGAGCGTCTCGGCGCAATAGCCGTCCTCGAACAGGGGCGTGAAAGAGATCTCGCCCTCTATCGGTCCCGCGGCGATGAACACCCAAACGTATTGCGGCGCGTCGTTCGCGCTCGCATCGAGGGGCGCGGCCGACAAATCCAGATCTATGGCCCTCTTACCGTCGGTAAGCGTAATATCGCCCGCCGAGCCCGCTGCGGGCAGGTCGAACGACATGTCGCCCGCGACCTCGCGCGGGAACTCCACCAAAAGACGCGTCACGGGCTTGCCCCAGCGGTTCTTGCCCTCGGGAACCCGTATCCGCAGAGCGTGGCAGCGATGGTGCATCGTCAGGCGCACGCCTCCGCCGCCCGAGACCTCCACGAGCTTTCCGCTGCTCGGATCCGACGACATGACGTCGAGTTCCGAACGATATACGCCGTCCTGCACGGCGGGCAGGGTATATGTCACCCGTCGCCCCTCGACGCGCGAGGGAACGGGGTACACGGCCACGCACTCGTACTCGTCGGCCGCCACCTTCATGTTGCCCGTGAATCGGGCCGCGTTCTCGGCCGACTGGGTGTAGTATCTGAATATCTCGCCCGCGATGTCGCCGCCCCCCGAGGCGTTCGTGGCCCACAGAGCCACATTGTCGCCGTCGGTCCATCGGACCGTGCGCATGTCGTCGCCCAGCGCGGCGCGGCTCTCGTTCTCCTCGGCCGCTACCCGAGCGTCGGCGTCGAATCCGACCGATATGGGCTCGTCGTAGGCGGCGAAACGGCTCTCGGGCGTCCGCTCGGCGATCTCTATGACGGCCGTGCGGTGAACGCTCGGCGTCGCGTCGCTCCGCTTCTCGGAGCAGGCCGCGAGGCCGACGAGGACTAAAAGAATGTACGATATATTGACTCGCATCTGATTTTCGGCAATTTATAATCGGTGCAAAATTAAAAAACGCCCGCGTCGAAAAAAAACTTTTTCAACGAACCGAAATATTTTCATCACGAATGCAGCGTTTCCGTCGGTCGAAAGACGACATTATAATACTATGTATGCGACTCGCAGAGTCGCTCGGGCCGTTTCACATGCGTCAACACACCGCTTTGCGGTGTTATCTTCGGCGGCTGCGGGGGTCGCGCGTAAAGCGCGAGCCGACGAAGATAAGTTTTGTCGATAATTCACGTGCGTCAGCAAAATGCAGTTCGCAGAACTGCGCGGGCCGCAGCCTTCGCCCCGCGGAGGCCCGCTATTCGCATTCGCTCATTCACGCGGTCGCTCCGCAGGCTGCGACCCGAAATTTGCGCCGAAATCACAAAAAAATACATCAAATAGCAAAAAAAGCACGCAAATTGTTGTACGATACAATTATTTGTACTACTTTTGGGCAAGCGATCCGTCGAAAGCGACGTGAATCGCATTGCTGTTCTAGTAAACGTAGGAAATTTACTGCTCAACAGCAATAAGAGGATGTCCCGTCGGGTCGTTACCACGCCCCGATTGGTAAGTACATCAAATGCACTGCGCCATGACGGGCGTGGGCCTCTTGTATTATGAAGTTAGACGGGTATCTCAGGACCTACCAAAACACAGTAATGCAAGTGCGTTTTATAGCGCAGGCTTATCCTCTTAAGTCAGGTTCACGTTTCGTCTTTTGTCATTTTTATACGGGTCGCGTAACTAAAAAAGGAAAAAGTTATGTTACCTTTGCAAAAGAGAACGGTTCCACCGTAACCGTTAACATATCTAAAGGTTAGGACAAACCTTTATGCCAGTAGTAAACTTCCGACTATCATTATTATTGATAGGTTTCCATCGGTATAAATTTTGTCTGAAACCCTCGCTATGCCTGCGGCCGCAAGCCGTGGGCGGGCTTGGGCGTAAGGGCAGCTACCGATGAAGGCTCGGAAGGCCGACTACTGGGGCTGCACCTGCGCCCTTTTTTTGTGCGAAATCATTTGGGTTGATTTAATTTATACTTTTTTTCGGGGCGGCGGACAACGTTCTTGTGTATACTATTTTACTAATTATTTCCGTCCGTCGCCCCGTTTTTTAAGAGATATCGAATTACAATAAAATATACGAAGAAGCGGCACTATTGCATCTTCGATTTTCA
>ERZ777305.3254-NODE-3254-length-11548-cov-2.932133_pt1 | contig 11548 bp, 5 predicted proteins | sample MGYA00374965_ERZ777305 | MGnify/ENA primary metagenome ERZ777305 (study PRJEB29328, sample SAMD00013331) | mouse gut metagenome | study: EMG produced TPA metagenomics assembly of the Metagenome analysis of fecal microbiota from mouse which was promoted...
TAACCAGCAGCTTCCAATCGTTCTACCTCGCGCAAGGCACTACGATGAAAATCCGGATACGATTTACGTTCCGGCATACTCCAAGCAACTTCGGAAAGTGCCAGAATACGGGGATATATCATACTCTCATAATGTTCATCAGTAGGTATATACTCCGCCCACAAATTGGCCTGCACACCATATAGAAGTTTAACATCTTCCTGAGTAAACGAAGCGGGAACAGGATTATACGAATAGACCTTGGACAATGGCAGATAACCGCCTATTGCCTCCGGTTGCGAGTAAGGCGCGTCCTGATAACTGTCAAAATAGCAATATGCCCCCGGAGTCATCACGGCACGATGACCGGATTTTACGGCTTTTAGTCCTCCTTCTTCACCACGCCAAGACATCACGGTGGCATTGGGTGCCAAACCGCCTTCCATAATTTCATCCCACCCCAACAGTTTGCGGCCATGCTTGTTCAGAAATACCTCCATACGGTGAATGAGGTAACTTTGTAATTCATTCAGATTCTTTAATCCCTCATTCTTCATACGCTGTTGGCACTTAGGACAACTTTTCCAAGCCTGTTTGCCAGCTTCGTCACCGCCCACGTGGATATACTCGGAGGGGAAGAGTGCCATCACCTCTGTCAGCACATCTTGCAGAAAAGCAAATGTCTGTTCGTTGCCGACACAAAAATCCGCACTGGCATAAGGCTCTCCCTGACATGAAAGTTCGGGATAAGCCACCAAAGCTTCTTCCGAATGAGCCGGCATTTCAATTTCAGGTATAATGGTGATATGACGTTCTGCTGCATAACGCACCAGTTCACGAATATCCTCCTGGGTATAATAACCGCCATAAGCTTCAGGATCTGTTCCTTCGCAATATTTACGCCCATCGGGAGCATTCCACCACTTCTTCCAGATACTTTCAGGACGCCATGCGGCCAGTTCCGTAAGCCGGGGATATTTCTTGATTTCGATTCTCCACCCGGCGGCATCCGTCAGATGCAGATGCAAGCGATTGATTTTATAATATGCCAAAGCATCTATCTGCTTCATCAAGAACTCCTTGCTACGAAAATGCCGTGAGACATCAATCATCAAGCCACGATAGTCAAAACGGGGCGCATCTTCTATCCGGACGGCAGCCACTTGCCAAAGGTTCTCTCCGGCAGGTTCAGCCAACTGAAGCAAGGTCTGCAAGCCATAAAACAGTCCGGTATCCGTAGCTGAAGAGATAGTAATTCCCCCAATGTTCACATCCAGCACATACCCCTCTTCAGAAGAGACGCCTGACACCGGGCGTTTTTGGAGGAAAATCGTATTTCCTTCGGCGCTGTTCGCCACATATACTTTTCTGTTCAAAAAAGAAGGCTGGGAAGAGAGATAGGCTATCAGCCGTTCTCTCTCCTCTCCTTTCAGATTGGTATAAAATTTGGTGTCTTTGGTGATACAGAACATGCCGTTCTGTTGCTCCACTTGCCGCGGCACAGGAATGACTCTTTGCGCCGACAAACTTCCACAAAAAAGAAGAGCAGTCAACAGAAAGACACTAATTGTTGTTTTTGTAAAATACATATCAAACATGTTTAGCAAATTATACTATTCCGTCCCCCACTTTGTCGGTTGATTGGTCATCACCACTTGCAGGGTACCTCCCTCCATCAGTTGCTGATGGGTAAAATAAGGTTTCGACAACACCGTTCTGTTCAAAACGGCACTCTCAATATACTTGTTTTCCGCTGAGTTGTTTTGAACTACAATTTTAAACTCCTTACCCTGAGGCAAGCGGATTGTAATCGCATCAAACAAAGGACGACCGATGGAATATTCCGGATTACCAGGACAGAGTTGATAAAAACCCATGGCATTTAGCACATACCAAGCAGACATTTGTCCGCAATCTTCATTGCCGGAAAGTCCATTGGGATTGTTGAAATACTGGCTATGAAGCACACTATCCACCAAAGCTTGAGTTTTCCAAGGCTGCCCTACCTTATTATATAGATGCAGAATGTGATGGCTCGGCTCATTTCCATGAGCATACTGCCCTATCAATCCAGATATATCGGCAGAAGTCTGGTCACCTTCCAAAGTCGAGTCGGCAGTGAACAAGGAATCCAATTTGGCGATAAAGCCCTCACGCCCCCCCATTAGTTCTACCAGTCCTTCTACATCTTGCGGCACAAACCATGTCCATTGCCAAGCTGTACCTTCACAATAGTCATCTTCGCGGTGATTACTGGAACGGGGATTGAACGGAGTACGCCATTTTCCTTCCAGATTTTTTCCGCGCATAAAACGCACCCCCGAATCGAAATAATGACGATAGGAGCGACCGAATTCGGCATAACGATGCTGTGTAGCCGTATCGCCCAAGGCCTCTGCCAACCGGCTGATACACCAATCGTTGTACGCATATTCCAATCCTTTCGCCACCGATTCATTCTCTTTATCGCAAGGCACATACCCCAATGTATTCTTATAATATTTAGAAATAGGCATCAAAGCGGCATGTTTCAGGTAATCGGTGGTGGCGATGGGTGCCAGCGTATCATACTCGGCACTACGTAAACAAGCTTCCAAAGCCAACCGAGCATCAAATCCGCGGTCACCTTTCATATACGCATCTACAATAACCGGCACTGCATGGTAACCGATCATCGTACCAGTATAGTTACCAGCCAGTTCCCACATCGGCAAGATACCTCCATCCTGATACTGTTTCAACAAAGCATTGATGAAACGGACATTTTGCTCCGGCTCAATGATAGTGAGCAATGGATGCAGGGCACGGAATGTATCCCACAGGGAGAAAATGGTGTACATAGGCTTATCTGGCTCAGCAGTATGTATCTCACGATCCAAACCACGATACCGTCCGTCGATGTCGGTAAACAGACTTGGAGAAATACCTGTATGATAAAGTGCCGTATAGAACACGGTCTTCTGGTCAACATTCCCCCCCTCAATATCTATCTTACCCAAATACTCGTTCCAGTCACGACGGGCATCAGCCTTCACTCGCTCAAAGTCCCATCCCGGAATCTCTGCCAAGTTTTTCTTTGCTCCTTCCCCATCTACCGAAGAAAGTGCCACCTTCACCAGCACCTGTTCATCCTTGTCTGTGGCGAAATGGAGCAATGCCTTCTTCACCGGCAAAACACGCTTTCCGTCCGGCTGAAGAATAGAATCGGTCAGAATATCGCACGTGAAAGGCTTCGAGAATACCGCTTCAAAATAAACATCGTGTCTCCATGCCCAACTGTTGGTATTCTTATACCCCCGCAACGTAGAATCATTCACCAATTCCAGAGAGAGAGCACGGTTGTACTGCCCTTGCAGGGAATAATCCAGGTCTAGAATAAAACCCGCCTCACTGCTTTCAGGAAAAGTATAGCGATGCAATGCTACCCTCGAAGTGGAAGTCAGTTCCGCTTTCACCCCGTATGTCTCCAAGAACACTGAATAGTAACCGGGAGCAGCCACCTCACTTTGATGACAAAACCGGGAAGCATAAGGTAATGTTTGGGCAGGAGAACCGCCCGTTGCGGCAAAAGAAACATCTGAAGAGACCACCTCTTCAGAAAGGACAGTTTGCTGCTTGCCTACAGTGGGCATCAATAGAATCTCACCATAATCGCCACACCCTGTTCCACTGAGATGAAGATGTGAAAAGCCATTGATTACAGTATCCGTATCATAATAGCCCGAACAAGCATCCCAACCGTAAATACGGGTATCAGGTCCCGGTTGTATCATTCCATTGGGAACAACAGCACCGGGGAACGTGTGTCCATGTCCTCCGGTGCCAATAAACGGATTGACGTAATCCGCATAATCCTTCTGTACGGCATTTGCGCCACAACTTGTAAGGAGTGCCCCAAAAGCCACTCCCCACAAGTATTTATCCACTAATTTCATCTTTCTGTTATCATTATTTCTTTTACTCGATTACAATCTCGTCAACAAACAAGAAACCAAAATTACCCTTTCCACCATGCCAAGCAGGAATAGAGCGTTCTGAAAGTCCCAAAACGCGTACATAACGGGTTTTTACGGGCGCAAAAGTCTGTTTATGCTCATACAATCCGTTACGATCGGTCTCCTTCATCTCCGGATACTCTTCAGAAAAGACTTTCGTAAAATTCTCCCCATCATCGGATACTTCAATAGTAATGCCACGCACATCAAACACCCAATCCCCCTTCTCTACACAAGTAGAGAAAGCCACACTGGATATTTCAGTAGGCTGCTGCAAGTCGATAGTCACATCCATATCATTGCGGTAGAAAGCAATCCAACGACCGGTCTTATAGTTACCATTACCTTTCAATCCGTCAGTTAAAGTAGATACGCCTTTAAACTCGTATTGTTTGTTCACCGGCTGGTTAGCCACGATGGATTTGCAAGTAGATTTGCTGAAAACCACTTTCTCTGAAAAGATGCGACTATTGCCCGAAGGGCGTACAGCTACTGCCTGGAGTATACAGTTTTCTTTGATGGAAAGCACACTATCGGCCACCGGAGAAGCGGAAGTGGGCTCCGTCCCGTCCAATGTATAATGAATGGGAGCATCATCAATCGTCTTCATACGTACCTCTACGACACCGGTCTCCGCATTAGCCTGGAAATCGGCAGTTACGTCGAACACATGCTTGGCATAGTTGTAACCCTCGGTCTGATACAGACTGATGAGTTGCGGCAAACGAGTCAGGAAGTTCTGGTAATCCTTCTTGTCAGCCTGGCTCCACTGTATTTCGCAGAGAGCTGCCCAGCGAGGCAATGCCATGTATTGCAACTGCGAGAATGTAGGAATGTATTCAGTCCAATGATTGGCTTGAACACCTACAATATATTTCTGTTCTTCCTGAGTGAGCGAACGAGGCATCGGCTCATAGCTGTAAACGCGTTCCAACGGCAGGTAACCACCAATGGCCATAGGCTCGTTCTCTGTATCCTTAGTCTGATAATAATCAAAGTAGAGATAAGTGTTCGGAGTCATAATCACATCATGATGTTGCTTGGCAGCTTCGATACCTCCACCTTCGCCACGCCAAGACATCACGGTGGCATTCGGCGCCAGACCACCTTCCAATGTTTCGTCCCAACCTATCATCTGGCGACCATGCGCATTCAGAAACTTTTCACCATGATTAATGATAAAGCTTTGCAGATACTCTTCCTTGCTATGCTTATCATCAGACTTGATGCCCAGAGCTTTGATACGCGCCTGGCACTTGGAACAAGATTTCCATTTCACCTTCGGGCATTCATCACCACCGATGTGTATATATTCCGAGGGAAATATATCTATTATTTCTGCCAAAACATCGTCAATGAAAGTCAGCACACTGTCATTTCCTGCGCAAAGCACGTTATCAGACACTCCCCAGATAGTCCACACGTCATACGGACCACCCATACATCCCAGTTGCGGATAGGCAGCCAATGCAGCCTGCATGTGTCCTGGAAGGTCTATCTCAGGAACTACCGTAATATAACGTTCGGCAGCGTATGCCACAATTTCCCTTGCCTCCTCCTGCGTATAGAATCCTCCATAAGGCTTGCCGTCATATTCACCTGAATTATGGCCAATAACGGTTTCCTTTCGCTGAGAACCGATTTCAGTAAGCAACGGATATTTTTTAATCTCAATACGCCAGCCTTGGTCATCAGTGATGTGCCAATGCAAACGATTCATGTTGTGCAATGCCATCATATCAATGAAACTTTTCACCTCCTCCACTGTAAAGAAGTGACGGCTTACGTCAAAGTGAGCACCACGATAATCGAAACGGGGATAAGACAGCACAGGAGTACTGTTTTCCAATACGGGGATAGACTTACGCAACGTCTGAATACCGTAGAAGACACCCGCCTCGCTTGCACCCGAAATCACAACTCCTTCCGCATTTACTTTCAACTGATAAGCTTCCGGTTTTTCAACATCCGAAACCACCTGAAGCAAGATATTCCCCTTACCTTCAGTACCAGTTTCAATCTGATACACCTTACCAGTAGCCTTTTTCAGATAGCCAGCCAAATACTGAGCATTGCGCTGCATAGCCTCATTTCCTTCCGGATAAATAATTTTAACATTGTTATTCAATGCAAACTCACCATTGGCAGCCATCACTATTTCCTGAGGGATAGGAATCACTTGGTAATTCGCTGCTGTTTTCTCACCGGAACATGAACACAACCATCCGGTCATGGCAATCGCCGTTGCCATCTTCAATAGGTTTTTCATCTTGATATTTTTAAAAAATTAATAAGTTTCCCGTATATGCTTCACAAGAATTTCCGGATTTATACCTTTTTTTATTTCCGGAGAGGTAATCATAATTCGGTGTGTCTCTCCCGGCAATAAATCAAAGAAATTATCTGTAAAACGCGCACCTTGATAAGGTATTTGCACAAAAACGTCCTTCGCCAACTTTGAAGCAGACAGTGTCACTTCACACACACCGTCCTCTACGACCTTTATCTTACTTTTCACCATTGTTTGGGGTAAATCCAACTCTTTAGTGGGCGCAAAATAGTGAACATCACGCGCCACTTCCTTTCCATGCTTATCCTTCAAAGACAAGAGCAGATAGCACTCCTTACGCAGCTTTTCATCGGCCCATTCATCTAAATCCTTACCAAATACTTTCACAGAGCTATTGGCAGGAGCCTCCACTTTGACCGACTCCTGCTGTAGTTTCTTGCCGTTGAAATCCATCAACCGCATTTCTAAAGTCATACCTGCCGAATCTTCCAATTTATCAGAAAGCAGATAGACATTCAGATGCCCGTTCTCATGGACAGGATTAACTATCAACGGAGCAAACGCACGTTTCGCCTGGTAATGCAATGCTTTCCAATTACCATAATAATCAATGCCCGACCACGATACGACCGGCCAGCTATCATTCAGCTGCCAATAAAGCGTTCCCATGCAGTATGGGCGGTTGCGACGGTGCGCTTCAAAGCAATAGCGCATCCCTTGCCCTTGCAATACAAGACCGACATAAACAAAATCCTCAAATTTTTCGGGAACGATGAAATCACGTTCCATATAGGTACGTATCAAGTCATTGCCCAACGAACTCTTCTGATGGGCAGTCATTACTTCAGATTCTATCTCATAATCTTCGGGAGAAGCAAAAGTGGCGATGGTCTTCATTTCGGGGAACGACTCGAAACCGAACTCGCTCTGGAAACGTCCGATTTCCGTATCAGACGATTCAAAAGTTTTCTTGCCGTACCAGATACCCCAGTTGTGGCTGTCACCAATATTCCAAGAATCAGGGCGTCCCCAATTGGAGAAATAAGGAGAAGTATGAACATAAGAGCGTCCCTCATCCCACTCCTTCACTTTGGAAGGAAGCAGTTCGCGGAACAGTTTGTCATAGTTGCGGTAAAACTCCTCATATACCTCGGGAGTATAACGGGATTGCCATCCCCAATATTTCAATCCTTCCAATATTTCGTTGTTACCGCACCACATAGCCAAGCAAGCATGATTGCGCAGACGCTTGATATTGTAATCCACCTCCTCGGAAACGCGTTTCAAGAATACCGGATCAGCCGGATAAACGGTGCATCCGAACATGAAATCCTGCCATATCAAGATGCCGTTTTCATCTGCAAGGTCATAAAAGCGATTATCCTCGTAAGTGCCTCCTCCCCATACACGGATGACATTCATATTGGCTTCTTTGATGTCACGGAACAGGGTAGCATAACGCTCGTCGGTCATGTTAGGCAATAGAATGTCATTGGGAATAAAGTTGGCACCTTTGGCAAACATGGGGATACCATTCACTTCAAAGTAATAGGATTCACCATGTTCGTCCTTTTCATTCACCAGACGAATCGTACGGAGTCCGATACGATGATGTCCGGAAGCAACCGTCTTTCCCCGGCAGACCACTTGCGCCGTAAAATCATACAGCACTGGTTCTCCCCAGCCATTGGGCATCCAACGCACCGGATTCTTAATCTCTACAGGAATTTTCACATGGTTGATGCCAGGATTCAGCACTACCGACTGTTTGACGGTAAGGGGCTGTCCGTCCTTCAAAGAACAGGACACGATGATTTCGGCTTCCTCTTTTCCCGATGATATACTGTTTATCTCCAGCTCATTGGAAATCTCTGCCTGCCGGTCGGTCAGCGAAAGCTGTTTCACATGATAGTCATCAATAGTAGCCACATCATAGAAACACAACGTGACGGGACGCCAAATGCCGCTGGTTACCATACGGATTCCCCAGTCCCAGCCGTAGCTGTAAGGAGCCTTTCGGGTAAATACACTGAGCTTCTTATCTGAATGGTCATTGTCTGCCGGATAGTCAAATCCGTTCGACGCCCATTGCGGCAATGTCTCCTTGATAGGTGAACGGAAAAAGACATGCAGTTTGTTTTCTCCCTGACGGAGCACCTCTTTCACCGGAACGGAATAACCGACAAACATATTGTCCGACTTCAACAACAATGCACCGTTGAGATAAACGTCCGCATACGTGTCAAGCCCTTCAAAAGTCATCATGGCAGCTTCCCGCGAAAGCTGTTCTTCCGTCACGGTAAACGTAGTCTTGTATTCCCAGTCCTCATTCTCCACCCACTGAATATTCTTCTCATTCGTCCCGAAAAAAGGGTCGGGAAGCAATTGGTGATTCAGCAAATCTTGATGCACAGTTCCCGGTACAGTGGCCGACCTCCATTTATCGGTGCCCGCCTGAGAAAACATCCATCCCTGATTCAACATCAATACTTCGGAAGTATCATTAGCCTGAGCATTCCATAAGCTAAAACAAGCAATAAAAGTGTACAATAGTTTACTTTTCATATTATCGGATAAAAGATTTTACGCAAATATACTATTTATATATTTAAAAGCCACAGTCAATTAATATATTTTTTTAATTTACTTCTTGTATATAATAAAAACGCCACTTTAATCCAACATTTTCCTATCTTTGCTGAGGAAATATCAATCTTAAAGAAAATGCCATGAAAAAAATCATTCTCTATTCTTTGTTTACATTGCTCGCTTTGTATGCTCCGGCCCAGAAACGTATCAAAGTGGCATGTGTGGGAAACAGTATCACGTATGGCTACACACTGCCCGAACGTGAAACACAAGCTTACCCGTCACAATTACAACAAATGTTGGGTGATACCTATCAGGTAGGAAACTTCGGTAAATCAGGAGCTACCCTGCTTAACAAAGGACATCGCCCCTATATGCAGCAAGAAGAGTATCGACAAGCGATGGAATTTGCCGGCGACATTGTAGTAATTCATCTAGGCATCAACGATACCGACCCTCGTGACTGGCCCCATTATCAAGATGAATTTATCCGCGACTATCTAGCACTGATTGATAGTTTCCGCACCGTCCGTCCAGGCTGCAAAATCATCATTGCCAAACTGCCCCCCATTGCTGACCGCCATCCACGGTTCGAATCCGGCACACGCGACTGGCACGGAGAAATCCAGCAGGCGATAGAAACCGTTGCTCGCGTAGCCGACGTACAACTGATGGATTTCGAGCAACCGCTCTACCCCTATCCTTTCCTCTTACCCGATGCCATCCATCCCAACCCCGAAGGTGCCAAGATCCTGGCACAAACCGTCTATTCTGCCATTACAGGCGACTATGGAGGTCTGCAAATGCCTATCACTTATACAAATGGAATGGTTCTGCAACGCGACCGTCCCTTGTTAATCAAAGGAAAAGCAAACGCCCATAGTAAAATAAAAGTAAAAATAGCCGGGCAGAAGAAAACAACCGAAACCGACAGCCAAGGATGCTGGCAGGTGACATTGGCTCCCCTAGCAGCCGGAGGGCCACACACCTTGAGCATCACAGACGGAAAAACCTCCTTATTATATAAGGACGTATTGGCAGGCGAAGTATGGCTTTGCTCAGGACAGTCCAATATGGAATTCATGCTGAAAGCCACCACTACTGCCGCAGAGGATGTCCCTGCCGCAACCGATGACCAGCTACGCCTATTCGAGATGAAAGGCCGATGGCTGACATACGCCGTAGAATGGCCGGTGTCCGTACTCGACTCACTGAACCACCTGCAATACTACAAACATGCCCAATGGGAAAACGCCACTCCAGAAACAGCCCGTGACTTCTCTGCCATAGCCTTCTACTTCGGGAAAATGTTACGTGACAGCCTGCAAGTACCGGTCGGATTGATTTGCAATGCCGTAGGAGGTTCGCCCACCGAAGCATGGATAGAACGCAGCACGTTGGAATACCGGTTCCCTGCCATACTGAAACAATGGACTGGCAATGATTTTATCCAGGACTGGGTACGTGGCCGCGCTGCATTGAACATCAAAAAATCCAGCTACAAAGAGCAACGCCATCCCTACGAACCCTGCTACCTCTATGAGGCAGGCATCCGCCCCTTGGAAAGTTTCCCCATAAAAGGCGTCATCTGGTACCAAGGAGAGTCAAACGCACATAATTTCACCACACACGAAAAGCTGTTCCATCTACTTGTAGATAGTTGGCGCAAGAATTGGAACGACAAGCAACTACCTTTCTACTATGTACAACTTTCCAGCATAGACCGCCCTTCATGGCCATGGTTCCGTGATAGCCAACGGAAGATGATGGAGAATATCCAGTCAACGGGCATGGCTGTTTCCAGTGACTATGGAGATTCTTTGGACGTGCATCCCCGCAACAAGAAACCAATCGGTGAACGGTTGGGATATTGGACACTAAACCGCACCTACGGACACAAGCAAGTGATACCATCAGGTCCTCTGTACCGCAACGTGGAGTTCCATGACGGTGCAGCATATCTGACATTCGACTATGGTGAAGGATTGCACAGTGCCGACGGTCAGCCTCTGCACACTTTTGAGGTGGCAGAAATTGACGGATTGTTTGAACCCGCCGTTGCCGAGGTAGAAGGAAACCACCTGAAGGTCTATAATAAAAACATCAAGAATCCACGCTACGTGCGCTATGGCTGGCAACCATTTACTCGCGCCAATCTGGTGAACGAAACAGGATTACCGGCTTCTACGGTCCGGGCAGAATAGTATATTTATCCCTTTCCGCATCAATAAAGAAAAAGGCTACACTCTCCACACAAAAGGGGGTAGCCTTTTTTCTACCACTGGTATCAAACATTTATAAGCCATCAATTTTTGGGAACAAAAGAGACTCTCTGGCATATATCGACCTTGGTAAAAAGCAACAGGAAAAATATATGATTAACGTGAGTTCGAAATAATACTGGGTGATTCACCCGGCTGACCACTGGTGTCAACTACACGAAGCCCAGTAACTGAACCTTGTAAAGATTGTCCAACATTACTGAAAGCAGCATTTTCCAACACTTTGTTGCCCATTTTCGAGATAGCAGTTGTCAACGCAACACGTTTTTGCGAGTCCCCATAACCTACTACCACCACTTCCTCCAGTAATTCAGAATCCTCCTGCAAACTAATGTTAAGTAGTTTTTCATTCCAAACCTGTTCTACCGTTTTGTAACCCACAAATGAAATTTGGATAATGTCGCCTTCTTTCA
>ERZ777305.3260-NODE-3260-length-11532-cov-4.559031_pt1 | contig 11532 bp, 14 predicted proteins | sample MGYA00374965_ERZ777305 | MGnify/ENA primary metagenome ERZ777305 (study PRJEB29328, sample SAMD00013331) | mouse gut metagenome | study: EMG produced TPA metagenomics assembly of the Metagenome analysis of fecal microbiota from mouse which was promoted...
TAGGCTTTAAATAATACTTTTTTAGTGTCCACTTTTTGTTGACAACTTCATTTTTTATCTATTTTTTAATTTTTGTGATACAATTTAATTGTGAGGTTTGGCTCGTATGGAAAAATTAATTAATGGATTTTATAAAACAATAATAATTATAATGATTGCCTTATGGGGAATAATAACATTCTCCTCGTGTTTTCACATATACGGAAGAGGTTATAACCCGATAATAATCATTATAGGAGCTATTATTGTTTTTTCATTGATATATAACTTTTATAGACAAGTTGGTCGTACAGATACCAAAAAACATGATAAGATTGCCTTTGGGATATTTGCCATAACATTCAGTTTAATGCTTCTTTGGGGAATAAATACTCAAGTCGTACCAGCATATGATTTATCGCATATAATGGCCAAAAGTGATAGCATGCTTCTTAATAATCATCTTTTTGGAAGTGATCTTTATTTTTCAATATATCCCACTCAAATACCTATAACTATTTTGGTATATGGCGTAAAATCAATTGGAAGCTTACTAGGCTTTGCCAACCCGGCGGAGTTTATGATTATGTATAATGCCTTCATGACCTCTTTAATGCTTTTATTCATCTATAAAATTGGTAAAAAACTGACGAATAGTCGTCTAGCTCTTACTATGATGCTTATTGCCGCTATGTATCCCGATTTCTATCTTTTTATACCTTATTACTATACGGATATCATTTCTCTACCATTTGCTATAATCGGCTTTTATTGCCTGCTAAAATCGGAAGAAAAACACCAAAATCTTTATCTTTTAATCGCCGGTCTCCTCTTTGGCATTGGCTTTAAAATTCGCGTAACGGTGATGATTCTTTTAATTGCCTATATTGCTTCTATGTTTAGAAATTATTCTATTAAAGATATTGCCAAGCGAACTTTTATTATTCTTTTTGGCGTTATCATAACAATTATTTCCTATAGCAAAATCATCTATCCCGAGTTTCATGTTGAACTAGATGAGAATGTCAAGGTACCAATGACTCACTGGATAATGATGGGAACAAATAAAGAGACAAATGGCGGTTACACCGATGCTGATATCAATTTTTCCATTCACGCATCTAACAAAAATGAAGAGATATTAAAAGTTATAAAAAAACGACTAACTAAACTTGATTTGCCATTTTTTTATAACAAGATAAGAAAAGTATGGTCCGAAGGAGATCATGATATTCAAAGAAAATATGCCCTAACTCTTCACATGAATGACTTAAGAACTGCTGTTCGTGGAGAATTAAGTGGAATAGGCCGCAACTATGCGCAAATAATGAAATTTGCTATTTATCTCTTATTCTTCATTATGTTAATTAAAGAATTTATTAACTGTAATTTTAAGAAAAGTAAAAATGCCCCAATTGTTATATGCATTTTTGGAGCAATTATATTTTATTTAATATGGGAAGCCTTAAGCCGCTATAGTTTCTCGTTCTTGCCGATTATTATCCTCGGAACATTCTCGGGAATTGCCTCAATTACTAAATTAATAGATCAAAAAGATATAGGAAAAATAAATGTAGATAAAGCAAAGAAAATAATGGGTTCCCTTTTGATTGTAACAGTCATTATAGCAGTTATTGTATCGAGTGTATACTATATTAAACATCCAGCAAAGATGGAAATTGAACGCAATGCCCAGATATAGTCAACGCGAACATACACTCCAATGATAGATAATACCTTAAAACAAGTATTCCGCGTCGATGGGAATTTTAACAACATTCAACTGAAAATGATGACTGATCATTTAATGACGCCACTTAGTTATCATTATAAAATTTATAAAAGTGATGATACATTAATAGAAGAGGGAAATGTTTTACTTGAACCCAATGAAGAACATATTGTAAGAAAAGTAAAACTTAATTTTGATACAATTAAAGTCGATAAAAAAAGTGAATTTTACCTTTTATTTTATTCGGATGATGCCACTGTAGATAATTTTATCTCTCTAAATTCCTATGAACTAAAACAAAAATTAAAAAATTCTGATGTATCCAGCCCGGAGTTCTATGGTTCTGATTATGATATTAATCCTAATGCTGAAACCTATTTCGATGGAGTTTTATCCAAGGGAAATCTCTATTTCCGCGTATTTGAAAAGAAGAAGCAAATTATTATAAATAACAGATACTTTATTATTATTTCGTTTTTTGTTATACTTATCATTATAGGAAACCTATATATGTGTTTCTTGAAGAGGAGAAATGTTTAATGGAGAAGTTACCATTACTTAATTTGGTTATTCCTTGCTACAATGAGGGGGAAGCCTTACCATATACTAAAAAGGAATTAGATCGCAAAATGCACGATTTAATCGACAATAAATTAATTAGCGCTAAGAGTAAAGTTGTCTTAGTTAACGATGGTTCTAAAGATAATACTTGGGACGAAATCGAAAGTATGAATAAAACAGACAAGATGTATGTTGGAATTAAACTAGCGCATAATAGAGGACATCAAAATGCCTTGTTAGCAGGGCTCCTTTATGCTAAAGATCATGCCGACATTGCCATAAGTATGGATGCTGATTTGCAAGATGACATTAATGTTATGGATGATATGATAGCTAAATTCAAAGAAGGAGCAGATATCGTTTATGGCGTTAGAAATTCTCGCAAGAGTGACACATTCTTTAAGCGTTTTACAGCCGAAGGTTTTTATCGCTTTATGTCCTTGATGGGCGTAGATATCGTCTTTAATCATGCTGATTGTCGTCTTATGTCTAAAAGAGCTATAGAGGGATTAGCTGAATACCAAGAAGTAAATCTTTTCTTGCGTGGGATTGTACCTCAAATAGGGTATAAAACGGATATTGCCTACTATTCGCGCAATGAAAGAGTAGCTGGCGAGAGCAAATATCCTTTGAAAAGGATGTTATCATTCGCCTTAGATGGAATTACCTCTTTTAGCGTTAAACCACTAAAAATGATTACAGCAATTGGCTTTATCATCTTGCTTTTGAGTTTTATAATTCTAATCTATTCGGTTATCATGAAAATTGCTGGTAACACAGTATCTGGCTGGACATTCATTGTATGCTCAATCTGGCTTATTGGTGGAATTCAAACTCTATGTTTGGGCATCATTGGTGAATATATTGGAAAAATTTATAACGAATCTAAACATCGCCCACGATATATTATTGAAAGTATCCTTGATTAGAACTGTTAAAAATAAGTATAATTAAGTAATAAGTTATTGTTTGTCTTAATATTATTTGTTAGAATATAAATAGGAATGGTGATAATATGGCAAAGAAAATTCCGACAAAAAATTATGTTATCCTTTTTGGTATAGCAGTTCTTATTGTATGTGGCTGCTTTGCGTTTTACAATGTTTATAATGAAGTTAAAGATAATAACATCAGTTCAAGTCCGTTGTCTACTCATCAAGTTCTTTATGAAGATTTAACAGATACGACGGTTGAAATGAATGCAGATACTCTTTTGCTTGTAAGTTATGTTCAAGACGAAAGTGTTCACAATAACGAAAAAGATATAAGAAAAATGCTCAATAAGAAAAATTTATTAGATAATGTTTTATACTTAGATGTTACAGAATATAAAGATCAAGATAATTTTATTAATGAATTGAATAAAACTTTGAAATTAGAAGAAAAATTAAAAATAGATAAAATACCTGCTGTAATTTATTATAAAGATGGGATTCCGACAATTACCATTGATTCAAAGAGTCATCTAGTTAATGCGGGAGATTTTGAACACATAATAGATATGTATCAATTAGCAAGTTAATACTTGCTTTTTTTAGGAGGAAATTATGATAAATATTGTTTTATTTGAACCAGAAATTCCCGGAAATACGGGAAACATTATGCGAACTTGTGTGGCAACAAATACGAAATTACATTTAATTAAACCATTGGGATTTTCTCTTGATGAAAAATATATTAGGAGAAGTGGTGTAAATTATATTGATAAATGTGATTATGAGGTATATGAAAACATCGAGGACTTTTATTCTAAAAATAAGGGAACATATTATTATCTAACTAGGTATGGTCATAAACCACACACTTCCTTTGATTATTCCAATAAAGAGGAAAATATTTACTTTATTTTTGGAAAAGAATCCACAGGTATTCCTCCGAAACTTTTAAAACCTCATATTGAAAATTGTATGCGAATACCAATGACGGACAATGTTAGAGCATTAAATCTATCTAATTCTGTTGCCATAATGGTCTATGAAGCTCTAAGACAGCAGGATTTTTTAGAATTGTTAAGAGAAGAACCTCATAAAAGTAAAAATTTTATAGAAGAATCAATTGATTAAAAAAAGGAGAGTTACCACTTACTCTCCTTTTTCTGTTTCCTTATTTTCTTTTTTCTTTTTAGAGTCACACGCTTTACTCTTGCAATCTTCTGAATCACAATCGCACTCATCAGAATCACAATCACATTCATCGTCTTCACAGTCACATTGTTCGCAACAACATGAATCACAGCCACAACTTTCATCATCAGACTCATCGTCAACATTCTCGTTTTCTTCAATAGTCTTTTCTTCTTTGATTGCACTTTCTTTTGTATCTTTAGTTTCTTCAACTATATCAATAGCGCAAACTGGACAAGCCTCTTCAGCTTCTTTTGCTTGCTCACTAGCTTCTTCTTTAATAACAGTAGATATTCCATCATCGTTAAAATCGAAATTTTCTGGATCAATGGCAACACAAGCTCCACATCCAATACACTTCTCTTGGTTTACTTTAACAATACTCATAAATCATCTTCCTTTCCTACTAAATTATACAAATTTACATTAAAAAAAACAACTTATATATACAAAAAACACCCTTTTATGATAAAATTTTATTGAATAGGGTTGATATTATGCAAAGTAGAATGGATAAATATAATACCAGTAACGAAGTTGTTGGATCTCGTACCCAAAAGAATAAGGCTTTGTATGAAGAGCCTCACAGTGGAGATTTGACAAATTTTGATGTTAATTCAAATGAATCAGTTATTGGCGAAAGTAAAAACCGCATTGATGTTTCAGAAGTACAAAAGATTATCAGTGAAAGATATAGTTTAGATGCTCCAAAACGCAAAAGTATAGAAATACCTGCCGTAGAAGAGCCTGCAGTTCAAGATACTTTGCAAAATACAAAAGAGTATGATATAAATGCCATATTGGCCAAAGCAAAACAAGGAAAAAATGTCGATTATAACAAAGAAAGACTTAAGAAAGTCAGGGATGCTCAAATTGAAATTTTGAGTAATTTAGATTTAGAATTAAAAAAAGTCGAGGATCCTAAGACTCCTCACCAAAAGATGGCTGAAGAAAATCTTATGGAACTAATTAACACGATAACACAAATTGAAATAAAAAATAAAAAGGAGTACACTCCATCATCAACTACAGAAGCCTTAGATTTATTGAGTGATTTAAAGGCCGATAATGACGAGGAAACTACCGAAGGTGAGACGGTTAACACAGAAGAAAGTCCAACTGAAGAATTTACAGAAGAATATACGGAAGAAATAACTGAAGATATAACTACTGATCATGACAAAACAACAAGGGTTTTATCGACCACAGAGATGGAAGCATACGATGAATTTTCAGATGTATCAAAACAAGATACAGCCTCCTTCATTTTAAAAATATTTATTTTTATTCTAATAATTGCCCTCATAGTAGGTGGCGTATATATATTAGATCAAATACTTGCCCTAGGATTATTTAAATAATCCTTTTTTTAATATTTTTATAAATTCAGCATAAATATTAGTATGAAAAGATTCAAATGTAAAAAGATAACTAAAGGAAAAATAGATGGAGTAATAGTACTCATTTTAATTATCACCCTTGTAATAATGCATTTTTTTAACAAAAATATAAGTCCCAAAATATATAATATAGCATTGTCAAAACTCGATGAAATAAATACTCTCTATATTAAGAAGGATATTCTTCCTAAGACGAACATTGATGAATTACTCATTGTCAATTTAAATAGCAAAGAAGAAATTGTCTTTGTCGATGTCGATTATAATAAGGCCTATGAATTAATGAAAAAAATTATCGTGAAAATTCAGGATAATCTTTTTTTATTGGAGCAAGGAAAAATAGAAAACTTTAAAAACGCAAAAGAATTAAAAAGTTATAACAATAATTTATATTTAGAGTTACCATTAGGGCTTGCCTATGATGGCGTTCTATTTTCCAATTTAGGACCAAAAATTCCCATTAAACTGAGCCTATATGAACACGTCTTGGGTACAGTAGAGACAGAAGTAAAGGAATATGGGATAAATAACGCCATTTTAAATGTTACCTTAACTATAACGCTTGAACAAAAACTAATTTTGCCATATCAAGAAGAGAAAATAGTTAATAATTATGAATTAATCTTAGGATCAAAAGTGATAAACGGCAAAATACCTAGTTTATATAATGGTGCCTATAAAAGCAGTTCTAGTCTTATTGACATAGGTTGACACTAGAAATCTTGATTTAATTATGGTATTATTAATATAGTAGGGTGATTATATGGAGTACAGATACGTAGAAAAGTATTTTATTAACCCGGCAATTGAACACGGAATTAGGGGATATCTAGCTTCAAAAGAAGATCTGGATTATCCTCAATGTTATACCTTTGAAATGTCGGTAATAAAAGCACTGACAATCATATATGGCGAAAAATCTATTCTGTTACCATATAAGATTGATAATGAGAAAGCTTTTGAATGTAATTTATTAATGTATGATTTAAAGGAAAGTGAAATGCGCGCATTTATAAAATACATGAATGCTTATTACTATTTCTTGAAAAATTATAAGTCTCATGAAAAGGCGACAGGATTAATAAATGAAATAGAAAAGATAATTATTGAAATGATTAACAAGCGCAGCAAAAGAAGAGAATTTACGCTTGAGGAAATAAAGGAATTTGATACTATTTTTAATCCTAGCGAAGGAACTTTAAAACAGCTTAAGAAACTAATTAGTACGGATAATGGATTGATTATAAAAAAATGGGAAGATAATAAATATGGTCTTACTAATACCCAAGTTAGACTGATGACTATTAATCCTAATTTATTGAATCCAGATCGCTACTTAAGATTTGGATATGATATAAAACAAGTGGCAGTTTTATCAAATGCCGAAATTGATCACATCAATAACAAGATAATTGAAGAGGAAAATAGAATCTTTGAATTGGAAAAAAAGCCATCCTTATTCAAAAAGAGCAATTTAGTTTTGACTACGGGCAATGGCTTTGTTGACAAATTGATGATCGTGAGCATTGTTATGACAGAAATAATGATTGGAGTAATAATCGTTTCGATTTTAGGGGGATAATATGAAAGTTGTATTAAATGAGATAGAATATGAAATTGTTAAGAATTACCGTGAAGGATTTGATGCTGACGTGGTAAAGGAAAAAGCCACGGAATATTTTACCGAATTTGATTATATATTTGGTGATTGGGCTTATGGCAAACTTCGACTTAAAGGTTTCTATAAGAGAGATAATAGGCAAAAAGTTAAAAGTATAAATAATATAGAAAATTTAGATAAACATATCAAAGAAAATTGTGCTTATGATTGCAAATACTTTTTGCTTGAAAAGAAGTAAGTATATTGATATAATTAGACATGATAGAGAGGTGTAACTATGGTAGAAAATATCACGGTAACTGACAAAAATGGAAATGAGATATTTGCTGAAGGTATATCCTATATTCAGTTTTTATCCAGTGGTAAGAAATATCTTTTATACACCTTAAATGAACCTGTTGCAAATGACAGAAGTAAAATGTATGTTGCTGAACTAACAGATAATGTTGGTACACTAGAAAAAATTCCTGATGAAGAATGGGTAAATGTAAGAAGTGCCTTAGAACGCCTTGAACATGGAGAATTAAATCCTGATGTAAAATTTATGAGCATGGCAAATACTTCATTTAAGATAGGAATTCCCAAAAAATTAGCCATAACTGCTGAAATGAAGCAATCCTTTAAGGACAAGCAGACAGCAGGTGTGTTAGCAAATCAGCAACAACAAATGGTTGATGCTCCAGCCGTGACAGCAACGAGCAATGGTGAGTTCTTTAACAAAGAAGAAGTGGATCAAACACCTGCTTTTGTCTCACCAGATAGTATGGAGCAAAATCAGACTAATATATTTAATAATCCAATGAAGCCAGAAGTTGTACCTATGCAAACTGTGGTAGAAGCACCTGTCCAAGCAGGAGCTCAAGGAATTGGGATTCAAAATGGTATACAAATGCCTGCAAGTGGTGTAATGCAAAACCCAAATGCTATGAATGGACAAATTATGAATAATCCTCAAGCAGTACCTGCTCCGGCGCCTTCAACTCCAACTCCAGTACCACAAGTTCTAGCGATGCCACAAGCACCACAACCAGAGCTTAGCCAAGCCGTATCATATGTAGGCCAAAATGATGCTAATAATTCAGGACTACAAAATACTGGAGTCAATGCCGCTGTAATGGAGGAAGTAGATGATATAGTTGATAATGCATTTATAACTAATCCTATGCCTTCCATAAGCGAAGATAACACTGCTACTGATGTTGCATCAGCCTTGGAAACGGCAAGTTTAACCGACACAGGTAACTCGATTCAATACCAACAAGGATTAGCAACTTCGTTGTCTAATGATTTGAGTATAGCAACGGGAGTAGTACCAAAAAATGACCAAAAAGAAGTAACAAAAGAAGAAGCATTAGAGGCTCTAGAAGTCTTAAATAGATATTTTAAAAACACTAAAGAATTACCAAGTGCTTTAGCAAGCGAACTTATTAACCAGGAAAAAGCGGATAATATAGTTGATGTGACGAATCAAGAGGTTTATCAACAGGCGAATGACCCAGTTGCAAATCTTAACAATGAAATAAATGATTCTAACAATATGCCACAATCGGGAGCAGCAATTCAAGAAGAAACTGCTCTAAATGTCGACGGAGGAGTAGCGCAAGATCAAGGTCGCACACTTTCACTTGTACCAGAAGGAATACCTAGTATTATTCCAGAGAGTATGGATGCCAATAATAATATGATGAGTGATCAAAGTAATCAAGGAAATATGTATCAGTTTCAAACGGTAGAAAATCAAAATACTATGCCAATGCCAGGCTTTGATGGACAAATAGTTCAACCAGATACAAATCAGGGATATGTTGCAAGTTCTAGCGGAGCAGCAGTTGATATGAGCTCAAGCACAAGCGCTATGACTGAAGTACCAGTAACATTACCAGATAATTATATGACACAGGCATCACCAAATAGCAATGTCGTAATGGGCCCTGGTTCACTTCCTTCGCAAGATTATGTAAAAGTTGCATAAAACAAGCATATAACGCTTGTTTTTTTTATATATTTTATTATGAGAAATATTTTATGGTATTATTACCAAATTAGATGTGATGAAACAAATGAAAATAATCAAGAGACGATTATAAAGAGTAATGGAGACGAATATATATTTAAGGAATTAACAATACCAGAAGATTTACTAAAACAAATTGTAGAAATATTATATTTTAATCAAATTCCCTCTTTTATAATAGTTATAAATAAAGATAAAAGTTTAATAACTAAATATAATGATAAAGATTTTGTCTTGTTAAAAAAGATACCATTATTAACAAACAATTTTATTGATCTAACTCGTATAGAGGTGAAAATTGATAAAAATGATATAGGAGCTACATGGTCAAAAAAAATAGATTATTTTATGCTCCAACTCAATGAGTTTGGTATTAATAAAGAAATGCTTATAAACTCGTTTAATTATTATGTAGGAATGGCCGAGAATGCTATTGCTATGGCAAATAGAATTAATGATAATAATATTGAATTCCAGTACGTGATACAGCATGCTAGATTGTCCTATCCTCTAAGTCATGAAAAATACTATGATCCAACAACGATGGTAATTGATATCAGGATAAGAGATTTATCGGAGTTTATAAAAGCTAAATTTTTTAACAATAATATTACCATAGATGAGATAGACAGAATGGTTAAAAAATATAATATAAATGCCAATGAAGCAAATATGCTATATGCTAGACTATTTTATCCGTCATACTATTTTGATTTATTTGAAGATATGGTCGTCGATGAAGAGGATGAAGAAAAGATTTTTCAGATTTTAAAAAAAAGAAAAGATTATGAACAATTGCTTCGAGAGTTTTATGATTTTTATAAAAATAGCTATAATATATATGATGTCGAATGGTTAAAAAAAGAACTTTAACTAAAGTTCTAGATTGATAACCCCCTTTAAGTTAGGAATTTCTTCTTTTAAAGCTTCATAAATATTGTCTTGAATAGTAAAATCTCTAAACCCACAAGTTGCACAAGCTCCATAAAGTTTTATATAGACATAATCTTCTTCGTATTTTATATATTCTAAGTCTCCACCTTCACTGTTAAGATATGGCCTTAATTGATTCAGTATTTCTATGATTTTTTTTTCATCATCATTGTTTGTTTTATCTTTTTTTCTTTTCATAAAAGTTCACCAAGGTCATTATACCTAAAAAGGTGTACAAAGTAAAGTTTATTTGTTATAATTGTAACGAGGTGCAATTATGGAAGACTTTAGAGTCGGAAGTGTTGTCTTGGGTGAAGTAACAGGAATTGAGAGTTACGGTATCTTTGTAAAACTAAATAATGGCTATTCTGGACTGGTTCATATATCGGAAATAACAGAAAAGTTTGTAAAAGATGTTAATAATTATGCAAAAATTGGCGAGGAAATCTATGTTGAAATAAAAAATATAGATTCAGAAAACAAGAAATGTATTTTGTCTGTAAAAGGCTTGAATTACCGAATTGACGATAATAAGTTAGTTAAAGAGTCAGTTAGAGGTTTTACACCATTAAAGCAGCACTTACCATTGTGGATTGAAGATAAATATAAGGAAATCCATAAACAAGAGGAATAAAAACCTCTTTTTTTAATATATTATAGTAAAAAAGTGAAAAAAACAATTGACTTAGCAAAAATGGCTATGTTATAATCAATTTGTTCGATGCGAACAAAACGGAGAAATACCCAAGTACGGTTGAAGGGACTGGTCTTGAAAACCAGGAGGTCGGCAACGGCGCGGGGGTTCGAATCCCTCTTTCTCCGCCATTTCTTTTTTTACATATCGCGGGATAGAGCAGTTAGGTAGCTCGTTGGGCTCATAACCCAGAGGTCGTAGGTTCAAATCCTTCTCCCGCAACCATGGTCCGTTAGTCTAGAGGCCTATGACGTCTGCCTGTCACGCAGAAGATCACGGGTTCGAATCCCGTACGGACCGCCATTTGGTTTTCATAGTTCAATTGGAAGAACAGAGGCAAATTAGTCTTTGATGTAGGTCCGAACCCTACTGAAACCATCGCAAAACAACATAATCGTCAAAATATAGTTTGAGGCGATATGGCTTCATAGCTCAGTCGGTAGAGCAGAGGACTGAAAATCCTTGTGTCGCTGGT
>ERZ777305.3261-NODE-3261-length-11532-cov-3.310011_pt1 | contig 11532 bp, 14 predicted proteins | sample MGYA00374965_ERZ777305 | MGnify/ENA primary metagenome ERZ777305 (study PRJEB29328, sample SAMD00013331) | mouse gut metagenome | study: EMG produced TPA metagenomics assembly of the Metagenome analysis of fecal microbiota from mouse which was promoted...
TTTGGATACCCCCACAACAAACAGGCGCTATGCCCCTTGCCGGGAGCATAGCGCCGTTTGTTGTCAGCAGCCCGTTTCGCGGTCTGCGTGTAGTTCCTTGTAAACTGTACTTTGCATATGACTTAAAAATCTCCATTGAAAATAGCCATTCTTATTGCAACAACTTGGAATAACTCAGGCTTATATTATAACATAGGCCTGTAATAGTTCAGGCTGGCTTGCTCGTTCCGTTCTTCAACATTCCCAATATTTCGATTGGGGTTTCGGCATCGGCTAGATTTTATTTCTTCTACTGCACAGTAGGTGGCATGGTCGATAATGCCAAACGCATATTTATAATTATTTAACAGCTTATTCAATACATCACGGCTCCACACTGCTTTTCCAGATGGAGAAGGGAATCCTCGCTTGCTCAAATGATCCTGGATTTTCTCTAAACTATTACCTGCCAGACAAAGAGCAAAAATTTCTTGTACGATTCCAGCCTCCTGTGGGACTATCTCTATTCTTTTGTTCTCATCGCGGCGAAAGCCATAGCACACCTTGCCAAAAATCTTTGATTCCAACAGGGACAACTTCATGTCAATTTTCCTTTCCTAACATTATAACGGATTCTTCGATTGCTTTCAAGCAAAACTTACAGATTAGTGGTATTCATTTCAAATGGTTCTCTTAATAAACTCACTTATTAGTGGCTTATAACAGTTTTTTTGCAAAAGAAAACACAAAAAGCATGGTATCATAGGTGATTCCACGCTTTTTGTTTCATTCAAAGAATTTTGGGGTATAAAATGAGGAGACAAAAGCCTCTACGCTGCTTTTGTCTCCTTTTGGTGGAGATGGCGGGAATCGAACCCGCGTCCGAAAGAGGGGCGCCGGGGCTTTCTACGGGCGTAGCTTTTGTTTTAAGCTTCCCCCCGCCCGGCGCGCAAAAGCACGCTCCGGGCATCGGTAGCCTTCTCCGTCATGGCAAGGGTCGAAGGCGGCCCCCTCGCTCACGTTCACCGCTAATCGACGCTCTTATCCCGGCCGCGGTGCTCCGGGTAAGAACGGCTGCTTATTTAAGCAGCAACAGCAACAGTATTGTTGTCGTTTAATTTTAAGGTTTGCCGGTTTTAAAGTGGTCCGGCGCCACTGCCCGCTTACCAGGGTTTCCCTCCCCCGTCGAAACCTTTACATCCCCAGGGGAGAGGAATACTTTTATATTATACACTATGTTGGCCGGTTATTCAAGGGTTTTTTTGTCCAGTCCCCGTATCTCCTCCCTAAACCCCCGGACTCTCCTCCATTCCTTCGTCTCCGCCTCCCTCTCCACCTCGCTCTGGTGCCCCCGGAGCATACGGCATATCTGATACACATCCACCCAGATCTCACCGTTGCCCTCCTTCTGGCTCTCGTCAAATATCAGCTGCAAGCCATAGTGCAGATGGCTCTGCTCTATCCCGTTTGTATTCTCCGTGGCGCTGTACCCTGTGCGGCCCACATACCCTATCACGTCCCCGGCCATCACTGTGTCTCCCTGCTCCAGTCCCTGGGCATAGGGCCTGTTTTGCCTTAAATGCGCATAGTAATGGTAGCGGAGCCCGTCAAAGCTCCTGATACCAATACGCCAGCCGCCGTACTGGTTCCAGCCCAAAGCCTCCACCGTGCCGGACTCCACCGCTATCACCGGCGTGCCCACCGCCGCCATCATGTCGTGGCCCAGGTGCCGCCGCCTATAGCCGTAGTCCCGCCCCGCGCCGAAATCGTCATAGTCGCTGTAGGGGAAGGTCTTGGCAAGGGGGGAGTAGGCCTTCAGCCCATAGCAGCTCTCCCAGCCCTCGTCACCCTCCACCTGGAACTCCCCCACAAAGCCCCCCAGCACCGCCCCATAGGCCTCCCGATAGTAGGAATAGCTGGGTGTCTCCGAAAGGTCCTCCCCGGCCTTTAATCTCTCCACGGCGCTGTCAAAGTCCGCCTGCTTATACAGCTTAAAATCCCCGCCGTACTTGGCCGCAAGATATGCCAGCAGGTCTATCCAGTCCACCGGCTGCCCCTCCTCATGGGACTCCACGTCCACCTCCAGCGCCCTCTCCAGCACGGACTCGGGCGCCTCAAAGTCCACCCACTTGATAAAGTCCCTCCGGGCCTCCTCTCCCGCCGCCCAGACCCCTGAGAGCACCGGCACAAGCACCGCCAGCGCCAGCGCTCCCGCCAGCACAAGTCCCCTTGCCCGCCGCTTCACCCTGACCGTACAGAACACACGCCACATCTCCCCCCACGGTTTTGGTCTATCTTATGTCCCTGCCCCGTCTTTTAGAACCCGGCTTAGTACAGCGGCGGCCTGCTCCCTTGTCAGCGGCGCTTTTGGCGCGGAGCCGTCCAGCAGGCCATTCTCCTTGGCCCAGCCCCAGCTTTCTCCCGCCCAGCCCGAAACCTGGGCAGCCGCCAGCTCCCTGTTATACCTATCCATATACCTTTTAAACGTATTATAATCCACATTGTCCTCCTGCTCCAAATATTTTTTCACCATCTTCAAGAACCGCTCCCAGCCCAAATCCAGGGTCCTATGGGGGCAGTATTTGCCGTCATAGTCCTGGTGCTTCGTCACCCGGTCCAGACCCCAGCCACGCTCCTTCAACAGCTCCGCAAGGAGCCGCGCGGCGTTCTCCTCGGCCCTTTGAAACCGCTCCCCGCCACTTTTTGAATAGCATATCTCCACATGGATTCCCCGCAGGTTCCCGGCCCCAAGGCCGTCCCCGCTGGCCCAGGCGTTGCGCTCCAAGGGCAGCCCCTGCACGACCTCAGTGTCGTCTGCCGCAAAGTGAAAGCTCACCTCCTCGGGCCTGTTTATCATATAGCTTATCTCGTTGGCCGCCGGCGCGTCGTTGGCGGTGTTATGGACCACTATCCTGTCCGGCTCCCGCAGATAGGGACACTTTATATTGTACCTCTCCTGCGGGCAAAGCTTTTTGACTATGTTCACCCCTCACCCTCCACATCATCATCGTTCTTCTTCCTCATGGCCTCCAGCATATCCCGCAGAGACCCGGGGTACGGCACCCCCATAAGCCCCAGGTTCTCCAGTATGGACAGCCCCTCGTTGGCGGTAAAGAACAGGCAGACCCCCGCCCGGATAATGCCGCTGCCCGTGGCCTCGTCCAGCAGCACCGCCAAGAGCACCAGCAGCAGTATGTCGCACTTCTTCACAAGCCCAAGAAACCCCGCCCGGCTGGAAAGGGCCCCCCGCTCCGTCTTTGGCGACCGCCTGAACACCGCCGCCACCAGGAGCCCGGTCACATAGTCCGCCGCCATAAAGGCCAAAAGGGCCTTCAGCGTCCCATCCCAGCCCCCCAGGGCTTGGGCTATAACCGCCCCTGCCGCCGCCAGCGCTCCCAGGGCTATATTTTTGATTCCGTTAAAATTCTCCATTTATAACCTCCCTCTCTATTCGTCCCTTGTTCTGCTCACCGTAAAGCTCCACTGGGCCTCCGTCTCCTGCCGCTCCCGCCGCACCTGGTACGCTATGCACAGGGCCATCACGCAGTCGTCATGGGCCCCGGCCTGAGCCTCGGCCCGGCCCCTCTGGTTTCGCACAAAGCTCAGCATCTCCCTTAAGGTTTCCCTGTGGTTTATCCACTCCACATGGTCCCTGGCCACCTCCACAAGCCCCGCTATTATCACCGGCCTTGTGCTGGACGTGGTGCGAAAGCCCAGCCCCCCGCCCTCCCGGACGTACAGGTTCATATCCCCCAGCCGCTCCAGCTCCCGCAGCGGATAACTGGAAAAGTTACACTCCACCGCCAGCAAAGCCCGGTTGTACCAAAGCCCCAGGCAGTAGACCTGCCGGGCGAACACGTCCTCGTCCATGCGCCCCCTGAGGACGCAGACCTGCTCCCCACTCTCCAGGTCCAGCACCTGGGCCACAAAATAGTCCGAGCCCTCCCCGGCGGTGTCCCCGCCGACAACATATTCCCGCCCGGGCTCCGGGGGACTGTATACGGACACACAGCCGCTCTCCTGCCGGGCGAAGCTCACGCTCTTCTCCCGTATCAGCACCCGGCCCACAGTCTCATCGTACCCGGTCTCAAAGGCAAACTCGCCTCTCTCCGCCGGCTCAGGCGCGTCCCTCAGCCGCCCGGCCACCTTTCCCGGATGGAAGACGCCGCCGCCCAAAACGCCCCACTCTCCCAGGCAGTACACCTGATAGTAGTAGGGGTCGCTCTCCCTATACCCCTCTAAGGTCCGCCGGTAGTCCCCGTCCAGGAACAGGTTGTCCCTATAGGTGGTCTTCAGCACCCTGGCCCGCTGGTCCTCACGGTCGAAGAACCGCCTTTTAATCCAGTGCTCAGAGGACACCGGGTTAAAGGTCAGGGTCATCTGCTTTTTGAGTCCCCGCCCCCTCAGCCGCAGGTCCAGCTGGTTGAACTGCCCCTCGCCGAGCTCCGAGGCCTCCTCTATCCACACGTCCGTCAGCTCTCCCCCGGAAAAGGTGACGGACTTCAGCTTCTCCGGGTCCGTCAGGCCCTTGAAGATGATCTCGCCGCCGTTCACGCAGCAAATGCGCGGCTCTCCGTCCATGCACTGAAACACCTCCTCCAGCCCCCATCTCCCGATGACCTGCTTGAACAGCGCATAGGTGGAGTCCCTGTGCGCCGCCGCCACGGCCCTTGCCACCAGAAGATTCCTCCCCGGCTGCTCCATCAGTCTTATCAGCAGCCGCTGGGCCGCGAACACGCTCTTGCCGCTGCCCGCCCCACCGTACAGCACCAGATACCGGCTCTCCTCCTCCCGCAGCAAGGGCAGGTACACCGGGTTAAACGCCCCCCTCGGTATCGTCACCCTCATTCCTCAATCTCCACCTTTATGTCCTCCCGGTCCTTTTTGCCCCGCTTCTCCCCATAACCGAAGCCGCACTGCAAAATAAACTTTGCGCTCTGGGCCGTGTCCTTCTGAAAGGCCGACTGGACGTTGAACTCCTCCACCCGGGTAATGGCCCGGCGCACCGCCGCCGCGCCGCCGCCCCGGCTCTCTGCCGCCAGCCGCTCCAGCTCCTCCCGGCTGTCCATGCCCAGGGCCAGGGCCAGCCCTGGCAGAGAGGGGTGCCGCCCCTCTCTGCCGCACTGGAGAAAGTAGCTCTCGCAAAGGTCCGAATACCTCTTCCCGCTAAGCTTCTTACGTCCCATTGGCACCCCTCTCCCGGGCCCGGCGCTGAAACTCCATGGCGTTCCTGCGCTGCTCCAAGTACATGGTATAAAACCGCCGGTTCCCCTGGTCCCACTCCAGGGGGCTTTCCCGGCCCGCCGGCCCCCGGTCCCTTCTCCGCTTTATGATGGCCCTAAGCCTGTCCCGCTCGCTCTCCGCCTCCCGCGCCATCCTTCCATAGTCGAACCTCTCCCGGATACCCGTCTGCATCATTGTCATTTCCCCCTCGCACAATATAATTAGATTGACGTTTTGTCACCTATATATTATATTATAATGACAAATTGACATTTTGTCAAGAGGTTTTCTATTTTAATTGACAATACGCATACACATGGGCTATACTAGTCATAAAGGAGTGAACAATATGAATTTCCCCGAACAGCTGAAAGCCGCCCGCGCCGCCTCCGGCAGGACCCAGGCCGAAATGGCCTCGGAGCTGGGCGTGGACAAGACCACCTACTGCGGATATGAGACCGGCCGCCGCCAGCCGGATATAAATAAGCTCCGCCAGCTGATAGCCCTGCTGGACGTGTCCGCGGACCAGCTTCTGGGCACAGAGGGCTCCGGCTCCGCCACCCCGGAGGAGCTGGAAAAGCTGCGCCGCTACCGGCTTTTGGACGTGCACGGCCGGGACCTGGTGGATACCATACTCCAAAAGGAGTATGAGCGCATGACCCGCCCCAAGCTTCTGGAAAAGGAGAAGCACGGCTGGGTGACCTATATCAACTGCTACGACCTGGCGGTAAGCGCCGGGTCCGGCGAGCCCTGGGTGGACGCCGCCTATACCACCCGGCTGGAGATACCCGGTGAGCTGGTGCCTGAACGAGCCCACTTCTGTGTGCGGGTAAACGGCGACAGCATGGAGCCCGCCTATAGGGACGGCGACATCGTGTTCGTGGAGCGGGTGGAGGGCTTCGTAAACGAGGGGGAGATCGGTATCTTCTTCCTAAACGGCGACGGCTATATCAAACGCCTGGGGCAGGGGGAGCTGCTGTCACTGAACCCGAAATACGGCCCCATACCCGTGCACGATTACGATGCCCTTTTCTGCCAGGGCCGGGCCCTTGGGAAGCTCTCCACCTTAGGGCGTCACATAAAAAGCCCCTTCGCATAAAATAGTACCGGGGACAATCCCCGAGCATTTTATGAGAGGAGCTCAAACTATGGCAGATAAATTAGAGCACTGTGGCCCGGACCCCACGCCCCTTCCGACGGACCCGGTGCCCGCTATGGCCTACGTGCCCTACCAGCAGTGGAGCAGCACCCTGCACAGCGCCGAGCGGGCCCTGGACACCGGGACCCTTTTCCCTGTGCTGGATAAGCCCTTTTATGGCAGGAGAGGGGGCGAGCCCCGATGAGCGAAAACACCAGGCAGGCCCTGCGCCGCAAGATAAGCGCCATGCAGTTCGCCTGCTGGGAGCTGCACCTTTTCCTGGATACCCACCCCAATAACTGCGAAGCCGCCCGCCGGTTGGAGGAGTACCGCCAGCGTCTCAGCCAGCAGGTCCGGGAATACGAGGAGGCCTTCGGCCCTCTGAACGAGCTGAGCCGGGACACCAGCCGCTGGGATTGGATAAACGGTCCCTGGCCGTGGGAAAGGGAGGATAACGAGTAATGTTTGTATACGAAAAGCGTTTGCAGCACCCCGTGCGCATAAAGAACCCGAATCCGAAGCTGGCAAAGATCATTATGACACAGTATGGCGGACCATGGTGCGCAAGGTGATAATAGTAAACTTCGATAACTATAGTTAACGAAGTTTACTATTAGGGCCGGGTATGACGGTAAGCTCCCGGTTTCCCTAAATTTCTTCACAATTTGTTCATATCCCCATTGACAAACGCCTCCCACTCTGCTACAATTAGGCCGTTTAAGCTTTTATAAAAAGAATAGAGGAGGTCAAAAAATGGAATTACTTAAAAAGCTCAACCGCCTGTTGTTCCCCCGGTCGGAGGAATATGAGAAGCTGGGGGCGAAAAAGGCGCTGGCGCTGGGGTTCCAGCACGCCTTTGCCATGAGCTGCGCCACCATCCTGGTGCCCCTGCTGACGGGCCTGGACGTGGGCGTGGCTCTGTTCTGCGCGGGCTGCGGTACCCTTATCTTCCACCTGTGCACCGGCGGGCGTATGCCTACCTTCCTTGGCAGCTCCTTCGCCTTTATCTCGGCCCTCTGCGGGGTCATAGGCAACCAGAGCTTCGGGGCCACCTATGATGAACAGGTCTCCGCGGCCATGGGGGGCATTATCGCGGCGGGAGCCTTTTACCTCTTGCTGGCCCTTATCATCAGGTTCTTTGGCAGAGGGCTTATTGACAAGCTCTTCCCCCCGGTGGTCCGGGGTGTGGGTATAACCCTTATCGGCCTGAATCTGGCCTCCTCGGCCATCAACAACATCCAGACCCAGTACGGCCCCGACGGCAGCGCCCTTCCCATCTTCGGCGAGGGGTACGATATGCCCACATACGTCTGGGCGTGGATCCTGGCGGCTGTGGTCTGCCTGACGGCGGTGGTGCTGTCCAGCTGCGGCCGTGGCATGGTGAAGATGAGCTCCATCGTCATCGCCCTGGTGGGCGGCTATGTGCTGTCCCTTATCCTCACAAAGACCGGCATAGCCCCGGCGGCCCTGATGAACACCGGGGTCATCGCCGACTATGACTGGGTTCAGGCGCCCCACTTCGTCCTGCCCAGCTTCAACATCACTGCCATCGGCATGATAGCCCCCATCGCCATAGTCACCTGCGTGGAGCACGTGGGGGACGTGTACGCCAACGGCGCTGTGGTGGGCAAGGACTTCACCCAGGACCCGGGACTGCACCGCACCATGCTGGGCGACGGCCTCGCAACGGTCTTCGCGGGCTTGGTGGGTGGACCTCCCAACACCACTTACAGCGAGAACACCGCCGTGCTGGCCGCCACGGGCAACTATAACCCCGCTTCCCTGCGGATAGCGGCGCTTGTCGCCCTCGTTGTCAGCTTCTTCGGCAAAGCCATCGGGGTCATCCAGTCGGTGCCCAACTGCGTGCTGGGCGGGGCGTGCATAGTGCTGTACGGCATGATAGCGTCGGTGGGCCTTAGGACCCTGGTGGAAAACCACGTGGACTTCACCAAGAACCGCAACCTGTGCATAGCGGCTGTCATGCTGGTGCTGGCCATCGGCGGGGCGGTGATAGGCAACGCCACCTTTAACTTCACGAATATCGGTCTTGGGATAATCGTGGGCATTATCCTGAATCTGGCGATACCCGACAGGGAGCCCGCCGAGCCTGGGCTGGTGGCCCACTCGGTGGACAAGTCCGAGGTTGTGCCGGAGCGTAAGAGGAAGTAACGAGGCCGGTCAAGCTGGCCTTTAAGCTTGCGGGGGTTGGGGCAGCGCCCCACGACCTTTGGGTGAGGCGAAAGCCTCACTCTTTTTTTGCACAAAGCACTTGACAACAGCCTGTGATAATACTATAATGATATCACAAAAGTATCAAGAAGGAGGAAATCATGTTTATCGTAAACACCAACGACCTCCCCGGCCAGCCCATCAAAGCCCTGGGCATAGTCATGGGGAGCACCATCCAGTCCAAAAACATCGGCAAGGACATCGGCCAGGGCTTCAAGACCCTTGTGGGCGGCGAGCTGAAATCCTACACAAAGATGATGGATGAGGCCCGGAACATTGCCATAGAGCGTATGACAGCCCAGGCCCAGGCAATGGGTGCCGACGCGATAGTGTCGGTACGCTTCTCCTCCTCGGCAATCATGGCCGGGGCCGCCGAGGTGATGGCCTACGGCACGGCGGTGAAGTACGTATAACTTACTTCACCCCCAGCAGCAGGGGAGAGCAGAGCAGATACAGTCATAAAAACATCTCAAAACAAAAGGCAGTACGGAAAGCCGCCGTACTGCCTGGTCTTTTTTATTGCTTACTCTGCCTCAAAATAGGCCTTGAACGCCTGATAGGCCGCGTACAGGTCCACCTTGGAGATGACCTCGAAGGGGGCGTGCATACTGAGCACCGGCACGCCGATGTCAATAACGTCGGCGTTAAGGCGGGAGATGTCCAGCGCCACGGTGCCGCCGCCGCCCTGGTCCACCTTGCCCAGCTCGCCTATCTGCCAGAGGACCCCGGCCTTGTCCAGCACCCGGCGCACCCAGCCCAGGAACTCCGCCGAAGCGTCGTTGCTGCCGCCCTTGCCCCTGGAGCCGGTGTACTTGGCAATGCCCACGCCCCGGTTAAGGTAGGTGGAGTTGCCCGGCTCATAGGCGGAGGCGTAGGTGGGGTCAAAGGCTGCGGTTACGTCGGCGGAAAGGCAGTTTGATCTGCTCCAAACGTGCTGGGGCTCAAGGCCCTCGGCCCTTGAGAGGTCGCAGACAAAGTAGTTGAGGTACTCGGAGCACAGCCCAGTGTTGCCCACGGAGCCAATCTCCTCCTTGTCCGCCAGGCACACGATAGAGGTCTTCTCCGGGGCCTCGCTGGCAAACAGGGCCTGCACGGCCGGGTATGCGCACACACGGTCGTCATGTCCGTAAGCCCCCACCATGCTGCGGTCGAAGCCGATATCCGTGGCGGGGAAGGCGGGCACAAACTCCAGCTCGGCGGAGATAAGGTCGCTCTCCACAAGGCCGTACTGCTCGTTCAGAAGCTTCATGACGTTCAGCTTGTAAAGCTGCTCCCCCTCCTCAGAGAGGGGCAGGCTGCCGATAAGCACGTTCAGATCCTCGCCGGTAAAGGCCTCGCCCAGCTTCTTCGCCGTCTGGTCCTTGCCCAGGTGGGGCAATATGTCGGTTATGCAGAACTGGGGGTCCCCGGGGTTCTCGCCCACGTTCAAGGTGACCTCGCTGCCGTCCTTCTTCACTATCTTGCCGTGCAGGGACAGGGGGATAGCCGTCCACTGGTACTTCTTTATGCCGCCGTAATAGTGGGTCTTGAGTAAGGCCAGCTCGCCGCTCTCGTACAGGGGGAGGGGCTTTAAGTCAATCCGGGGGCTGTCGATATGGGCGGCGGCTATACGCACGCCGTCCTTTGCGCCGTTTTTGCCGATAACCGCCAGGCACATGGCCTTGCCCCGGTTATTATAGTACACCTTGTCTCCGGCGCTGTACTTCTTCATGGGGTCGAACTCTGTAAAGCCAGCCGCCTTTGCGGCGGTCACGGTCCAGTCCACAGCCTCGCGCTCGGTCTTGGCGGCGGTGATGAAGTCCTTATACCCCTCTGCAAAATCCATGGCCTTCGCCGCGTGCCGAAGGGCGGCCTCTCTTGCGGGCTTGGCCCGGTCCATCAGAAGCTTTTCACAGAGCTCCTGGACCTCTGTCTTTTTATTTTCTTCCATATTTTTACCTCTTTTCTTTGGATTCTCAAGACCTATTATACCACCCAAAACCCAAAAGTCAACACTGGAGCGGCCGCTGAGCGGGTTTCTATATATAAAAAAGGGTTCCACTTCGGAGCTGAGTCCAGCAGGAGGCTCCCTTGATATTGTACTCCCCAAGGAGTAAAATCGTATTGAAGAGGTGACCTCATGGTTTGCAAGCTTATTTGGCGCGGCTTTCATACCGTCCCTCCTCTTTGAGCAGGCGATTTATGTAGTAAATGCAATTCTGGCTATTCTTGCACCGCGATTGTCCGCCTTTGAAATTAGCAGGGAGCCGGAAACAGATATTTGTGGCAAACAGAGAGGACTTGTCCTTTTCTGGTACGCTTATAGGTTGGGTGAAGTCTGCTAATGCCTCCTGGACGAGAACCGCCGGAGGATAGCTGACAAGATGGAGACGGAGTTCTACGGTAAAAACCAAAAGAAAAGCGAACCCCCAAAAGGCTCGCTATCCGCTGTATTTATTGCTCCCCGTTAGGCTTCTCCAGCACCACAAAGGCCACAAACGTGAGATTTACCTGTTTCACTAGCTTAGTCTAGTTGTGGATTATATTCGCGATCTTCCAACCTTGCTCCAGCATCTTGTTCACAGGGGAGAAATACTTGTTCTCGTTGATATCCCCCGCTCGGTGAAGTCCCGGCTGTTGCTTACGTAAAGCAGTTTCTGCATTTTTTCGACCTTCTATATGTTCGTACTAGATGGAGCAAAATACGCTAAAAGTTCCTGAGATTTAGAAATCTCAGGAACTTTTAGCGATTTACCGTAAGGTAATGTCAGTGGCACCCCCTGGGGGAATCGAACCCTCAACTAGCCCTTAGGAGAAGCCCCCGAGGGGCATTTTTGACTCCCTGCAAATCCCCGAAAATCCTTAGTTTTACGTTGATAAGGAAGTATTCACAACAACTTATCATCAACGCTGACAAACAGGGTGCAAGCAAAAGCAGAGAACATATCACTTTCATTAGTGGTCGGTTCTCTGCTTTTCTGTTA
>ERZ777305.3262-NODE-3262-length-11525-cov-2.662860_pt1 | contig 11525 bp, 8 predicted proteins | sample MGYA00374965_ERZ777305 | MGnify/ENA primary metagenome ERZ777305 (study PRJEB29328, sample SAMD00013331) | mouse gut metagenome | study: EMG produced TPA metagenomics assembly of the Metagenome analysis of fecal microbiota from mouse which was promoted...
AATGTCTGAGCTACCCCAATGACCATACCGCTCATCCGCACCGGATGGATAATCATGGTGCCGCTCGGTACAATAAAGGAATATCCCGTCGATACGGCGAGCGGTACGCCGATGGAGTGCCCGCCTCCCAGTACCAGAGAAACACTTGGCTTGCTCAGGGAGGATATCATCTCCGCGATCGCAAGACCGCTCTCCACATCGCCGCCCACCGTATTCAGCAGAACGAGCAGCCCGTCCACCTCCGTGCTGTCCTCAATCGCTGCCAGCTGCGGCAGCACATGCTCGTACTTGGTCGTTTTCTGACTGGAATTCAGGCATTCATGTCCCTCAATCTCCCCGATAATGCTGAGCAGATGGATTTTATGCCGCTCCGAATTTTCGTCGAGCGTTACCTGCCCGTAATCCGATATTTTCTGATCGCGCTTTTCTTCCTTCTCCTGAGCCGGTTTGTCCGCATTTCCTCTTCCGCCGCCCGCACGCCCCCGGCCGTTCGATGCATCCTGAAGGGCATCGCTGCCTTGGGCATTTTCATTGCTTGCTGCCCCTTCCGTTTCTCTGGCCTGCGTCTGGATATTTCCAGCGTTTTCTTCATCTTTTTTCATGATGCTTTTATATGTTAATTCAATATCTATATTAGTATGCAGATCGTTTTTATGCTGTATATTTCCCTGTCCGCTCTCCTGTCCGCATCCGCTCATGACACCCTCCGTTCCTGACGGCTCCCAGGCCGCATCCTCTGATCGGTTTTCATTGATTTCATTTATTTTCCGAAACGGGAAGCACCGGACAAAGCCCGGCATTGAAAAAACTCCCCGCATATCGGATATAGTATCCGCATTCAGGGAGGTTTTATACTGGTACAGACATGATTTCATCGCACAAACCCGGTATGAGACAGATATGTTTCCAAGAAATTAACAGGAGCATATCAATCTTGAAATATCATTCGTCAAGCCGCGGAAAATAAATTTGTATTACGCAAAGGTCAACGTATTTCACAACTCTGTTCTTCCGCGTTTTCCGGAATCATACAGCCGCGTCCTTCACGGATAGCATTGGAAATCACCAATCGCATCAGATTGCCCCGGGCTTCCGCGTGATAAAGCCTGTTTTCCAAAGTCTCTTCATACCGCGAAGATCGGTACAGTTCCGGTCCCCGACCGCACAAAGGCTGCATTCGGATAGCTTCATAATATCCGAAGCCAGCAGGCGGATATCCTCGCAGGAAATCTTCTCAATCCTCGCAAGCTTCTCTTCGAGCGTGTAGAGGGGCGCTCCTGCCAGCGCAAATTTCGCGTTGGAATCCATGCGCGTTTTCGGACTTTCTGCGCCCATTATCAGCTCCGTTTCCACCTGCTGTTTATGTAAGAGCAAATCCTCCTCCGTCAGACCATTTCGAACAAATTTTGAAACGATATCTGCTGTTTTGCCAAGCACAGGAACACCCAGCTGCGGCTGTACGGTAATGTCGATATGAAACAGCCCCGCGCGCTGGTAAGCGCTGCTGTAAGAATAAACGGAATAGGCCATGCCGGCCTCCTCGCGGATTTCCTTGAACAGCCGCGAATTGTTGCTGCCTCCGAATGCCGAATTCAGCACGGAATACGCAAAACGCCGCTCATCTCCCACACAGAGCGCCGGAAATGCCAGATTGATATGCAGCTGCTCAATCTCCCTGTCCGCGGACGCAAAACTGCGCCGGTACTGCGGTGCCGCTGGTTTATCCCCGCGGAGCTCTGAGGACTGCGATACCGCCGGTTTATCCCCGCGGAGCTCTGAGAACTGCGTTGCCGCCATTTTATCTCCGCGGAGCTCTGAGGACTGCGTTGCCGCCGGCATATCCCCACGAAGCTCCGCAGACTTGTCCGCCCTTTGTCCCGGTACCTGCTGCCCCGTCCCTTCATACTCTCTGCCGCCGGCTGAAAGCGGCATTTTCTGACAGATACGGGCGGGAACGCCTGCCGATTCATATTCCCTGTGATAGGTCGAAAGTGCCAGCTCTTCCGCCTTTTCTGCCCGTACCAGCGCGGCGATCTCCTCCGGCCGGAGCAAAGCTGCTTTTCCGCGTACAACACTGTTTTTCCTCGCGGCCCCTGCAAACGCCCGCTCCAGCCATTCCAGCAGCCGGGGTTCCTCGTAGCCGCCCGCCGCCGAAACCAGCATATTCTCTGCATAATAATGCTCCCTGTGAAAGCGGCGCAGCTGCCCGCTGTCGAAAGAGCGGACTGTGGATTTTGTCCCGGAAATCAGAAAGCCGAGCGCATCGTCACGCCAGACTCTGCGCTGAAGCAGCTCATGCACAAGATCTTCCGCAGAATCCTGGTACATATCAATTTCATCCATGACGATCCGCTTTTCCTTTCTGAGCTCCTTCACTGCAAGCAGCGGGGAGGTAAGCATATCGCCGAACAGCATCGCCAGCTCTTCCAGCCGCTCTGTAATCGTCATCCCATAAACAGCGGTGCATTCCTTGCTCGTAAAAGCATTGACGTCATCGCCCATCCGCGCCGTAATATCCGCGATCTCCTTTGCGGTACGGCTGTCCGTCCCCTGAAACAGCATGTGCTCCAGCAGATGTGAAATTCCATTGTTCTCCCGTGTCTCATCCTGCGAGCCAACCTTCACAAAAACCCCGAGAGCCGCTGTTTTCCGGTTTTCCATCGGCTCCGAAATTACCTCGATGCCGTTAGATAAGACATATCTGTGAAACATCCCGCCCATCCTTTACCCAATTTATTTCGGCTCTGTTTCCGCCGCACTGTAACTATTATAGCCGGAGGCACGGGCTTTCGCAACCGTTACTTTTGGGATAAGTTTACGCTTTCTGCGGGGGAGTTTCCGCGGGACAGCCGGATGTCCGGCCGGCTGCTGACTGGCTACCGGCCGGCTTCTTCCAGCCGCTTCAGCTGATCCCTTCTGTGTGAAATTCTTCTCTCCTCAACAAAGACGGCATCCTGTGCCCTTTTTACGGTACGCACAGACTGGCTGTTTACATCCCATATACGGATCGGCTCCGCCGCGCGCCGCTCCGCTTTTGCTGCTGGTGCAGCACCGGACTCCCTCCGATTCTCCGGCCATTCCTGCACCGTTCCGGTACTCATCGGTTTTGATTCCCTGGAACGGTCTGCCGCAGCACTCTGCTTTTCCCGAATCTGCCTTTCCGAGAGACCGCTTCCTGCCGTATTCCTCCTTTCCCGAAGGCGGCTTTGTACATCGGATTCTTCCCAGGTTCCCGACATACCTGTTTCCGATGGCTCCGGCTTCTGTCCGAACCGACCGGAGCCGGCCGTACCCGTCCTTCTTGGTTCTGGTGTCTGTACTGTTTCAGACTCCTTCGGCCTCTGCCGCATCAGCCGGCTCTCTGCTGTGCCCTGCCTTTCCTGCAGGCTGCCTCCTGCGGATGCTCCCTGCTTCTCCGCAAGGCTGCTTCCCGCTGCACCCTGCTTCTCTGTAAGGCTACTTTTCGCTGCCGTATACTGCCCTTCCCGCAGGCTGCTTCTTGCTGCTGCACCCTGCTTCTCTGCAAAGCCGCTTCCCGCTGATGCACTCTGCCTTTCCCGCAGACTGCCTCCCGCGGATGCTCCCTGCTTCTCCGCAAGGCTGCTTCCTGCTGCCATATTCTGTCTTTCCCGCAGACTGCCTCCCGCGGATGCGCACCGCTTCTCCGCAAGGCTGCTTCCTGCTGACGCGCTCTGTCTTTCCTCAAGGCTGTTTCCTGCCGCTGTACTCTTCCTCTCCCTCAGACTGCCTCCTGCCGCTGCGTTCTGCCTCTCCCTCAATCCGCTTCCCGCCGTGCCCGTCTGCTCTTCCTGCCGGCTTGGACGATTCGTTCCTGCCGCGCCGTACTGTGTTCGCTGACTGCTCCGGTTTTGTTCCTGTCCGGTCCGTTTCCATCCCTGCCCGGCCCGGCCCTCATCCCGCGAATCAGGACGCTCCCCTTCTCCGGCTCTCTCTTTGCCCTGCATATTCCGCACCCCGCCGGTGCTCGGCTGCTCTTCCCCGTCCCTCCATGCTCCGAATCCGGAAGGATAATATACATCCTCGTATTCCTCCGGCGCCCGCTGTATCTTATGCTGCAGCGCCTTTTCCATCAGCCGCTGCTTCCTTGCATAACGCACACCGGAATATCTCTGCCGGTGACGGAGCATTACAAACAATCCGAAAAAAAACAGAAATGCAGCCAGCAGAACCAAAAATACAGTGATTTCAATAATCCCCAAATCGCGAATACTCATCGTTTCCTCTCATTTCTGCGCTGCATTGTTTTTCCGGTTCGTCCCGTCATACAGGGCCCTTTCCCGCCCGGCAGCGCACCGGCAGGCTTTGTCTTACTATTTCCAGTATTGACAAAAATTATGTGATTCAAAACAACGATTTGGCTGTATCCCGGCTGCAGCTTTGCTTCATTCTGTTGACAGAGTCCCCGTGATATGCTATATTATTTTTCAGAAATATGCGTTTTTTGACCGAAGTATATTACTTACCCCGGGAGGTTTTTATCATGCTTTACCATGTATCACCCAGCGCAGGATTAAAGACTCTGCAGCCAAGAATTTCCACACACGGGAAGGCTTATGTCTACGCCATTGAAAATATGGTAACCGGTCTTCTTTTCGGCGTCAGACACGATGATTTCGACTTTTGTATTTCTACAGATGAAAACGATAAACCGACCGTATATGAATGCTATCCCGGCGCATTCCTGAAAATTTACGGCGGAAAAAGCTGTTCTGTCTACGAGGTTGATGAGAAAGGCTTTCAGCGCGGATTAACTTCCTGGTCGCCGGAGCTTGTCAGCGAACAGGAAACTTCCGTTATCCGGGAAACCGCCGTGGCCGACCTGGCTGAAAGACTGCTTGAGGAGGAGAGAAACGGAAATCTTAAGCTCTGCAGATATGAATTTACAAAGGAATACCGGAAAAAAATCACCGCTCATGTCGTTGACCGCATCTTCCGTTTTCAGATTGACCTGCAGCATATTATGGAGCAGGATGAACGGTTTTCCGGCAGTTTCCGTGGGATTGTCGAAAACCTGCAGACCATTCTGGACGGAAACATGCTTCCGTAGCCCAAGCACCTAGAGGCCGAGGGCCATGGCCGCGCAGGCTCCGACGCGCGCATGACCGTAATCCACGCACTCATGGAGGCGAGACACTGAAAATACCGGGCGTCAGCTGCTCCGCAGAACCACGTAAAAGCCGCCGGTTCCCCGGAAAATGTCCTTCCTCAAAAACAAAAAATACAAATTGACAAAAACTCTCTTCCTATTTATAATATCTTTCATGTCAGCGCACGCCGGACAGGCGTACCATGCGCGGAGGGGAGATTATCATGAAATTAAAAAAGCTTTTGATTCTCTGCACGGCAGCAGCTCTGGTTCTTCCGGCCGGGCTTGCCGGCTGCGGCGATAAGGATTCCGAACAGACCGGCTCCGATCATTCCGAGAAGGATGGAAACAAGGACGTGGACGGCAAAGAGGATGGGGATAAGGACGAAAATGCTCTGTCTGATACGATCCGCTGGTTCAACGCCTCCTACGCCATTCTGACCGAGCTGAACGGATGGGACTACAATATCTTTGCCGGCCTGGAGCCGAACTTTTCGGTTCAGTCCGGACAGAAGAAGTCGCTGGAGGAATGGTGGGGAGTAACCGACCGTCAGACAGCCGACGAAACTCTGGATTGGATTCTGGAGGAGGGACACCGTCTTGATTTCGCTGCCAACGCCTCCTATCTTGAAGAATGCGGAATGGGCGAGCTTGCCGAGTCAGACCGCCTCGCTTTTTTGCTTGATAATTTTGATGTTACGGACGAAGAAGCAGAGGGCTATATCAGCTCCTACAAGATGTACGAACAGTTCGGTGCAGAAGCAATCGACGGCTGGGATTACTGCCGCGCACTGAATCTGATGAGCTTTTTCTATCTTGCCGGCTACTACACCGAGGAGGAGGCACTGGATAAATCCCTCGAAATTGCCGTTACTCTTCAGGAAAAATTTGACAGTTGGGATGCTCTGGTAGACAGCTATCTGCGCGGCTATGAATACTGGGCAGAGGAAAGCAGCGACGAGCGCCGTGAGGTCTATGAGGATTTAAAGAAACGGAAGGACAACCCGTACAGTGTAGATTACGATACTGCCCTGGAAAAGACCTGGTAATCCTGTTATCCAAACAAACGCTGATCAAAAATATTTCCACAAAATAAAATGCTCTCCTCCATGTGGTAAGTGCCTTGACATATAAATGCACGGAACGCACGAAGGAGAGCATTTTTGTTTCTTATTTTTCAAGCTTATTTTTTTTCAAGCTCTTGGACAGATACAGTAGTATTTTCTGCAGTCACGCTGAATTCATGGACATTTTGTGTGCATCCAAAATCTTTTGCAGGTTGACAAACATTTGCAAACATTTCTTTTCCTATGCTCTGTTTCCTATATACCGAATCAACAGCAAATTCCATAATCTCCGCAATACATTCAGAATGATGCAGCTGCCCTTCAAATCTTAAATTCAAAACTCCAATCAGATTATTATCACGCTCGCAAACAAGACAATAATAGTGTCTGCTGTTTATTTGTTCTCGATATATTAAAAAAACTGCAAAGTGGAAGTCTTTTACATTCAATATCACAAATTAGTGATAGACTTTTTCGCAATCATTTAACGATGCTTTTCGATACATTCCATACATCTGCGTAAAACCTCCATTAATCGCTCTCTTCTGCGGCCGCTTCCGAACACTGTGTCCGGAACGGATTTTCAGTCATATTCTTGACAATGCACTCTGGCACCAATGAAACAATATCGAAAAGGCTTCATCAAAATCATAGTCGATATTATTTTGCAATGATATACTCAATTCCAAAACATTTTTATCCTCGTCCTGCACACACGCAAGCAATTCCCGTTTCGTCGGAATAAAATTACTGCTGCTTAAATAATATAAATGCTGCATAATAAAAAATACTGATTTACAAGTTATGGGAAGTTTTAATGCATTATATTCTCTATTTTTATGTATATAACGATGACAGATTTCATGAAAGAGATTATTCAAACTCAATTTTGCATAGTTTCTTTCATCTTCCATGGAATAGGCTGGAACAAGCTTTTTCAATTCTCCGTAATAATCTTTCGTTGTATTCAGTAAATGACAGATCTCCAACGGATTCCAATGTTCCAAATCAGCTTTGCCGCAAATAAAGCCGCAGGACTTGTCAAAACTTCCTGCGGAAACAAGCGCTTTTTGATAGGTTTTCAAATCTTCAACCGAAAGATTGTCAATCACAGCCATAATATCAATATCGCTGTTTTTCGTTTCTTCGTTACGGAGATAGCTGCCCTGCAATCCAATATACATCAGCCTTTCACCAAAAGCATCTTTTAATAAATTTATCAACTTATCAATATATTCATCTATTCGAAACATTCCGGATCTCCAATCTCTTCATTTCCAAGATATCTTGCGTATTCTTTTCCTTCATAAAAGTTCATTATCGGGCGGCGAAGTTTTGATGGATACAATGGTAATCTATTCAAAACAGATAAATCCAGCCAGTCAAATCCAATTTGATTCGTATCACTATGAACGGCTGCATTTGGGGCATTTCCCAAGTAATCACATAAAAATACTAAATCCATTCTGTGAAAACTCTCACCGTGAACGCCCTCTATCACAAAAAGCAAATCTTTACATTTAACCTTTATTCCTGCTTCTTCTTCAACTTCTCTCTCAACAGTCTGAGGAAGCATTTCCTCACAATCCTGACCTCCGCCGGGTAAAATGTACCATTCTTCTTTGCCGTCATTCAACTTTATTGCAAGCAATTTACCATTTTGAATTATAACTGCTTTCGCAGAAGTCCGTATTTGCCTTGACATATTTATAATCCTTTCCGATTTTCTTTTGAATAAGCTCTCCTATCTGTATCTTCTTGTATCACGACTGACAATTTAATTGTACTACTTTCCGCTTCTGTTTATCGCAAAAATACAGGGCACAGCAGCTGCTGCACCCTACATTCTTATCGCCACAGCGGTTTTTCCATTTTCCGCTGCTGCCCCTTTAACCCTCTCCTGCACCCGTTCTGCCTGTCATAAAGGCGGTTACGCTCTTTGCAGAGTTCCAGCATGTACTCACCGCGCCTCACTCCCTCACAACTACGGCAAACCCGGCACCTGCAGAGGGTTTCACAAGTCCTGCATGATCAGGAATATTTTTGTTCGGCTCCGCTCCCTGAAATCCCTCCGGATACTGTCCATCTAGCCCTTCAGCCCTCTCGCCTGCCGGTCCATATCCTCAATCACAATATCATAGATTTCACCGAGGGAGGAACAGTATTCCAGTACCTTCCACGGTTCATTTGTGTGAAAGTGGATCTTGATCATCTCCTCATCACCGACCGCCAGCAGACAATCCCCCTTAAAATTCTGCGTAAAATAATCGCTGACTGCATCCTCGTCAAGATCTTTGCCCTCAATCAGAAGCTGCGTGTCGTACCTGAATTCTAACATGATTCCCTCCTTCATTTATGCGGCGTTTTTTCGAGCCGTTTTGCGCCGCCGTCTTTTCGTCAGAAAAACGGCCGGACGGGAATCCAGGCCGTTTTTCACATCTTTGAAAATCTTATTTTTACTCTTTATCCTGCAGTACATATATTTCTGTACAAAAAACAGTAAAAACTGTATCGGGCAACGCAAACACCATCGGTAAACAAACTTCACCCATGGGTAGATAAGTTCATCGGCACAACGTCCAACTCGTATTTTCTCAAACAATCTTCACCCAGGTCCACGGAACAAATAATTACCTGCTGTTTGTTTCAGATTTTCTCCGGACAGTCCTTAATCGAAAAGCTGACGCGCCCCATCTTGTCCTTGCCGAGACATACTACCTTCACCACATCGCCCAGGGTCAGCACATCCTCCACATGATTGATGCGCTCCTTTGCAATCTTGGAAATGTGAACCATTCCCTCCTTGCCCGGCGCGAACTCCAGGAATGCACCAAACTCCTTGATGCTGACAACCTTTCCGGTGAAAATCTGGCCTTCCTCAAAATCGGAAACAATAATCTCGATCAGCTTCACCGCCTTCTGCATCGCCTCTGCGTCCGTGCCGCAGATCGAAACCGCGCCGTCGTCCGTAATGTCGATCTTCACACCGGTCTGCTCAATGATTGCGTTGATCGTCTTGCCTCTCTGCCCTACCACATCGCCGATCTTCTGCGGATCAATCTGGATCTGGATAATCTTCGGTGCGTATTTGCCGACCTCCTTGCGAGGCTCGGCAATGCACGGCGTAAGAATATCGTTGATAATATACTCGCGCGCCGCCTTTGTCTTGCGGAACGCCTCCTCCACGATCGGTCTGGTCAGGCCGTGAATCTTGATATCCATCTGGATCGCCGTAATGCCGTCATGCGTGCCGGCAACCTTGAAATCCATGTCGCCGAAGAAATCCTCCAGGCCCTGAATATCGGTAAGCACAATATAATCGTCGTCGGTATCCCCGGTCACAAGGCCGCAGGAAATACCCGCCACCTGCTTTTTGATCGGCACGCCCGCCGCCATCAGCGACAGGGTCGATGCGCAGACCGAAGCCTGCGAGGTGGAACCATTTGATTCAAAAGTTTCGGAAACGGTACGGATCGCATACGGGAACTCCTCCGTGCTCGGAAGCACCGGCATCAGGGCTTTTTCCGCAAGTGCGCCGTGACCGATCTCACGCCGTCCCGGTCCTCTGGATACCTTCGTCTCGCCGACCGAGTAGGATGGGAAATTGTAATGGTGCATATAGCGCTTGCTTACCTCGTTCTCGTCCAGACCGTCAATGCGCTGAGCCTCGGCCAGCGGCGCGAGCGTGCAGACATTGCAGATCTGCGTCTGACCGCGCGTAAACATGCCGGAGCCGTGTACTCTCGGGATAATGTCGATCTCCGCGGCAAGCGGGCGGATCTGGTCGATCGCGCGTCCGTCCGGGCGCTTGTGATCCTTCAGGATCATCTTGCGCACCGTTTTCTTCTGGTACTGATAAACCGCCTCGTCAAGGATGGCAAGCCACTCCTCATTCTCCGCAAACGCCTCTTTTAACTTTTCCGTCACCTGGCGGATATTCTCCTCGCGCGTCTGCTTGTCGTCGGAGAATACCGCTTTCTCCATCTCCTCCGGCGCAACGATTTTTTTCATTTCCTCAAACAGCTCGGCCGGAACTGCGCAGCTTTGGTAGGAATGCTTCGGTTTTCCGCATTCCGACGCCATCTTTTCGATAAAGGCGATAATTGTCTGGTTGATGTCGTGCGCCATGTAGATCGCCTCGATCATCTTCTCCTCCGGCACCTCGTTTGCGCCAGCCTCGATCATAATAACCTTCTGCTTCGTCGAAGCCACGGTCAGCTGCAGATCACCGTTCTTCCACTGCTCCTGGCTCGGATTCACGACGAACGCGCCGTTTACCAGCCCGATCTGCGTCGTTGCGCAGGGGCCGTCAAACGGGATATCCGAAAGAGTAGCCGCAATCGCGGAGCCGAGCATTGCCGTGAGCTCCGGACGGCACTCCGGGTCAACGGACATTACCATGTTGTTCAGTGTAACGTCGTTGCGGTAATCTTTCGGGAACAGCGGGCGCATCGGACGGTCGATCACGCGCGAGGTCAGAACCGCATTCTCGCTCGCCTTGCCTTCTCTTTTGTTGAAACCGCCCGGAATCTTTCCGACTGCATACAGCTTCTCCTCATACTCAACGCTCAGCGGGAAGAAATCGATCCCTTCCCTCGGCTCCTTTGAGGCAGTGGCCGTAGAAAGCACCGTTGTATCGCCGTAATGCATGAATGCCGCCGCATTTGCCTGCGCGCCGACTCTGCCGATATCCACGGTCAGCGTCCTTCCCGCAAGCTCCATAGAATAACTTTTGTACATAGCATATCTCCTTTAATTTTTTAGTGGAGTGTCCGAAACAACTGAAAAAACAGCTCGTCCGCCGGGCAGCCTTTTCAGAAGTCTCGGGAAAGCTCCACTATCCATATAGTATAACACTTGCTGCAAAAAAAATCCAGTTTTTTTTATGCTTACTTTCCCCCTGTTCCAGCCGGGTGAGAATCAAAAAACTTCTCTTTATCCCGCTCACCAGTTCCTGAATCCTGCACGCCGGCCACATCTTTAACGGCTTTTGCTTCCTGCACAATCTCATCAAAATCCTTTACCTGATTCCGATCAAAAACAATCCAGGGAATACGATACTGCGAATCATGCTACGCCGGTTCCAACGCCTTTTTTCACAAGCTCTGCTGTTTTGCTTTCTCCACCCTGATAACCGCTTGCCCAGGCCCGTTATGAGAAGCGCAAGCAGGAGCGTCGGGAGTTTACCGGCAGGAAGCGGGCGGGCTTATTGACCCCGGCGGAACAGGCAGAGGAAGAACGGCGGTTCGAGCGCAATCGGAAAAAGACAGCCTTGCCGGATTTGAAAGCCCGCACCGAAACCGCCCAAGCCAGCTAAAGCAGATACAGAAAACGCCAGGGACAACAATAGT
>ERZ777305.3263-NODE-3263-length-11522-cov-2.260661_pt1 | contig 11522 bp, 12 predicted proteins | sample MGYA00374965_ERZ777305 | MGnify/ENA primary metagenome ERZ777305 (study PRJEB29328, sample SAMD00013331) | mouse gut metagenome | study: EMG produced TPA metagenomics assembly of the Metagenome analysis of fecal microbiota from mouse which was promoted...
AGATAATTTAATTCCGGCGCCATCTTCGGCGCAATGACATACCGCGCGATCAGACAGGCCGCCGCACATTTTAAAATATCCCCGAATAACACCAGAATTCCCGCTTTCAGTCCGAACGTCCGCAGCGTATTTGTGGTGCCGGCATTGCCGCTTCCCTTTTCTCTGATATCGATTCCCTTTGATTTTCCATATATATAGGCGGTCTGAAAAAGCCCGCATAAATATCCCACCGCCAAACAGATCAAACGTGCCATCTCTCTTCTCCTCCTGTTCTCGAAAGGCCTGGTTCCCTTTTTCCTGCATCCCGGCTGTTCCGATATCGTCCTATTTTTCGCCCTTCCGCTCCCTGACAAAAAATTTCAGGGGCGTCCCGCGGAATCCGAAGGTATCCCGGATCTGGTTCTCAATATACCGTGTTCCCATAAATCCAAAAGTCTCCCGGATCTGATTTTCCAGATATCTCGTGTAGGAAAAATGCATCAGTTCCTTATCGTTTACAAAAATCACAAAGGTGGGTGGTTTAACTGCCACCTGGGTAATATAGTAAAGCCGCAGGCGCTTTCCCTTGTCTGCCGGCGGCTGCTGCATCGCCACCGCCTCCGACATGATCTCATTCAACACACCTGTCGCCACCCGCATCGCATGATTTTCATGTACTGCTTCTATCATATCATATAATTTCGGCAGCCGCTGCCCGGTCAGTGCGGAAATATATAAAATTTCCGCATAAGGCATAAAGGACAGCACCTGTCTGATCTTCTTCTCGTAATCTTTTGTGGTTTTATTGTCCTTCTCGATGGCGTCCCACTTGTTGACGGCAATGATCATGCCCTTGCCCCTGTCATGGGCGATTCCAGCGATCTTGGCATCCTGTTCCGTGACGCCGTCCACCGCATCGATGACAAGCACCACAATATCCGCCCGCTCCACGGCGCTGACGGTACGGATGATCATATAGCGTTCCAGTTCCTCCTTGATCTTATTTTTCCTGCGGAGTCCCGCGGTGTCGATAAACACATACTCTTTTCCATGGTATTTTACTTCCGTATCCACCGCGTCTCTCGTTGTACCTGCAATATCCGATACGATCAGGCGGTTCTCCCCGAGCAGTCTGTTGATGATCGAGGATTTTCCCACATTGGGTTTGCCCACAATGGCCACCCGGATCTTTTCATCCTCCTCTTCCTCTCCCGCATCTTCCGGGAAATGGGAGATAACCACATCCAACAGATCCCCCAGCCCGGTCCTGTTCGCCGCCGAAATGGCATGAGGCTCCCCGATACCCAGATTATAAAATTCATAGACGGCAAGCATATCGCGCTCATAGCTGTCTACCTTATTGACTGCCAGAACCACCGGCTTCCCCGCCTTGCGCAGCATATCCGCCACTTTGGAGTCAGAGTCCGTCATCCCCTGTTTTGCATCCGCCATAAACAGAATCACATCCGCCGTATCGATGGCGATCTGAGCCTGTTCCCGCATCTGCGATAACAGGATATCCTTACTCTCCGGCTCGATCCCGCCGGTGTCCACCAGCGTAAATTTCCGGTTCAGCCACTCTGCATCCGCATAGATCCGGTCCCTTGTGATACCGGGCGTATCTTTTACAATCGATATTCTTTCTCCGGCCAGCACATTAAACAGTGTGGATTTTCCCACATTGGGCCTCCCCACCACCGCCACCACCGGTTTTCCTCTTTTTTTTGCCATAACTACCTGCTTTCCAAAACAGTTTATCGTACCTTTCCCATAAATAAGATTCTGTACAATAAGCTGCCATTCCCTGTTTTCATCCGCAGACGGCATTTCTCTGCCGCACTGTCAGCAATCATCTCTTCCGTATGACGTGTCTCCCCGCAAGATACAGGAAAGCAGATCATACCCGCTTGATTTTACAATATCTACCCGCACTTGTAAAGTTTTTTCCACCTCTCCCACCGTCACATCATCCAAAAAGACATCCGTACCGCTGCGAAGCATGTTGACAGGCAGCAGCAGCCGTTTTCCCAGCGCCTTCCCTTTCAGCTGCTTTATGAGATCCTGCCCGGTGATCAGCCCGGATACCGTGATCTTTTCTCCGAAAAAGTGATTTGTGATTTCATAAACCCGTATTCTTAAATCAGAATAAAATTTTTCAACATCTTCTGCCATCCGCCTGATTGTCGGATATGCAAGTTTCCCTGTGGCAATGGAAAGCTCCTGAGCCGGTTCTCCCTGTTTTTCCTTCTGCTCCTTCTCCGGCATGTTCTCCGTCTCAGCTAACCTCCGGACTGCCTGCTGCTCCGTCTGCTGTCCACCCTGTAGTATCCCGGCCCCGGCCGGTTTCCGGATTCTATCCCGCGCCTCCTGCCGCAGTGCATCCTCAAACTCATCCGTAAGAAGCCGCAGCATTCCCACACCGTTTTCCAGCTGCAAATAGCCGTCATAGCGCTCCGCCTCGGGCAGTTCCCTCTCCGCCAACAGATACCATTCGTCCGAGGCATGCACAAAATGAATCCCATGTTCTTTTTCTATTTTTCTCTGCCAGTACTCAATACAGTCGATCACCTGCTCCGCATCCTCCTTCGTAAAAGGTTTCAGCGGATAAAGCCCCTCTCTGAAATCCGAAAGCCCCACCGGCACAACGGATAAACTGGTAAGATAAGGCAGATATCCGGCCAGATCCGAGATGCTCCGCTCAAGCTCCGCCCCGTCGTTGATACCTTTACAGAGCACGATCTGCCCATTCATCTCAATCCCTGCCTCACAGAGCCTGTCTGCCTTTTGAAGCGCCTCCCCCGCAAACCGGTTGTTAAGCATTTTGCAGCGAAGCTTCGGGTTCGTGGTCTGAAAAGAAATATTGATGGGCTCTAACCTGTAGCGGATGATCCTGTCGATATCATGATCTGACATATTGGTCAGCGTCACATAGTTGCCCTGTAAAAAGGACAGTCTGGAATCGTCATCTTTAAAATACAGTGTGTCCCGCATTCCCTTCGGCATCTGATCGATAAAACAGAAGATACACTTATTATGACAGCTTCTGTACTCGTCCATCAGGCCGTTCTCAAACTCCACCCCCAGATCCTCCCCAAACTCCTTCTCGATCTCCAAAACACACTCTTCCCCGCTCTTTGCAAGAACAGTGACCTCAATATAGTCATCCTGCACCAGAAACTGGTAATCAAAGATATCGTCTATCTCCTGATCATTTATTTTTAATATGGCATCACCGGGCTCAAGCCCCAGTTCTTCGGCGATACTGCCCGGTAAAACTTTTTGAATCAGATGTCCTTTAACTTTCATATTTTTCTATCCTGCACTGATATTTTCTTTTTCCCGCCCCATTCCTGATTCTGGCAAAACCGCCGTTTCCCGGCTTCAAATAACTCCCCATTTCCTGCTTACCTCCCCGTTTTTCCGGTATTCCTTGTTTCCATTATATCCCCGACTCCCCTGTTTCACAATAATATTTTAAAAGAATTGCCATAAGTCTTAGCAGCTTAACCTATTGTCTTCACTATTACTCAGAAGCACACAAAATGCTCCGGAATCGCAATCTGAATGCCTGAGTAACTCACGAAATCGTTTACGGAGTAATTTTATCCGCGGAATAAAAAACGATTGAACTCTTACCATATCTCATATTATCTGCAAGTATTGCATTATTCCAATATTTATAGTATACTAATTTCGCTATTTGTATACTATAATATCAAAAAGGGGCTTATTATTATGAAAAAAAAAATTTTGTATTCGGCTGTTCTTTCTGTGTTTTTGACATCCTGCGCCCATAATCCGGAATATCTGGAGGACACCCGCATCGATGAAGAAAATATAACTGATCATCAGCAGGACGGTACATCCCATTTGACAAAAACGATTGTTTTTCGGAATACAGTTCACTCACTTCTCCCGCTTCTATCTCCGGTATTGAATTTATCGAAAAAAAGAACGACCGTTATGTTTTCTCATTTCCTGATAACAAAGATACGGCCGCAGAATTATACAATGAATACGGAGCTCTTCTACAGTCAGAAGGTTTTATTCTGGAAGAATATGAGGGAAATTATATTATAAAAGATGAGGGGGAATCCATTGCTTTTATGGGCACGGGGCATAACCCGGAGTACGATTATATCCTGATGATCGCATTCTATACCGATACCTGATAACAGCACGATCTTCGTCCTGCCATGTCTGCTGTAAAATCTGATCAGAAAACCTCCGCACTCTAAAAGTATCGGAGGTTTTCTGTTGCAAAAATCATGATCTGCTACTGCAAAAATTATCACCCTGGATATCAGATATCATTACCTGAAACTGACGGGGTACCCGGCTGAGGATTATTGTCCGAAACACCGGGCTGCTCCGGCTGAGGATTATTGTCCGAAACACCGGGCTGAGAGTCATCACCTGAATCTCCCCCCGGGTTTTCCGGCTGAGGATCCTTTCCAGGAGTTACAGGCTTATCTGTACTGCCGGAATTTGAACCGCTGTTATCTGAGCTGCTGCCTGAACTGCTGCCACCTGAGCTTGTTGTCTCAGATTCTTTTACCATTACCCCAGCTGTTCTGCCTTCTGCAATACCAAAAGTCAGATAATGTTCTGTAATTGCCAGAATATCATCACCATATGCCGCTGCAACGTCAGGATATGCTGCCGCATACTCCAGAGGATTAAACAGGATACCCTCTGTCCTTCCCTCTTTCATACCAAAAGCAAAGAAGTGTTCCACATAAGCATCCCAGTTGTCACCAAATGCTGCATCCAGATCAGGGTAAGCCGCGCGATATGCCTGTATATCAATAATCGGGCTCATCTGTCTGTTTTCTGAAAGGCCAAAAGCAATGAAATGGTTATACAATGCTTCCTCATTGTCACCAAAAGCAGCCTTCAGATCCGGATAGGAATCTGCGTAATATTTTGCGTTAAATACATCCCGCAGACCGGTTGCTGATACGCACAGCGTAGAAGATGCCATCATTGCCACAGCCATGCCAAGTACCACAAATTTTTTTGTTCTGTTTTTCATACGTTCTCTTCCTTTCAAAGTAGTCTTTTAGTATTATTTATCAAAAATACTATTTATAGTATATATCTTCGCTAATTTAGTGTCAATAGTCTGTTGTTTTATTTTTTTATATACTATAGTCTTCTTTCATCAAAACATCCCATGACTCTGCTCTTAACCCGATTTTTTGAAAAATCAGCTTCTTTCTTTGTATAAGCACATTAAAAGCAGGGAATAAAAATAGAACTAACCAGATGAAAGGAACAGAATATGGAAATACAATCCGAACTCGGTCTGCGTATCCGCTATTATCGCAAACAACGTGGCCTCAGTCAGGAAAAACTTGCTGAACTGTGCTCTCTCCACCCCACTTATATCGGCCAGATAGAACGTGGTGAAAAAAATGCAACTATAGAAAGCCTTTATCATATTGCAAAGGGATTAAATATTTCCCTTGGCGAGCTTTTGACGCATCTGGGAGATCTTCCCGAACCCCAGGAGAAATCGGGCTCTCTCCCTCTGAATATATACCGCAAAATGATGCTTCTTTCACCGGAAAAACAGGAGCAGCTCTCCTGCATTATAGATGCTGTTTTATCTTTTTCAGAAATTTAAAATATGATAGCTCTTGACGTGTTCTGAAGAATGTTATAAATTTGAATTGTAACAAAAGAAAAGACTTCATTACTTACATACCGGGAGAATTTCATGGCTGACGTTACAAAACTGGAACAGGCGCTCCCTGCCGCGCCTTTAAAAATTGTCGCTCTCGACTCTGCGGCGGAAATGGGCAGAGTCATCAATGAATATCTTGTTAATTTTCGAAAAGAAACCCACAAAGATCTGACAAACGATCCCGCTTTTCAGGGATATCATGAAGACAACTTTCTCGCGGACATAGACTGTCCCCGCTTCGGCACCGGTGAGAGCAAAGGCATCTTCAAAGAATCCATCCGCGGCAAGGATCTCTATATTCTGTTGGATGTCTGCAACCACAGCATTACCTACCAGATGAACGGTTACATAAATCATAAATCTCCTGACGACCACTATCAGGATCTGAAACGTATCATTGCGGCGGCCGGCGGTAAGGCATTCCGCATTACCGTCATCATGCCCTTTTTATATGAAAGCAGACAGCATAAGCGAAGCGGCAGAGAATCTTTGGACTGTGCCTATGCGTTAAAAGAACTTTCGAATATGGGTGTCAGCAACATCGTCACCTTTGACGCCCACGATCCGCGTGTACAAAACTCCGTACCGCTCTGCGGGTTCGACAGCTTCATGCCCACCTATCAGTTTACAAAAGCCCTGTTAACGGCAGAACCGGATATCATCATCGATAAGGATCACACGATCGTGTTAAGCCCCGATGAAGGCGCTTTAGACCGCGCCATCTATTTTGCCAATGTGCTTGGAGTAGACATGGGAATGTTCTATAAAAGACGGGACTATTCCACTGTGATCAACGGAAAAAACCCCATTGTGGCCCATGAGTTTCTCGGGGATAATATCGCCGGAAAGGACGCTATTATCGTGGATGATATGATCTCTTCCGGCGAGAGTATGATCGATACCGCCCGCATTTTAAAAAAATTCATGGTAAACCGGGTATTTATCTGCACTACCTTCGGTCTGTTCACAAACGGCCTGGAACATTTTGACGACGCTTATGAAAAAGGCTATTTTGACAGGCTGATCACCACCAACCTGACTTACCAGACGCCGGAACTTCTGGCCCGTCCTTATTACATAACAGCTGATATGAATAAATTTCTGGCGTCCATCATTGATTTTATGAATCATAATGTCTCTATGAACTTCGTGCGGACGCCAACCGACAAGATCAGAGAACTGATGGAGAGCCATAATCGAAAACTGCGGGAAGAAACGTGAGGACAGAGGCACAGTTTTACGCCTCTTCCCTTTTCTTTTCTCACAACAGCTTCATAAACGCCCCCAGATTCCCTCGCTTTCCGTGGCTTGCCCGATGAGAAAACAGAAGATCCGGATTACAGCAGGTGCACAGATCCGTCATCTCGATCTGAGCCGCGGGAATCCCCGCTTCCAGCATGATCAGTCTGTTGACCTCCCACAGATTCAGCTGATATTTCCCGGGGGAAGTCGGAAACCAAAGCGGGCAGGCACGCTTACGAACTTCACTTCGCAAGCTCCCATTTCCGACACCTTCTTTAGAGCTGTTCGCTGCATCCCCCTCTTCTATCCCCGGAAACGCCTTCCGAAACTCCCCGATCACATCCTCGCTTACCTCATAGCAGTCCTGACAGATGGAAGGCCCAATGGCCGCATGCACATCCTTCGGATCCGTCCCGAAGGCTTTTTTCATCTCCTCTACGGTTTTCTTCCCGATCTTTCGCACCGTTCCCCGCCAGCCGGAATGGGACAGCCCGATGGCCCCTCTCACCGGATCCACAAAAAATAACGGCACACAGTCCGCAAAAAATGTGCAGAGTACAATACCCCTTTCCTGTGTGATCAGTCCATCCACATCCCTGTAATCTTTTGGCCTTACCACACCTTTTCCTCTATCCTTCGCCGACACCACCCTGATGTGATCCGTGTGCGTCTGATCCGAACATACCATATCCGCTGCACTGCTTCCCAGGCAATCCGCGATCCGGCGGAAATTCTCATCCACCGCCTCCCGCTCATCCCCTCTGGTATAACTGAGATTCATGGATCTGTAGATTCCCTCGCTGACGCCGCCCTCTCTGGTGGAAAAGAGATGGCGCACCGCCCCCGTCCTCTCAAGCCCCGGAAAGGTGAGATACGTCACGCCGTTTTCTGCATGATGCAGTTTGCATACTTCCTGACCGCTTTTTCTTTTTATTTCCATATCCCTTTTGCCCTATCTCTCCCTGTAATCAAATGCGTTCGGAAACCAGTCTACCCTCTCTCCGCAGACCGCCACCACATCAAACCGCACCGGAGAAAAATCCCCCATATCATGCAGCATCCTGTAGTAATCCGCCACCCTGCAGATCCGCCATTGTTTCCGAAAATTTACGGCCTCCTGCGGCAGTCCTTTCTGTCCGTCCTTCCGATATTTAACTTCAACAAAGACAGTGGTCTCTCCATCCTTTGCCACAAGATCGATCTCCCCATACCGGTTCCGAAAATTGTAACATAAGATGACTAACCCCTGTCTCTCCAAAAACTGTCCCGCCCTTTTTTCATAGTCGGAACCCACCTTTCGCCTGTTCATCTGAACCTTCTTTCCCTCTCCGGGCTCAGATCTGTCTCCTGCATGCTTTTCCTGTATCTCCCCCATGGAATACAGTTTTTACCTTCCAATCTTCTGAAGTCCTCCGGAAAATCTCCTTACTTTTTCATCTTCGCTCTGATCTTATCCATCGCATCCACAAAGACCAGTATTTCCGCTACGACTTCGTACAGTTCCGGCGGGATCATTTCCCCGATGTCCAGCCGTGACAGCGTATCTGCCAGCTCATTGTCCTGGTGCAGCGGTACATCCGCCTCTTTCGCCTTCTCGATGATCCGCTCAGCCAGAGCGCCCTTGCCGGTGGCAATGATCCGGGGCGCCTCGTCGTTCGGATCATACTCTAATGCCACAGCGGTCTTTGGCTTTTTCATGTTCTCTCTTCCCTGTGCCATTTCCTATGCCCTCACGTCAAACGCCGTATAGGAGACCATTGTATCATGTTCTTCCATCCCCCGGATACGGGACATCACATTCTCTTGCCGCTCTTCCTCTTTATATTTCATTTCCGACTGCATATGATAGCCCTTTTTTTCAAGCCGCTCATTCAGCACATGGATATGTTCCGCCAGAAAATCCAGCACTTTTTCATCGGCAAGAGTAAACTGGGTGGATACATTATAATCTTTCATCTTTACATAGATATCCATATTTCCCAGATGCTCCATCTCCAGATGAAGCAGCGCACTGGAAGAACCATCCTCTGAAACTTTCCCTTTCTTTTTCTGATAGACATAGAGTTCCCCGTGGGCGTTCTCCATGGAAGCCTTTAACGGAATCTGCAGATAGGGAAACATCTGATTCACATTGTCCATAAACTGCAGGTTCTGATTCATCTGCTGCAGTGCCTGCCCCGCAGAAGATTCCGCTTTCCCCGCCGCCGCAAATACTTCCTGCATCTGTCCCGCCTGATTTTTTATCTTCTGGTAGAAGTTTTTCACTTCTTCCTTATCGGAAAAATTTTCCGGTTTTATCGTCCATTCTTTAGACAGCAGATTCTTCAACTGTCCGGTAAATTCTTTCTGCAGGCTTTCCAGACGATGTTCCAGCTCATCCGGCAGTTTTAACCGCCCCTGTTCCGTCATCTTTGCCCCGTCCTTGACAAGCACCGTACCGTCCTCATCGGCAAGCTGCTGCAATACTTTTGCCGCCTCCGCTTCCCGCCCTGTAAGACCCTGTTCGCCATCCCGGCCTTCACTCGGAACCGCACCTTTTCCTTCCCCGATCTCTTTCATCAGGCTCTCTATTTCCCGCTGCAGCTCCTTTACTCCGGCCGCTTCTTCCGCAATCTCTCCGGTCTGCAAAACATGCAGCAGATCCTTCATAAACTGCAGGCCGGCAACAGGCTTCCCCTCTTCCCCAAAAGAAGAAAGTACCTGACTCAGTCCCTCCGTAATATCATTCATCCGGTATAAAAGCTGATGCTGCATATTCTGAGTGGCCTCATACTGCATCACATTGGTCTCGTTGACCTCCATTCCCATCGCCGTCAGTCTGACGATCGTATCAGCCGATGCCTGCGGGAAATCCGCCGCCAGCTTCCCCATCAGCCACAGACTCTCCTTATCGATGGGAAGCCCTTCCTCCATCATGCTGTTCACCATCGCCATATTTTCGCCTGTGAGCGGCATGCCGGCTGCATTTAACGCGCCCGCCGCAGCGCTTTTTCCGGCGGAAAGATTTGTATATAAAGGACTTAAAGTCAGCTTGTCGTCAGAATTACCCTTTACCTCAAAGAGCATCTGACGCCCCACAGCGGCTTTCATATCACTGTCCAGTCTGGCATTGATCTCCACACCGTTTCCCATATCGAGCAGGATCTGCCGGCCGTCCACAGAACTGATCCGGCCGCCGATGGTCTGCCCGGACACTAACGAATTTAAGACCGCGCTGGTCTGAAGCTGCTTTGCGATAGCAGAAGCAGATGCCGCATTTCCCGCCGCACCTGACTGGTTCGTCTGTCCGTTTATTCTTGTCAAAACATCTGTAAGCGTAATATTCATAGATTTTTTATGAAACTCTTTCTGTGAATGGGCGTTGCCCCATATTTTCTGATGGCCTCGATATGCAGCACCGAACCGTATCCCTTGTTGGCGGCAAAACCATATTCCGGATAGATCTCATCATATTTCACCATCAGCCGGTCTCTGGTCACTTTTGCCACAATACTGGCCGCCGCTATGGAAATGCTTTTGGCATCTCCCTTGATGATCGGCACCTGCCTGATACTGATTTTCGGAATCGTCACCGCGTCATTAAGCAGCAGATCCGGTTTCGGGAAAAGCCTTCCCACTGCCTCCCGCATTGCCTCGTATGTAGCCTGTAAAATATTGATCTCATCGATTCTTGCCGGCGTATTATATCCTATGCCTACTGCGACGGCAGTTTCCAGAATTTTATCGTATAACTCTTCTCTCTTTTTTTCGGACAGTTTCTTGGAATCATTTAGATATAAAAGACTGCAATCTTTGGGAAGGATCACCGCCCCCGCCACAACCGGCCCCGCAAGCGGCCCTCTGCCAACCTCATCAATGCCGCAGATGTAAGAGTATGCCGCATACTCTCTCTCATACCGCTTCATCTCTTCCGTTCTCGCGACTTCTTTTTCCCAGGCGGCAATCCGCTTTGTCGCCGCTGCCACCACCGCCTGCACGCCAGCCCGCTCATCCGTCTCATAACAGGAAATAAGCCCCGGCAGCTCTTCCACCCCGCACGCCGCAAATTTCCGCTTTATCTCCCCGATCTTCTCCATACCATCTTCCTCACTGATGCCGCAACTTTCCAAATTTATCAAAGGGATAAATTCTCACCCAGGCACGGCCGATAATATCATCCCTGTGTATATTCCCCACCAGCTCCGCCCGGCCGTCCGTACTGTTATTCCGGTTATCCCCCAGCACAAAATATTCATCCTCGCCAAGCGAAATCTCCGCCTCCGCTCTGCCCGGATCCTGTATAACCTCCAGTCCATATCCCTCTGCCAGCAGTTCTCCGTCAATATAGATATTCCCATCCCAGTCGATCCGCACACTCTCCCCCGGCATACCGATGATCCGCTTGATATAATAGGTTTCCTCTTCGTACTGAAAAGGAAAAACAATGATATCAAAGCGTTCCGGGTCGTGAAAGCGGTAGGAGATTTTATCCACGATCAGATTGTCCCCATCCTGCAAAGTCGGCTCCATGGAACTGCCCTCCACTTCCGTCCTCTGTCCGACATAGTAGATAATCAGATAGGTAACGGCCAGCACGATCAACAGATAGATACTGGTACTCAAAATCTCCTTT
>ERZ777305.3264-NODE-3264-length-11519-cov-2.771633_pt1 | contig 11519 bp, 8 predicted proteins | sample MGYA00374965_ERZ777305 | MGnify/ENA primary metagenome ERZ777305 (study PRJEB29328, sample SAMD00013331) | mouse gut metagenome | study: EMG produced TPA metagenomics assembly of the Metagenome analysis of fecal microbiota from mouse which was promoted...
ATTGAGATTAATAAGTCTGTCACGACTGTTTTTTACCGAACGGCTGAGTTTAATTTCCTCGAGCGCTTCCTTAACCTGCTTTGTAATTTCCTGAGGCGTTTTTTCGGAACTGGTTCCGTAGAGCTGCTGAGTGAGCCGATTCGTTTCAGTGAGAAGTCTTAGCTGTTCCACAATCAGCTCATAGACACTGTCGATTGCAGTCCTTCCGATTTCGTCTTCTGGATAAATAATAAGTTCTTTGATCTGACGCAGCTGCTCATCCTTATGCTTCTTCGCGATTTCCACCGTCTTGACGATGCCGGTGCCCATGCGAACGTACCCCATGATCGTAGAAGCCTGCTGAGCAAGCTACTGATCGTTCTCATCAAGACGCTTTGTCTGCTCCTGCAAACGACCGCCCATTTGTTCAAGCTCTTGATTTTGCTTTTTCACTAGCTCTAGAAGTTCTTCTTTGGAGAGGTTATCGAGACTAATAATCACTCTTTAAAATATAATTTTAATATATATTGGCATTATACCATATAACAATTATATAAATATTTATATTCAATTTGTTATCACATTTAATTACTGAGATTATTTATTCAATTTATATAAAAATATACCCATTAAAATCTGTATTTTTATTTAGTTTGATATTACCAGTATCGAGAACGTTTTTCGTAAAGTCTTATGCCGTTGAGGTATTGCTCCAGTTCATAAATACTTAGCGGCTGAGCACTGCTGTCTTCCGCTTTAACCATGATCCTTTCAAACGTGCCTTTATTCAGTCGGCGTACGATCAGCACAGAACCTCTTTCGTCAGCCGTGATGATCTTACAGAGCTTGGCACTTTTTGAGATAAAAACGATGGTCTCGCTGCCGCTCATGACATCAATGTTCAGCATCGTCTGAGCAATACTGCACAGCTTTTGGAAAGAGCCTCTCAGGTCCGTCGGCGTTACAACCAATGACACACGAGAACTCTCCTTAAACAAGATGTTCATTTGCTCCGCTCCTGCAGAATGGTTCTGAGCAGTGCAACAGCAGACTCGTCGGCATTGCTGGCGTGAAGCTCAAATTCAATGCCGTCTACTCGATATTTAAGAACAGCTGACGCATTGGAATCCGCTGCCGCCGCTCCAATGTAAATACACCGACTGCGGTCTGTTCTTTGAAGGAGATGTTCACCACGCAGGGAAGGTTCTGCTCAACAATCTTGGGATGTATCCACTTGCCGGTTTCCCGTCTTATTCTCTCCGACACCTCGGTGCTGTTTAGGCGCTCTCTTCGAGCCAGGGCTTCATAGTGCGCCCTAGAAAATCTCGCCATTTTGTCCTCAGTTAAAGTACGTTAGACAAGTATGTGACGAGGTTTTAAAAATTAAAATTATGCGATGAGACGATTACCATAGGCTGGGAGTAATTCACGTTTGATTTCTATCAAAGACTAATCAAAAAAAACTTTATAAATATTTTTTTTATTCTTTAATAAAATCGGATAGATAGTACTTAACAGAGTTCTCACAATCTTATTATTAATATTCAGAAGTATTCTATTTTTAAAATTAATTTTTTCATTCTTTATTAAATCTTTTGTAGTTTTAAATTGGCTTGTTAAGTCATTAATAAAGTTTTTTTTGTTATCCCCTTGTAACCCTAATTGCTCTTTTATACAATACGTCCTAAAGTAAGAGATTAACCAAGACGATAAACATTGATCCAAAAACTGAGGAAAAAAATTCATAAAGTAGATTAACCTTCTTTGTCTAGCCTTTAATTGATAGATTTCCTTTTCTGTCTCTTTTACATTAAGAAGAGATGATGGATTTTTTCTATAGTTATAGTAGTACCTGTCTAAATGGTAGAAGGAGTTTGCTTTATTTAAAATATAAGGAAGAACAGAAAAATCCTCAAGGATCGATGCTTCAACAGGAAATTCTATATTGTCATACAATTCTCTCTTGATTATTTTATTCCACAACTGACTCGGAAATGGCCAGTCATTTGCTAATTCTCTAAATATTTCTTCTTTATCGATTTTTCCCTCACTAAAGGGTAATGAAAATTGACTTTTTTTTCTTCCATCAAAAATCGTAAAATTGAACGTTAATACGTCAATAAATTTTTCAGTTAAAATTTTTTCAACGTGTTTTAAAAAATCATCTTCAACGAAATCGTCTGGATCTATCCAAATAATATATTGTCCTGAAGCTCTTTTTAATAGAAAATTTCTAACTGCAGCGACACCACTGTGTTCAATTTGATATACCTTGAAACGATGGTCATTGTGAACAAGTTTCTTAACCATATCAAAGCTACAGTCAATGGAATTATCATCGCAGATAATACACTCAAAATTATTAACCTTTTGTTGAAGAATTGAATTAATGCAATCCTCTAAAAAACTAGATGCATTAAAGAGGGGGATCAAGATAGTAAAAAAAGGGGCATTCATGACAACTATATCTCATTGAAAATGTCAGTAATTAATAATCCTTTCTCTCTCTCCTATTTTTTTTGCTGGCACTCCTCCAACTATAGAATAAGGTTCCACATCTTTAGTAACTACAGCCCCAGCTCCGATAACTGCACCTTCTCCTATCGTCACTCCTGGCAAAATGATGCTATTAACACCAATCCATACATTATTTTCAACAGTAACCATACCTCCGGAACAAGAAAAAAAAGGAGAATGCGGATCATGCTGTAAAGTCAGGATAACAGTACCAAATGAAATATTCACATTGTCGCCTATCCTAATTGGATTTCGACCATCGAGATAGCAACGTCTATTAATTACTGTATTATCCCCAATGCTAATTCTACAGCCATTATGAGATCCGGTAATAAAAATATTCATTGATAGATGAGTATCATTACCAATATTTATGTGCAGAATTTTCTTATATAAATATACCCTTAGTCTTTCACAAGGACAGACAGCAACAAAATGGTTAATTATCCAATAAAAAAAAGCCTGTTTAAAAAAATATAATCTTTTAGCGATTAAATAGCATTTTGAGTTTTTTTCTAATTTCATTTTCATTTTTTGTGACCTCTTTACTAGCATTATTTTTATCTAAGATGATCTCCCATGATAGGCTCGTAAAATACCAACCATACCTGGAAACCAAATCAACAATGTCAAAGTCTTTCATGGCAATCAGTTCAACTTGCCAACAAGGGGCTTCTAAATAAACCTTATCCTTTACGTCCTGTTCTAGATTGGTTTCCGATATAACTATCACCCTCGAATTTTCTTTTGTTTTTTTCTTTACTATTTCTCGAGAAGAAGGTGAAAAATACAGTGATTTATCAATTAGTAAAATAACAAGATTTTTTGTTTTTAGCTTTTTATCAAATTCCCCACGTAATCTCCTCCCCATTAAAGAACCATAGAATAATGGGGGAAGGATTTGGACGTCTAACATACTTTTAGGTAGCATCCCTTCCTGGTTGAAAAAAATGTAATTTTGATAGTTGTCGAAATCTGAAAAGCCGGATTCTCCAGCTCCAATTCCGTAACTAGTAAATTTTTTCCACATTTCCTCCCTTGTTGCGGGAGCTGCCCAAACTACCTTTGCACTAAGGCTAAAAGCCCATTTTCTTGATAGTTTTCTATAAGCAATACAAAAACAAACATCCTCACATGCATAGTTGAGCTGCTCAACAAAACCTCCACATGCAAGAGCAATGTTCTTCTTTACAAGTAAACCTCTAAAAGCCGGTATAAAATTCTTAAAATCAACATGTTCCCACTTATATGTAAACAATTCGTCTAATACCTTAGACTGGGTACAATAAATTCCACCGACTAGATCAACGGAACTGTCTTTTAACGCAGGCCCTATCATATTCATAAAGAAATTTTCATCAACGTCATTTCCAGCATCCATGAATAAAATATTCGGACAATTAGCTAAAGACAATCCAAAATTTCTATTTCCCGCCAACGTAGAAACAGAATTATTTCTAAATTGTAGACTTTCTTCAGAGGAATATAATCTGACTTTGTGCTTACTGGTTTTCTGATAGTTCTCTATTAACGACCTTGTTCTATCAGTCGAGAAGTGGTCAATGAATATAATCTCGGTGGGGGCATATGTCTGACTATCCAGTTGTGAAAAAAGTTCCTGAAGATTATCTTCTTCATTCTTAACGCAGATTACAACTGAAAAATCAAAAAACACATCTTTAGAGGAAAAGCTTTTATTAAATGTTTCTATAGTAATAGGCTTGAGTACAGTAAGTCCATAATAAGGGCTCGTTGTCAAAGAGCTGGGTTTAGGTGAGATATCAGAACTAACCACAGATTCTTTATCGAGTTTTACAAAGCGAAGTTTCTTCTTAATGGTCTTTTGAACTTTACCTACAGCCTTAACAATTAAGGGAGGAAGACCTTTCCTTAATGACCTATCAATAGTACGCTTTGGATCCAATAACTCAGAATAGAGCTCTCTTTTACGCATAAGCGCTTTATCTGTACTAAAATCCGATTCGAAGATTTGTCTTGACCTATTGGAAAAATCTGCGAGTAAGGCTTTTAAAGATGGAGCATCTAATAAAATCCTCGCAAACTCACTTGGATCATCGGATATAAATGCAGATTCGTTATTCTTTAAACCAGTACCAATAGCACCTTTAGTTGTACACAAAACAGGAATCCCTCTGCTCATTGCTTCTACAACTTTAACTTTTATACCAGCGCCTGACTGTATTGGGGCAATAGATAAATCCGTCTCATCTAAAAGTTGATCAAGATTTTCAACAAAGCCCAAAACGAAAACATTCGAATGCGAAGAAAGCCTTAAAATCTTCTCAGTCGGATTTATGCCAACCACATTTATATGAATATTATTTTGCTTTAATTTTTCCTTAACTAATGGAAAAATATTGTCTGCGAACCATTCCATTGCCTCAACATTGGGAGCCCAATCAAAGGTCCCAACCCATGTAACATTAAAAGATGAATGTTCTTTTTTTTGCCTCTTTGCAGAATCGAATGAAACAGATAATACAGTTTTGTTAATGGAAGAAGATACTTTATTCATATCTTCACGTGACACAAATGCCATCTTCTCTATGTGCCACTTATTTAATATTTCGACCTCGTATGCACTTGTTCGGCTTTTTCTAACCATGTAATCATAAAAAGGTTTTAATGGTCTTGGACACGGTCTATCCCAAAAAGGAAACAACTCTGATTCGATATTCTGACTCATAAGAAGAGACGGAATTCCAGGGAAAAAAAACTTAAAATACGCTACATGTGATGTATTGAGTTCTAGTAAATCAATTCGATATTTAGAAATTATTTTTTTTGCTACTCTAATGGCAGATGAAGAATAGAAATTAATATCTAAAAAGGGCAATTCCCAAATTAGCCTTTCTAAAAAGTAGATTCCTTTTGAAAAAAGACTCTGAGGAATATCAGTTCTTCTAACATACGAAACAGAAATAAAATAATTTTTAAAATCATCTACGTGTTTTAATACACAATCAGAAAGTTCTGTATTTCCCACAAGTAATAAATGAAAATTATATTCATTAGCCAAAGGTAATACAGAATGAGCAACTGCCCTAGCCCCTCCTGAAGAGGAAGGAATTGGACTAGTGATTGATATTAATAAAATAGACGGCTTCTTTTGATCCGGGGCCTTAAATTGAAGCGTCCATTCAGATTTATTTTTCATTTTTACCTTTGCTAAAATCCATTAGAATTTTTCCTATCTTTCTTTTGATTGACAGGAAAATGATATTTAAAAGAAATGAATTTTCTTCTCTCTGCTTTGTTTCAAATTCTAATTTAATTTTTTCTAATTCTTTTTTATAACTTTCTACTAGCTCATTTAGATACTCTTTTTCTTTTATTACCCTTGCAAGAGATTCTTTGATAAGTCTTTCATCTCTTTTATGATAAAAATCAATTTGTTCGAGTTTAACGATTTTCTCATCTTTATATACGTTAGAAGCAAAGATAAAAGATTCCTGGAGTCTCTTATCGTGCAAATTTAAGCTACTTAGTAACTTCTCAAAATTCTTAATAAAATCTAAATCCTCAAGAATATTTCGATCTGACGGATAACTTTTTAATATCTTATAAAGAGCATTAAACAAATCCTTATGAGGAAAATCGGCATTTATCTCTTGGAAAATATGTTCTATTTTGGTCCATATTACTTCTGCGTCATAGCTTTCTTTGACAAGCTTTTGTAAATCTGTCACATACTCTTTTTGATGGAGGTGTGAAAGTTGACTCTTTAAATCTTCATTTGAAACAGCCGGCAGATTTCGACCAGAGAAATTTGATTTTGCAGCCTCATGAAACAATACAGGGTCAATCAATCCTTTTACATCTTTATAACCTATAAGAAGAACAGGAGTTCCAACACTCATCGCCTCTAAGGCAACTCTTCCCATACCGATTACTAAATCTGACTTGGTCATCAAGTCATATTTAGAGTTTGTAATTAACCCTAAAAACTGAAGCCTATTTTCCTCTTCTAGATCAAAAAGAGATTGTCTTAACTCTTCTTTCGAATCTCCCTCACCAGCTATTAAAAAAACTGATTTTGGAAAAAAATTAGATACTCTTGAAATTCCTTCTTTTATGCCTAGAATTTTATCTTTGTCTAGACGGCTAACTATAAGTATTTTTCTTACATCAAAATCTAATTTTTCCTTTAATAAATTATCAGGTCTAAGTATCGGATTGCGTATAAGTAAACAGGAGCCAGACCTTACATATGGTTGCAGAAACTCTTCCATTTCTTCACTCAAAACAAGTGATAAAGAAAGATTCGAGAAAGTCAAAGAGTAATATAAAAAATCATAGAAAGGACCATGAAACTCCAGAAAATAACTTGTGTTGTGAAAGCTGTTTATTAATGGAAGGTTCCATTTAGAACACAACATCAGAAGTGGAAATGTAAGCTCTTCCGAATATGAATGGACTATAAATCGCGCTTCTGATCCTTTTACGATTGCGAAAATTTGGTTATAAAAATTAATAATCTCAATACTAGTGGTTGGAACCCCTTCTCCTTTAATAACTTTTACTTTCATTAAGTCCTTAAAGAAATCTTCGTTAAAGTCTCCACAAACAAATACAGTAATGTCCCAGCCAAGCTTTGTAAATACAGAACATTGAGTTTTTAGATAGGTCTCAACTCCCCCAGAGGTTAGAGATTTACAAGCTATTAGCAATTTATTTCTCATCTATTGATTGCTCCGTTCAACATCAATTGAAAAATGTAACAAAGCAATCCCTGTACATGTAGGGAAAGGATCAATTATTTTTAAAAGAACGCTATCAGCAACTCTGTCTACATAGACCTGAGATCCATCCATTAAATTTTCTGCTATTGCAACTGTAAGAAAATAGCTTCCGCATGACAAAGAAAGTTCAGTTTCTACAGTCACTGAAACTATCTCTCCTCTTTTGAGAAAACTTATATTTTTATCAAAATACTGAGAACTTGTACCTGCAGCACTTACGCCTTCCAATGTTCGAAAAAGTAGACCTATTTGCAATTCATTAATATCATCATTTACTAAAATTTTAAATTTTATTTTTGCCTTTTCTCCAACCCTAAAAACTTCTGATACTTCATCTTCTATGGTTGTAATCTCTATGTTACTAATCTTTGCCCTATTTTTATATGTTGTATTATTTATCGAGCAATTATTACCAACGCTGTGTGCGTCCGCACTAACCGGCAGTGCATCATCATCGCTAATATTTTTCCCTGAAACAGGCACATCATTTTGTTCGCAACATTTATTCAATTCCCTTACGTAAGCTTTAAGATCGGCGTACAAAGATGTGTGATATACATCAATAACATCTTTTGCTTTCCCTACCGTAATTAGCCTTCCATTTTCAAGAAATGCAGCTCTTTGACAAAATTTTTCTACAGTAGAGGTTGAGTGTGTAACTAATAGAATCGTGCTACCTTGATCTCTGAGCTTCTCAATATAGGCATAACATTTTCTTTGAAACTTCTCATCACCAACAGCCAAAGCTTCATCAACTATTAAAATCTCTGGCTGAATACATGCCTGCACTGCAAATGCTAACCTGACATACATGCCGCTAGAGTAAGTCTTTACAGGCTGATTCAAATGAAACCCAATATCTGCAAATGCAGCAATATCATCAAACTTACTTTCTATTTGCGAATGAGAAAGCCCCAACAAAAGACCATTAATAAAAATATTCTCACGACCTGTCAAATTCGGATTAAAACCAGAACCGAGTTCCAAGAGTGCCGCAAGTAGCCCTTTTACCTTAACTTCTCCAGTTGTAGGCTGAAGAGTACCAACAACAAGTTGTAACAATGTGCTCTTACCACTCCCATTTCTCCCTATCAGCGCAAACGTTTCGCCTTTATTTACCTTTAAAGATACATTTCTCAAGGCCCAAAAATCTTTATGATAGCTACGGCCTGGGATCAGAAGTTCTTTCAGCCTGTCTGAGGGTTTTTCAAAAATCTCAAATTTCTTTGATACATTTTCAATGGAGACTGAGACTTCAGATGACATCGGCAAATCCCTTTTTTAATTTTGAAAAAAAATAAAAACCTAAATAAAAAGATAATAAACTAAATAGAAGACAGAACAATACCGTACATGCTGCTGGCAGCTTATTAAAGAGAACTAGTCCTCTAAATGTTTCTATGAAAGGAGTTAAAGGATTGAACGATAAAATTGGTCTAAATTCAATAGGGATTGAATCTACTGCATAAAAGATAGGAGAAAGGAAAAGTAATAATGAACATAAAATGCTTATAAAATAAGAGGTGTCCCGTAAATACACGCTCAGTCCGGAAACTATCCAAGATATTCCAATAATAAATAACAGAAAAAGTAATAGAAAGAAAGGGGTGATGAAAATAGTAATGGGAGGCAGTCCATTCACAATTAAATAAAAAACTAATAAGACCGCAAAACTAAGAAAAAAATGGAAAAAAACATACAATCTTTTTAACATAATTCTCATTTCCCACAATTGAGTATGTAGATGACGATAAAGAATCTGAAAACAAATTAAACAGTATCAAGCCTGCAAACAAGACCAAAGAAAACTGACTTTTCGATTCAGTTAGCGCACCCCATCTTGACTGAAACACAACACTAAACACAAAAGTATAGACACCCAACATAACTAAAGGGACTATAACAGCCCAAATGATTCCAAGGATACTTCCAGAATACTTAACCTTTATCTCTTTTTTTACAAGAGACAAAATCAGGGCTAAATTCCTCGCTATTACAAAGAAGGGTGATGCAATATTTCTCATATTTGAATTCTTCAGGAAAGAATAGGTAGACTCAAAGTGAACATCAACTCATATACAATATTTGATGTGACCTAGCAATGCAAGAATAAAATATGTTTACTTTACTTAAGTTTAGCTTACCTCTTCATTAATCATCCAAGCTAGAGTATCTCTTATACTATAGCGAGTAGAGAAACCTAGAATTTTTTTCATAAAACTCGGATCCCCTCTAAGAGTCATAATCTCGTTTTCTCGCTTATACCGAGAACTTGAGACAATTTCTGGACTAAATTGAGTAATTTCTTCACATATTTTTAAAATATCATCTATAGAAACGGCTCTCCCTGAGCAGAGATTAACTGTAAATGACATGTCTTTTATCATAGCTAACCTCAGATAAGCTTCCGAAATAAATCTAACATCGGAAAAATCTCTACGTACTTTTATGTTTCCTAATTCGAGTAAAGGGTCTCTCCTTCTATAATGTCCAACAATCTTTGGAATTAGGAATTTTTCAGATTGACCTATGCCTGTGTAATTAAACGGACGAGTAATGATTACTGAAAGTTTATTCTCCCAGAAGGCTAGCATATCCTCCATACATTTTTTACTTAACCCATAATCATTGACAGGCTTTATTTCTGAATCCTCTCTCAATGCATTAGAATCAGACGTTCTATATAAATTAGCTGTACTTGCAAAAATACAGCTAGTTGGACTTCTCTTCATGCGCAATAGAGATTGGATAAGGTTCCTAGTCCCTCCTACATTAATTGAATAAAAGTCACTTGCAGGTTGGTGTTGAACATGTGAGATAGCCGCCAAGTGAATAATTGCAGTTGGAGACAATTCCTGAATTTTTTCATCCAATTCATGATAGCTCATCAGATCGATCGGTACGCCATTGGACGTACCGTTATCTGTTAAACAAACAACATCTAAACCAAGAAATTTTGCAGTTTTAACTATATACCTGCCGGTAAATCCAGAATGACCGGTCAATAAAATTCTTTCTCGGATATTCATATAAGGAATCAAAATGTTGTTTGGTTATTCTCGACACGGAACAGATCAGTTTCAACCATCATCTTGCATAATTCTTTTACTCCTACCGATGGCTCCCACCCTAAAACTTTCTTACTCTTTTCGGGATTTCCAATAAGTAAATCGACTTCAGATGGTCTAAAAAATTTTGGGTTAACTTTTACCAAAATTTTGCCTGACTCCGTATCGATCCCTTTTTCCTCTAACCCTTCGCCTACAAACTCCAAGTTAATTCCAGCGTACGCAAAAGACCATTTAACAAAATCTCTAACAGTTGTAGTTACATTAGTCGCCAAAACAAACGTATCAGCCTCTGGCGCTTGCAACATCCTCCACATTCCCTCCACATAATCTGCTGCAAAACCCCAATCACGCTTGGCATCCAAATTTCCAAGTTCAAGTACGTCTTGCTTGCCACACTTAATCATTGCGGCAGCATGTGTTATTTTTCTAGTTACAAACTCCAATCCTCTCAACGGGGACTCATGATTAAATAAGATTCCACTCGAAGCGAAGATGCCATAACTTTCTCTGTAGTTTACAGTAAGCCAATGAGCATAAAGTTTTGCTACTCCATATGGACTCCTAGGATAAAACGGCGTCGTTTCAGTTTGAGGAATAGCCTGTACTTTTCCGAACATTTCAGAAGTAGAAGCTTGATAATATTTTATATTTTTATTAATTTCTCTTATAGCTTCTAAAAGATTTAATGCTCCCAAACCTGTGATCTGGGCTGTTGTATATGGCTGCTCAAAAGAAACACCAACAAAACTTTGTGCAGCAAGATTATAGATTTCTGTTGGCTGAAATTTATCAATAGTCCTAAAAACATTCAAGGGATCTGTTAAGTCAAGATCGACAAGTCTAAACCTTGGATTATCAATTACATTAAGTTCATTTAACCGCCAAAGATTTTGAGATGAAAGACGTCTAATTCCTCCCACTACTTCATAATCTTTTTCAAGGAGAAGTTTTGTCAAATATGCGCCATCTTGGCCAGTAACTCCAGTAATAAAAGCTGTTTTCATTTTGGTGTAATAAAAAAAAATAGTATTCAGAGAATAGCACACGCCTACACGTAAAACTACGAGAAGCTACACAGACTAGTGGGCCAACAGGGCGAACGCACAAAATTTTTAACAAAACATCCTTAACTCATTAAAAAGTCGACAAAAACGGTTGACTTTTTTTGAAATATAGCATATAATATATA